>OJCR01000536.1_pt1 | contig 17466 bp, 12 predicted proteins | sample 1591611 | NCBI WGS metagenome assembly OJCR01 (sample SAMN05416815, study PRJEB24817) | seawater metagenome | isolation source: Sea water | place: Canada:Atlantic | collected 2013-07
TGTGTATAAGAGACAGCCTTGGCGGCGACTTGGTTACCTGCCAAGGCATCACCTGACGAGCCGTCTGTAGCATCGCTGCCTGTATTTTCCGGTCTATGATCGGGTTGTTCTGTCACGGGTTTTGAACTGCTCAGGCTCAGTCGTCGAATTCGATTTTGAGTATTTTGAACTTCAGCTTTCCAGCAGGCACTTCGACCTCGGCGGTCTCCCCGACCTTCTTGCCGATTAGTCCCTGCCCGAATGGGCTGGTAACAAGAATTTTCCCAGTATCGTAGTCTTCTTCTCCAGCTCCGACGAGCGTGAACTGCTCCTCGTCACCGTACGCCACGTCTTCAACCGTGACGGTACACCCAAAGACAACCTCGTCTTTCGGCAGTAGCGAAACATCCACAATGGTGGCCCGAGCAATCTTACTTTTCATCTCGTGAATCTTGGCCATAAGCATGCCCTGATTTTCACGTTGTGCGTGATACTCTGCATTCTCTTTCAGATCACCTTCTTCGCGTGCCTCCGCGATCTTCTCAGTAACCGCTGGCATTTCCTCATTCTCAAGTCGATCAATTTCGGCCTTGATCTTGTTGTAACCCTCGCGAGTCATCGGCACCGAATCCATCATGACAGATATACCTTTCTGAGTAGTCGAGCTGTATGAGGAAAAACACTTGGAGATTGCTCAAAAAGAAAACCTTTCCCGCAGTCAGAGGGGGCAAGGCTTCCGCTGAATCCTAATCAGACATTGTCGCTGCTCCCCCTTCGCATGTAAAGGTGCTTGGACTTGCCTGGCAACGCCGAACCCAAGGGATTTCACAAGCCAACACAGAGAAGCCGACGCCAAATTGACTGCTCTGGGGTTCCAATCTGCGATGCTTCCGCTACTAAGTCTCTGAGGCGATAACAATAACGTTTTGATTTCAGCGATGGAGACGCCACTACGGATTCTGGCTGTGCTACCCCATGCCACCCAAATCGCCTTACTAAAACAGCGTAAAACAGAATTTTCAGTTCGTCCCAAATGTTATTGGCAAGAAACCTGTGCGATACTAAGTTCACGTTGATGACTATCCTGACCGCCTTTTAGCAGAGCGAGCGAGCAAAATGTCGATTGGAGAAATAGCAATACTCTTGGGCTGGTGCACCGTTGTGAACTTTGGCCTTTTGGCCCTCACAGTGATCATGTTGACATTGTTTCGCAAACCGGTTCAGTCGCTCCACACCAAGATGAGTGGATTATCGGTCGATGAACTCAACAAACTCTATTTCCAGTACATGGGCCAGTTCAAGATACTTTGGATTGTGTTCAACCTGACCCCGTACCTCGTAATAAGAATTTTCATTCTTGGGCCAGCTAGCTAGAGCCAGTTACCTAGAGCCAAACGACATTGTCCACCGCATTAAGATGCTAATGATTGGCGGTGGTAAGTCCTAGCTAATGAAGCGTCGCCGAGCGGTAAGGGCAGCGAGCTGGATGAGTCGTTGCAGGAGTTCCGACAACCACTTGCTCAAAACTGCTAACGGCTCAAAATAAGACCAGTGATACACAATTAGTCGTAATCAAGTTGCTAGTGAAGTCACGCGAACCTCTGGTCCACTTCACTCTTTTCTGGTTAAGCTTCTTCCTGTTCTTCCTGTTCTTGCTGTTCAGGCCCAAAGCCTTCGGCATTGGGTGGACCGCCCTCGTGTGGCAGCCCAATGTCCTCTTCAATCCAACGTCCCAAATCGATCAATTTGCAGCGTTCACTGCAAAACGGAGGTGTCTCGGTTTCGTCGAGAAGAAACCTTTGCCCGCAGGTACTGCAGGTCAACGTACTTGGATCGTGACGCAATCGATTTCTCGCACTGTTCATGTTTGGACCTTCGCAAGGCTGCACCGCTTTGACATCCGACCGTTGTCCAGCTTTCTGGCAACGTATCGAGCACCGACGCTCATTGTGACACGTTCTTGTGAACAGGAAAACTACCTCGCCTGTGAAAGTGCCTTTCCAACTGACCTTCCTCGCTATGGTTCGATACTAACGACACGTTCCTGACGGAATGCGATAAAAGAAAACCATGAGTGGGCTTGTAAGCCGGGTTCTGTGTCCGGGATCACAGCTGCAATCCCGTCGACGGTCATTTATCTGTGCACGACGATTGCTCGCCGCCTCCATTGCGATCTACCCGAATGTCCAACGAGACGGACCGCCTCGTGACGCCAGAACTGAATCTGCCGCCTTCATTCTGTTTGATCTAGCTCCGGGTGGGGTTTACCAAGCCGATCGAGTCACCCCGACCGCTGGTGCGCTCTTACCGCACCGTTTCAGCCTTACCACGCATCTGGCTGGGTGCCGAAGCACTCAACCGAACCGTTCGGCGGTCTACTCTCTGCTGCACTTTCCCTAACCTCGCGGCTGGTCGACGTTATCGACCACCCTGTCCTTCGGAGCCCGGACTTTCCTCCAGTCACCAAAAAGATGACCAGCGACCGTCCCGCCCACTCATGGCAGCCGTCAGAATGATCGACTGGAAGCTCGAAGACAAGGTTCAATGACGTGGTTCCTTCGTAACATTCCGTTCCTTCGTGACATTCCAACGGCATGATGTGGTGAAACTTGTCAAATTACTGCCCTACGGTCACTCGTTCCCGACCCAACAATCTGGATAATGGAAGCGTTCCATCCGTGACGCAGGATCATTTCCGTTGAACACTCCCTCTGACATCGTCGACGATCTCGAAAAAGAAGAAAGCGTTGCCAAGGAAACAGATCCGGCTCGCGATAGCGAGGCGTACCAGAAACGCGTTGCACTGGTGGGTCGATTTGGGGGCATGAATCAACGAGAAGCGGCCAATGTTTTGCGTTCCTACGAAGCGATCGTTGTCGATGCTATGGCTGAACCCATCGACTGGGTCGTGATTGGGGCAGAGGAGCCTCCCATCCCCCAGGACGAAATTCTAGGTGAACGGTTACGTGCCGCCGCGGCGGCGGGTGATGTCGAGATCCTTCACGAGACTGAGTTGTGGCAACGATTGGGATTAGTTGACGTCGAACAGTCAATCCGGCGGTACCACACACCGGCCATGCTGGCACACCTGCTCGGTGTGTCAGTGCGTGTGATCCGCCGCTGGCATCGACGCGGATTGATCACACCCGTCCGAACACTTCATAATCTGCCTTACTTTGATTTTCAGGAAGTGGCGACCGCTCGTCGACTTGCCCAATGGATCGCCGCAGGCGCAAGCCCCCAAGCCATCGAACAGCGTCTGGTAGAGCTTCTGGAAGTACTCCCAGACATTCAGCGGCCACTGGATCAACTTTCGATTCTGGTCGAAGGAAAACAGGTCCTACTACGGCAGGGTGAAGGGCTTTTAGAACCTGGCGGCCAACTCCGTTTCGATTTTGATGCTTTGGAGAATACACCCAATGACTCCGAAGACTCGCCACAGAATTCGGTTCCAGAGCCTCCTGCGGTTCTTTCACTCTGGGATGACTCACCTGATCGTGCTCCCCAATTTCAGGTGGTTGCATCTGAGGCTGACGAACTGCTGACAGCAGCCTATGAATCGGAGGATGACGGAGATCTTGAAACAGCAATTGACTGTTACCACGCAATCCTCGCACGCGACGAACCTCGTGCTGACATCCACTTTCAGCTTGGCGAACTGTTGTATCGAATCGACGAAGTCATTGCAGCGCGTGAACGCTACTATTCGGCCATTGAAATCGATCCCGACTACGTTGAAGCCCGTGCCAGCTTGGGATGCGTGCTGGTAGAAACAGGCCAAATCGAATTGGCGATCGCTGCTTTCCGAGGAGCACTGTCACTCTACGAAGACTACACCGACGTGCACTACAATCTGGCACGTGTCCTGGACGACACCGGGCGTGAAGTTGAATCCAAACACCACTGGCAAAGGTTTCTGCAGCTCTCGCCAGATAGCCCATGGGCCGAGGAGGCGATTTCCCGTATTAACGCGATCGATCAACTGTAATCAATCGCGAAAACTTTCTCCGGGAGATTGGCAGCAAGTGACTCAATTCCTGGACGAAAATCACGTCCCTGCACGACATTACAGATACTCGCGTTTCTTAACCAAACCTGGCATGGGAACGCTGTAAAGTCCATTCTCATTCGCTTGCAATGGAGCCGGCGAATCAAGGGTCAATTGCTCGACCCCCGGAGCAAATTCATGGTCGTGCTTCATGAACTGATCCAACGTAATCTCCTGCCCCGTGTGCGCTGCCATGCGTCCCATCGACGTCACCGCGCTGGCCATCACTCCCCGTTCAACTTCGTTGTACGGTGTATCCTCACGAATGGCCGTGATCAAGTCATTCCACTCCAACTGGTACGGATTCCGCTCCGGCTGAGGATAGGACCACCTCAAACGCTCCTTGTCCATCTTATGCCCATCATAAATCCTGCACTTAGCAGGGGTATGTGAAGCGCTGGAAATGACACCCAGCCCTTTGGTGCCATGAGCAAAACTGGCGAATTCACGCTTACAACCTGGCATGGTTCGGCCATCAACAAACAGCTTCGTTCCATCACCAAAGGTGTATTCCATCGAGTAGGTATCGAAATTCTGGTCGACACTGTCACCGCGGTAGTGACGCCCACCCATCGCGATCACTTTGACCGGCCATTCATTTTTCATCCAACATGACTCATCAATATTGTGAATCAGAAAATCGCTGACGGCACCACCACTGAGCCACAGGAAACCGTGGAAGTTTCTGATCTGATACTGCAACTCACTGTACTTTCCATCATTGGGTGGCGCAGCTGCTGACCCTGTCGGACCTGCCATCCGATAGGCCCGCAACATCGTCAAATCACCGATTTCCCCATTCTGAATACGATCAAACAGTTCCTGCCGGGCTTCGCAATGACGACACATCAACCCAACACCCACCTTTAGATTTTTTTCTTCTGCCACTCGATTGAGTTCCAGCATTCTTGCTGACGTGGGCCCGTCCACCGTGACAGGCTTTTCCATAAAAACATGCAATCCTTTTTCGATCGCGTAAGTGTACTGCACCCAACGAAAAGCAGCGGGCGTTGCCAGAATGACCAAATCACCCGGCTTTAACAAATCCATCGCCTGCTTGTAACCATCGAATCCAATGAACTTATTCTCTTCGGGAACGTCCACGCGGGAACCAACTTCGTTGTGCCCTGACAGGGCTGCATAAGTACTGTTGAGATTCTTCTCAAAGACATCAACCAAGCCAACCAAATGAGGTCCATTTTGTACCGACAAAGCATTCAATGCTGCACCCGTGCCTCGGCCTCCACATCCAATCAAGACCACTCGCAGTTTATTGTCCTCGGCGGCGTGCACGTTTGGTGCTGACGCGACCAACGTGGTCGCTGCCGCGACACTGCCAGTCTGCTTAAGAAATTGTCGACGTGAAGGCGTTTGATCTTGTTGCATATTTTTCACATAAGAAGGTGGGAAGCAATTTCTGAAATGCAGGAACGGTGAACATTCAAGCACACGACAAAACAACGACGCTCGTGTGATCATCGCGTGCCACAGACAGGGTCAATCGTCGGGATCTTTTTGCTCTGGTGCAGTTTTGTCCCACTTTGAACTTTTCTGCACTGCTGAAGGTTCGTTGAGAGGTCGAACCACCCTAAATCCGACGCTCAACGCATCGGTATGGTACCAAATACTGCGCGGAATCTGTGGATCTTGATCCTTCCACTCTTCGCTGGAACTGTTCCTGGCTGCTGACCGAAGCATTTCAGGATCGTCGTCCCAACCACCGCCGCGCACGACACGTGGAAAAATCTTGTTGGGAATGTTGAGTGGATCAACCGTGTTACCAGCTCGACTGTAGTAATCAGAAGCATATTGATCCAAGACCCATTCGGCGACATTACCGTGCATGTCGTACAGTCCCCAAGGATTTGGCTGTTTTTTTCCGACAGGCTGATACGCCTCATCTGTGTTTTCAAAGAACCAAGCGTACTGATCCAATTTCGCTGGATCATCACCGAAAGAATAGGCAGTTTTTGTACCCGCACGACAGGCATACTCCCACTCAGCTTCCGTCGGGAGCCGATAATATCGCCCCGTCTTGGCGGAGAGCCATTTGCAGAAAACCCTTGCTGCATGCTGGGTCATGCAGATGGCAGGAAACTCACCCTTTCCCATTCCAAAACTCATGTCGGTGTACTCTTCCGTCGGCTTGGATACTCCATCGACCAGTACGTCACGAGGCCCCGCTTTGATCGACATCAATTTACGACGCAACTGATCAATCTCTTCTCGCCACGCATCGTACTGGTCCCAAGTCACTTCAAACTTTCCCATCCAGAATGGACTAATTTCAACTTCACGTGTTGTGCCTTCATCCTGATTGCGATCCGCTTCCGTCTCGGAACTCCCCATGACGAATTTCCCTCCCGGGATGGGCACCATTGCGACTGCCAAGTCCGTATGTTCAAGAGGATCAGAATAGGCTTTCATTTCGGCCTCAGAGTTGGCAACCGCATCCGGCACTGACAAAACCAACTCGCCCTTGCGAGTCACTCCGTCCTCGGCCACGACTTGGACAAGCAGAGATCCAAATCCAACAAGCAAAATCAAAAATCCGGTCGCAATACAAAGGCGGCAGCTACTCAAACTCATCTGGTCTCTTTACAAAAAACAGTTCGACCGGAACCTACAACAGCTCGATGCATTTCGACAACGATCTGTCCAGTCCCTAGAAACGGGTGGGTCACCAAGTGGGTGATTAAAGTGGCATTAGGCGGGCGCGGGATGACTCTCGCAGGTACATCTAGTCTAGTCATTTCCCACCAGTGGCTTGCAACGGGAGCAAGAAAATAACTCAAAATGTGCGAGAATGAACCGCTTTGCATCCGCGGTTTACGGCAGCAGAGGCTGCACAATGATTCTCAAACCACTCTGCAAGCACGACAAGTCACCTGCGCGGACAACAAAAAGACGCACTGGTCGTAGGCGGGTAGAGACGACAGATCTGTGACGGCAAAGAACTGCGAAGCGAACAAAGTTGCGACTCCGCAGTCAGCCTCATGCCGGAATTGATTTGATTCTCAGAAAGAATCTCTTCTTGAACTGCTGACAAATCCACGAACCCGTGATTAAGCCAACAACTCCTTTACAGGATCACCATCACCGCCAATTTTGAACGGACGTCCATTGGGTGCAAAACGCTCTGCTTCCAACGGTAATCCTGCGGCAGCAGCAATCGTCTTGTTGAATTCTGAAACCGAGACATGGTCTTTCGCCACCGAGAACCCTTGCTTGTCCGATTCGCCGTAGACCTGCCCACCTTTGATTCCGGCCCCCATCAGCAAACTACTGAATACCCCGGGATGATGATCTCGCCCACCATTGACGTTCATTTTTGGTTTGCGCCCGAATTCCGTTGTCAAAACAACGAGGGTTTCGTCCAACAAACCTTTGCTATGGAGATCTCGCAGAAGATTCCCGACTGCGTTATCGACATTCGCGGCACGCTCATCGAGTTTGGTGTAGAGATCTTGATGCATATCCCAGCCGCCATAGTTCACTTCGATGAACCGGGCACCACTTTCCACCAACCGCCTCGCAAGCAAACAAGCCTGGCCTAGCTGATTGCTACCGTAAGCGTCCTGAATCGCTTGAGGCTCATCTTTGATATTGAACACCTTCAACTGATCACTACCGATCAGTCGTCGAGCCTCACCATAAAGCTGGTTATAAGCTTCGATACGAGAATTGCTTCGTCGACTCTGAAAATTCTGATCAAACTTACTGGCCAAACTCAAACGCCGATTAAAAAATTCAGGAGTCAGATATTTGGGCAACTTCGTATTCTGCAATCCGGCCGATGCGTTCGCGATCGGCACGGGGGACAGGGACGGCGGAAGGAAGCCAGCACCTGGGTGTCGATTGCTACCACCGATCACATAATTTCCGGGCAGTTCCTTGTTGATTCGCCCGGTTTCTGAAACCATCCACGCTCCCATGGCTGGATGCTGAATGCTGTTGAGTTGCTTATAGGAAGTGCGCATCAGGTACTTTCCTTTGTCATGTGCACCCGTCTCGGTGCTCAATGAACGGACCACAGCAATGGCGCCTGCCAGATAGGAGAGCTTTGGAAAGCGGTCCCCAAACTGCATGCCGGGCACCCGAGTCTGAATCGGCTTGGTTTCGCCAGCCTCTTCCACACCCACCTTGGGATCAAAAGTATCCAGATGCGTCATGGCCCCATCCATGAACAGATAAATGATGTGTTTAGCCTTTCCAACGATCGGTGCGGCCTGTGCTTCACCAAACAAACCCTGTGATGCGACGGTTCCAGCGAAGGAAACACCAAGGGTCTGCTTGGCAATTGTCTTCATGAAGTCGCGGCGTTCTTCGGGAGCAAATTCTGGTCGGGACATTCGTATCTCCGTGGTGGCAAACGCCAGTTGGTTGGTTGGTTGGTTTGTACCTGAAAGGTAATTTCGTATCTGCGTTAAAGTCGTTGAGGCTATCTTTGGTCATACACCGGCGTGTATGAAACAGTCTCTGCACACGGCCTACTGAATGAAGAGGAATTCTCTGGTATTCAACAGTCCCCAAACGATATTTCCGAATGCTTTTCCGTCTGTCTCAGTTCTGGAAAACTCGCTTGCCGCGGCACGGCGATCGGCCGCGCCAGGCTTTCGAGCAAGCACGCTCAGAAAAACAGCTTCCATTCGTTCGCGAGTGTTATCAACCGCGACAAGATTATCGACTAACGCTGATCCCGCTTCGAGCATGACGTGCGTGATCGGCCCGTTGAACATGGCAAGAATTTGCGGAACCGTCGCATCCTGTTGCCCACCATTGATCGTTTCACGATCCCCTTGGCCGAACTGCCTTAGAAAGTGGTCTGCTGGCACCGGTGATGGTAACTCGCTGGCGCGACAGAGAACGTTGCCTTGGTAAGCGTGTTGATTGAGCGATCTCTTGTAGGGATTCAAGAAATAGGTTTTTGAAAATTGCTCGGACTTGCTTTTTACACTGCTGTAGGTCGCTGTACCAAAATCCAAGTTCAAAACCGGAGCCATTTCTGCTGCGGTTGGCCGCTGGAAAGGCCACGGGTTGTGCACCGCCAAAGTCAACAACGAATCCCAGACTTGCTCAGCAGTCATACGCCGAAGGATAGGCCCCTGAAAGTAATAGGGCTCGCCCGATGTGATCTCGTAGTCTGTCGACTTTCGCTGATAAGTACGACTGTAGAGAATCGTCCGAATGAACTCCTTCAAGTCGTAGTTATTCCGCACCATCTCTTTGCTCAGAAAATCAAGCAACGGCTCATTCATGCAAGGATGCTCATCACGAAAGTCATCAATCGGCTCCACCAGACCCACACCCATGAATCGCTTCCACAAACGATTGGCGATGGTCTTGCTGAATTGTGGATTGTCGTCACTGGTCACCCAGGCAGCAAACTGCTCACGCGGTGAACTGTTTCGTGCCTTGGTCGGAACTTCACCCCATAAAACGGCGGGCTCAACAACCTCTTTCGGTTTGGCATCCTCGTACGCGTAATCATGCGGAAGACGCATCACAGTCTTTTTTAATTCACTGACACTGTAGGTATTCGCTCGAGCAATCCTCTGAAATTCGCCCGGAACCCGACCTTTGTCATACTTGGTTCTCGCTTCGTTGATCAACAGGTTCGCTGGATTTTGCTTGGTGTACCCCGGCGAACCACGCTGAATTCGAGTACGAATGCCATTGGTGTAAGCAGCCAGTTCGTAGAACTGGTATTGGGTCCACTGATCAAACGGATGATCATGGCATTGCGCGCAGCCAATTTGAGTGCCCAACAGAACGCGAATCGTATTGTCGACGTACGGCAACGGCATTCCATCGTCTCGCAGCTGAAATCCGACCGCAGGATTTTCCCACATCTTGCCATCAGCCGTGAGCATCTCGTAAACCCACTGGTTGTATTTCTTGTTAATCCGAATCGAATCTTTAACGTATCCCAAATAAGGGTCCGCTACGATGTTCGTTTGCGGACGCTCAACAAGTCGCAAAACGTCAGCCCAGAAGTTGTACATATTGCTGACGTAATCGGGACTGCCCAATAGTTTGTCAATCAACTCTTCACGCCGCGTTTCGGAACTGGATCCCAAAAACTTGGTCGCTTCCTTCAAAGTCGGAATGCGTCCTGCAACATCGAGGTAAACCCTGCGAAGAAAAACTTCATCGCTTGCCATTTCATTGGGTTGTTGATCCTCATCAAGCAACTTCGACTCAACCAGACTATCCAATTCACCGGCAGCACTTCGTACAGCGCGGCGGTTACTTGGATTGACGGGAACGACCTTCATTGCCACGGGAGTACGTTTACGAACACTCTCGGGTAACTTGATCTTTGGCTTCGCCGGAGGTTTCTTAGCTTTACCCCGCTGCGCGTTGACTGGCGCACAAAGCAAGACGCACAACCCCACCGCCAACAGATATCCAAAACACGTTCGTGGTTTCACTCGCGATAGCGTCATTCAATACTCCAGAGTGCTGACAAATGGGCCAGACTTAAGAAAAGGGGAGTGCAGATACTGTGGCACAGAAACAGGAAACCGCAGGCGTTATAATAGTCGATCCCAACGCTTCTCGGCAGGCAAACCTAACTCTTGCCCCTTACGAACGCAGGAACCCCCGGTTTGTACCCACGTACAATCCGAAGAATCGCGCTCACCTGAGGCGTGTGCAGTTCCCACTTAGCGTCCATTTCTGGCAATCAAACGCCAGTGCTGGCTGCTGCCGTTTATCACCACCCACCTTGGATTCGCGATCAGCTAAAAAAATCGCTCCAAAACTGGAAATTCTGTGTCAAAAAGTCGAAATAACCATCGACCTTGTCACTCAGCGAGCGATCATCGGGGACGAAAAAAATTGCTGCTCACGACATTTTTCTTCAGCAGCACCATTTCGATAGCAATTCAACCGCAACTCACATCCCGCTTCTGGATCCTATTTCAACTGCTGGGGGGTTAATTCCCCCAGCAGACGCCTGTCAACAGAGAGCCACGTGATTGCCACCGCTGCGAATGTTACATCGCCATGGACGTTGATCTGATGAATCCTCACTTCGCCGATAGCAGAGGTATCATCCGGTCCGCAGACCGTACGCTAAAAGATCGTAGTCAGCATTCGAAAACACTCCACAGAAAACACTCCACAGAAAACCAACCACTGACATATCAAGCACGACAGACGCTCGTGGTGCGTTTTGCTTGATCGATCGTGCTATCTTGGGCGAGCAAGATTGAACTCTGGTGCCACGAGGTCAATTTCCGACAATCCTGTATTCCGCTAAAACCGTATGACGACGCGAGTGATTGAAATTCACCCGAACCACTTAACCAGTCAGCGACCTACGCTGTCACTTCCAAACAGATTTAAATAGCTCGGATCTCTGATGCAATTTTGATCAAGATCCATCCCGTCAGCACAAGCCTATGCAAAACAATAGCAAGCAACCTTTTGATCTCACAGGACACCACGCTTTAATCACAGGTGGAACCCAGGGCGTTGGCGCTGCAATCGCTATCGCACTGGCCACTGCCGGATCTGATGTGCTGTTGGTTGGACTGCACGATGACGATACTGCGCAGCAGACACTCAACATCTGTCGCAAACAGGGTGTAAAAGCAGACTTGCTACTCGCAGACTTATCCACTGCCCCCAAAAGCTACTTACCAGACCTACTGAAACGCACTGGGGAATTGGCTCCAACACTCGACTTACTAATCAACAACGTAGGCACTTACATTGACAAGCCCTACTTTGAAATGGATTTCGAGACCTACCAAACCACCATGCATTTGAATGTTACGTCGGGCTACTTTCTCACTCAGGCAATTACCCGTCGCTGGGTTGAAGATGGAATTCGAGGTCGCATCCTTTTCACAGGCTCCATCAACGGTGTTCTTTCAGAACCAGACCACACAGCCTATGACACCAGCAAAGGTGCGGTTGCTGCCATGGTCCGAACACTTTGTGTCACGCTGGCTCCGATGGGAATCCGAGTCAATGCCTTGGCTCCGGGACTGGTCCGCACTCCATTGACCAAAGTTCTTGACGAGAACCAGCAGCTTGATTCGTGGATGAAATTCCACACACCCAACGGCAAAGTCCCAACCGCTGACGTTTGCGGTGGCACTGCTGTTTTTCTTTTATCTGACGCTGCGGAACATGTTCAGGGCCAAACGCTACTGATAGACGGGGGCATGAGTGTTTGGCAACAGCCAGACCCGCCCGAGGATTGGCCAGTTTGATTCAGCCCGCAACACTTGCTTAGCCGCAGTTCGCACGCTTGGCAATCAAACCGAGAGCGATTCAACTCGAATCAATTGGCTTTCAAACCGGCGATCGGCATCGCAACACGGTAGAGTCCTGTCCGTGCAGTGACGTACATTGTTTTCCGATCAGCTCCACCAAACGTTACGTTTGCTGGTTGCTGAGGAAAGGTTACCAAGCCCAAATGCTGTCCCGACTCAGAAAAAATCTCGACTCCCAGATTGGTCGTGACATAGAGGTTACCCTCGACATCAACCGCCATTCCATCACCACCGGTGTTGTCTTTCCCCTGTGGTTGCGTAAGTCGACAAAGGGTACGACCGTTAGCAATCTTGCCGGGCGCTGTCACGTCATAGACAAGCATTTCAGCCTGACGACTTGGGATCACATAGAGGCGTTTACCATCAGGAGACAGACCGATCCCGTTGGGAGCAGCAATGTCACCCGTGAGTCTGGTCACGTTTCCATCTGGATGAATGTAGTACACCGCCTGGATACCCTGTGGCAACGGTTGGGGCGCCCGAAACAGTGGATCGGTGAAGTAGATTCCACCGAACTTATCGATGATCAGATCGTTCGGGGCATTAAACCGTTTGCCTTCGTAGCTATCAGCTAAAACTTTGGATTGGGCCGTCTTGGGATCGTACTCAACCACACGCCCATCCATCTGGCAAACCAATACCCGTTCAGACGCATCCACCAAAACACCATTGGCATGGCCAGATTCATTGGTGAACGTCCCGACTGTATTGCGATGTTCAAACAGCAGATGAATTTTGGCATTCGGGATGTCAGTAAAAAACAGGGTCCCCTGCTGGCTCCATGCGGGTCCCTCAGTGAAGGAGAACCCAGTTTTCACTTCCTCGACCTTTCCAACCGGAGCGACGACGGCTTTGACGGGCGTTTGCTGTGCCAGAGATAGACTGCTGGCTTGGACCACCAGTAACAGAGTAGCCACCATCATCCAAACCGCACATCGTGAACCCCACACAAGGTTAGGAACACGAGTATTCCCGCACAGCGTGCCACCAGCAGTTAGAGCCATCAATCTCATCATTTTGCCCTCAAAAACAGAATATAAAATCAATCAATAGCGTCCACAAGAGTGTCAGCGATCAGACAAGGAAATCACGTCTCAGTCTTGTCAGATACTCAAGCAAGGGACGTTCATGGCCATCAGCATCGATCAATCCTGAATGACTAACAACGTGCGGAACCTGATCAGACCATCCTTCCCAGACGATGCCGTGAACAATGTGCTTTGCCAAAAGAGTTCGGATCAAAGGTCCAGCAAGCCTCAATTGTTCGGAAGCTGGATCCTCAAGTTGTGAATCATACTGAAGGACATCGCAAGGTGCCGCTGCCATCGGGTCGGGACCAACTCCCCCCGGCACAGACAACTGCACCAACATTGGCATCCCGAGCGTGGCCCAACGATCGACCATCTGTCCCAGCTCAACCGCAGACCGCGGGAAGGTTGCCTTGTTGGCATAGTTCATTCGAACTTCTAAACCGATCCCAGCCATTCCCAAACCGCTGCGTACCAGTGCATCTGCAAAATGCAGCGGCGATATCCCATCGCGATTCTGCCCCAGATACTCTCCGAACGGCTGGTCAAACGAAATGATCGCAGGAGTTGTTGGATCTGCCCGCCGAACCGTTTGCAGGATACCCACCGAAAGACGCATGATCTGTTCATCACTCAACTGCATCGGCCCAGGAGTGTTGAGTCCGCTGGCACAATTCCATAATTGCACCGTACCACGAAACTTATTCACCGTCGTTTCTACGAAGTGAGTGACTGCCTTGAGGAATGCATCGAAGTCATCCTCCAGCAAGTACAACCAGTGCGGCATCAAACGCTCTCGGAAATCGATCAAGGGACCACCGATGATTCGCATCCCTTTGCTGCTGCAGAATTCAATCACCTTTTCTGCGTCGTCATAAGAGAACTGCCCCGAATCGGTTTCGATATCAGCCCAATTCAAACGAATCGCAGCAGAATTAAACGCCGAGGTAAAAGCAGTGTTTGACTGCAGACCGAGCGGTGAAGGCGGAGTGACGGTGCCAGCCAGAAGTGTGCCGATTTGCGGTTCGCGCTGCTTACGAAACGCAATCGACTGCACTGCGTAACTTTCACCCAAGTCCGAAATTGCTTTTTCCAGCAGCAGAATTGCCTCCATTGCCGCATCGCTCGAGCCATCAGGGTCAGCTCTTCGTTGGGCAGCATCCAAAAACCGAGCAGTCCCCTGCTGCAGCAATTCAATAAACTCTTTTCCGAGTGTCAAACCAGCTCGCTGCCACGCATCCGATTGGATTCGAGCTCGGTAACAACTACCTCGAGCAAACTCCAGTGGCAGCAAATGTGGCTCGTCATCCAACGGTCGCAGACTGCAAGTGCTGAGTGTGCGAAACCCAATGCCCTCCAAAGGACAGGCCATGTACAGTTTGCCAGAAGATTCAATCGCCCTGGTGAGGGTCAAACGCGATCCATCGAACTCAATCTGGGACTGCCACGGTACACCTTCAATTCCGCAGATGTACGCGTCACTCCACAGCGACTTTCCAATGAAATCGCTTGCCGTATGTGGGACATCAAAGTGGAACTGCCCCATACCGGCACGCCGCGAAATGAACAGGGAAAAGGGAATGGACTCCCGAACGATGCACATCGGCTTGGTCCGGGGGCATCTATGTTAGCCTTTTCGCCTGAGTCCTGCGACCATGCACGACAATGAAAGAATCTGTATCGATGTGCCGAAACGCTGAGCCGAAACGCTGTGCCGAAACCTAGCCGTCTACCATGAATCATGCCGTCAGAGACCAAGCAGATCCGCCCCCAAACCTCTCCAATCGACAACCCGATTGCTTTCCACACCCCAAACCGCGAGAAACAAGCACGCTGAGCCTCGTATTTCAGAACATTTTCAACCCTGAAACGCTCTGCTACCAGTTGTGATCCGGTTGCTCTGTCACCGCTGGTTTGCCAAATTACCAGCATGAACGAACAACAACGCGACGACCTATACCGATTTGACCCATCTGGCGCTCTGCTCGAAACCAATTTGCCGCTTCCCCGCCGCAGTGGTAAAGTCCGAGACGTCTATGACTTGGGCAACTCGTTGCTGATTGTCAGCACCGACCGCATCAGTGCATTCGATTACATTCTGCCATGCGGGATTCCGGGCAAAGGGCAGTTGCTTACCCAGATGAGTTCTTTCTGGTTTGAACAACTGGGCACGCGGCACCACCTAGTATCAACGGAAATCCCACCCTCACTAGCAACACAATTTGACATCGGCCCGTTACGGGGCCGCGTCATGCTGACCGAAAAAGCCGAAGTGATTCCGTTCGAGTGTGTGGTGCGAGGGTATCTGGAAGGAAGTGGGCTGAAGGAATACCAAGCTACGGGCGAGATTTGCGGCAACCCGCTTCCAGCGGGTTTGGCACAATGCGATCAGCTTCCCAACGCCATCTTCACCCCAGCCACCAAAGCAGAGGAAGGGCATGACGAAAATGTTTCCATCGAACGCATGATCACTGATCTTGGTGAGCCACTGGGGCACCAATTACGTGATACAAGTCTGCAGATTTATTCCGCTGCCTGTGACTACGCAGCAGCAAGAGGTTTGCTGATTGCTGACACAAAATTTGAATTCGGCAAGGTCCGCGATGAAGTCGTTTTGATCGACGAAGTCCTAACCCCAGACAGCTCACGCTTCTGGGCTGCAGACAATTATCACCCTGGACAGGCTCAAGCATCTTTCGACAAGCAATTCGTTCGCGAGTGGTTGTCGCAATGCGGCTGGGACAAACAAAGTGAGCCACCCGTATTACCAACCGAAGTGATTGAGCAAACAGCTGCGAAGTACCAAGAGGCCTACGACCGCCTGACGACCTGATTCAGCCTAATGCGTGGTACTCACACTCAGGGCATGACCACTCAAAATAAGTTTCTGCTATTGAAAGCCGCAGGCTTACTCCAACAAGCCGCAGGCAAGTTCTGCAATATGATGAACAGAAGCTTGCAGCTTACGACTTACCGATGAATTACTGGCTACCGATTGGCGTAGCACTCTCAGCGGACTTACTGTTCGTTTCTGAGTGTTCGGCCTTCAGCTGCCACCAATGCCTGAAACTGCTCAAACTTTGTATTGTCTTTCATGCGTTTCAGATTCTCGGCCATGATGACATTGTCGGCGGTACGCAGGAAACGATCAAACTTCACCTTCCGCTTCTGTTCACTTAAGGTAGATTTCTCCTCAAGAATCAGTTCCCGGTAGCGTTCATACTTGGGGTGTTCTTCAATTGCTTCGACCAGTTCATCGCTTCGTGTAGTGATCAATTCGATGGCAAGCGGATTGAGTACATTGGCCAAGGCAGGCCAGCGTCGCTTCAGATCCGAAGCGATCTCTTGCCTTAGTTCACTGCTTTTATTCTGGCCGCGAGACGTTGATTGACGATTCCGTCCGGATCCACGGCGGGTCTGCGTCGCTTTCCAGGCATCAACCAGACGTGCATCCCCAGAAAGTTTCAGTTGCTCCGACAAACCCTCGAGGATCGCTTTCTGGGAAACGGTCGCAAACTCCAAAACAGTTGAATACGCCACGTCATTGGCCAGCAAGTCGTCATCCTCTTCGCTGAACTTACTGTGCACAGTCAAGAATTCACCCGAAGTCTTGACTGGTAGATCGATGGTATCGGCGGTCAGGATGACATAAGCATGTGCCTCATCAAACGAGACCACACCATTCTGGTCATAGTCTGGGATCGCGATCGCCTTTCCACTTCGGTCCCGACCACCAAGGGCTGCCCAGAAAAAGGAGCTGTATTCCACATAACTGGCTTCATCGATTTCAGGTGTACAACCTGCGGCTGGACGATCGTGGACCGTGGCGTAAAAACCGATTCGCCGCTGCTTAGAAAGACCTCGATCAGGATCACCTCCATTGAACATGAAACGGGCAAATCCACCCGCATGACACTGGACCATCACGGTGACGACCTCCACACCCTCAGGTAATTGATCCAACATTTTGACCAACTCTGTCATTTTGATTGACTTATTGTTCCAAGTCGCGATGGTGGTGTCGTGTTCATTTCGACGATCACTGCTTCGGTTGCCGTGAGCCGTGACATAGCTGTCTCTTATACACATCTCCGAGCCCACGAGACCGAGGCTGATCTCG
>OJCR01000540.1_pt1 | contig 17347 bp, 14 predicted proteins | sample 1591611 | NCBI WGS metagenome assembly OJCR01 (sample SAMN05416815, study PRJEB24817) | seawater metagenome | isolation source: Sea water | place: Canada:Atlantic | collected 2013-07
GATCAGCCTCGGTCTCGTGGGCTCGGAGATGTGTATAAGAGACAGATACAATACTTGCGTCCAGCTCAGCTAGAATACCATCTGACCAAGTGGATTGGTTAGCCCCACTGCCATTGCCCGCACAAATACGTGACTGTCTAGGTTTCGAGGAGCATCTGAAAAATTCGTTTGAGAGCGCCATTAAACTGAGCGCTATGGCTGCAAATGATCCTGTGGGAACTGAACTTGATTTGCGTGCTAGTGGCCGTTTTGCAGTCCCTGAAGTCTGGTATCAACAGCCCCTTTACTACAAAGCAAACCGTTTCTCCGTGGCACAAAGTGGCAAAGACATTGTGTGGCCAGCGTATTCTGAGTTAATGGATTTCGAATTAGAAATGGCATGTATCATTGGTAAAAAAGGAAAAGACATCAGCAAATGTAACGCTCCAAGCCATATATTTGGATACACAATTTATAACGATTTCTCGGCACGAGATGCCCAAATGCTCGAATCTCCGGGGATGTTGGGGCCAGCAAAAAGCAAAGATTTTGACGATTCAATTATTCTTGGGCCGGTTATAGTTACCGCGGATGAACTTGATGACCCTTACAACTTACGCATGCAGGCACGTGTCAACGGAGAGACTTGGTGCGATAGCAATAGCAATACAATGCACTGGAATTTCGCAGATATGATCGCGCATATAAGTAAAAGCGAGACCCTTTATCCTGGCGAAGTAATTGGTTCTGGTACAGTGGGCTTAGGATGTGGTCTAGAGCACTTACGCTTTTTAAACAATGGGGACATTGTCGAACTCGAAGTCGAAAAAATAGGTGTCATCTCGAACAAAGTTATAAAAAAGTAGTGTCGATCAGTAATCAACATTGCTTAATAGCGACGTTCCTAAACTCAGGCATCCTTCGAGCGGTTCGTGAAGCGACTGGTGCTTAGGCCTCATCACTTCTCACAACGGCAGCTTTTTATGCGTGGTCTCTACCCAATCAATTATCATCTCGGCGAATAATTCCGGCTGATCAGCCCAAGCAAGATGACCTGATTCAGGCAGAATATGTAACTTACTTCGCGGCAGTGCTGCATTTAAATATTCTGCATTACTGACATCGAACATAACATCAAGCTCTCCCCAGAAAACCAAGGTAGGTATATCGATTTCATTCACTCGTCCAGCCAGCTCTGCGGCTTTAGAACGAAAATCCTTGAACCAGTAAACCACTTCATGTGCGCGCCCCGAATAAGAGCGTTTATAATCATCTATTTGTTTAGCGTTGGCCCGATGACGGATAGACCCAAGCTTTGACGAGAAAGCGATGAGTGGCCCAGCACCCAACAACCCCGTAGTGAAACGCATAAAACCGAATCTGGCCAACATGCTGACCATAAAAGCCAGTTTGAAAGGACCCGGCGCACCGACACCATGCCCGACTGCTAAACTTGTTACGGGATGTTTATGGTTAAGAACATAGGCGAGCGCGGCGCCCATCCCCACATCAGGTGCGATAAGATGAACATTATGCAAATCAAGCTCATCAAAGATCGCAGCCAGATGAGCACCTTGGGCACTGGGTGACATATCCTTGCGGTCACCTTCGGAACCACCAAACCCAGGAAGGTCGATGGCAATTACCCGACATTTCTCTGTAAGTGCTTTCCAGGAACCTGTAAAACTTAGGATGCTCTCAGGAAACGGGCTGAGTAGCACCACGAGAGGAGCATCGACTGGTCCGGCCTCAGCAAGGCGAATATTGCGGTTCGCTATCGTACGATTTTCAATTGGGATAGTTACATCCGGCGTTTCAAACGATACCGCCGAGTTACGGGCTGCTTTTACTTTTCGCCACTCCGGTGACACCAACAGAAGCGTGGCTGCGTTGAGTTGATCGTAGATATTAAGTTTTTTCATATTACTTCTCCATCAAAGTGGTCAAACCTTGGCTGCCTTTGTAAATGCAGTCGCGCGTGGTTATTCATGCTTTCCTGCATCCCAACCCTGCGAGGCGAGCTGGTCTGCTGCAAAACTCTAAGGAGAGTTTTCTAAAGTGGTTGCCATCGTGTCGTTCCAGCGATTAAGAAACCCTAACAGTGGTATTATGGCTACAACTTCTATAACCTGCCTCTCACTAAAGTGTTTTGATAATCCATTCATGTACTTAGCCTCTACAGCATTGGGCACCATAGCTGCATGTACTGCAACTCGGAGCGCCGCTCTCTCTTTTTCGGAAAATAAGTCGTTACTCTCAAACTCAAATACTGCTTTTATTTTCTCTACGCTGACATTATTTTTTTGCACTGAATTAGCTGTATGTACCTGGCATTAACGACAACCAGCTGCGTTGCTCACCGCAAACGCTATCATTTGTTTTAGCCCAGCATCTAGTTCACCGCTGCGGAAAACCGTTGCACCTAGCCCCTCAAAAGCTTGAGGAAATTCTGGCCAATGTGCCATCGTCATTATGGATGTTGGCAAAAAGCTCATAGAAGCCTCCACCATTTTCAACATCAGTTCATACTCAGATAATTCCTCGCGACGCTTGGATGCGATGTATGTAATTACAATCCTTATAGCTATTTCTATAAGCCTATTTTAAGTAGTTGCTTCCCCAGATTTTGTCCGTTGTAGAGTCGCTGCAACGTGGTAGGGATATTTTCAAAACCTTCCTGCACGTCGACTTGGTAAATCAATTGGCCTGATGAAACCCATGACATTAGATCTTGAATGGCTTCCATTGCTCGCGGCATGTAATCCAGAATAACGAACCCTTCCATTCGCGCTCTATTAACAGTCAGGTTCGACAAATTTGATGGGCCAGGTATCGGTCTAGTCGCGTTATAGCCAGAGATACTCCCGCATAAAACAATCCGAGAACGCAGATTGACGTGATCTAGGGCCGCCTCTAGGATAGAGCCGCCTACGTTATCGAAGAATACATCCCACTTATCAGGACAATGATGAGCAATTTGTGCATTAACATCTTCATTTTTATAGTCGATTACGGCGTCGAAACCGGCAGTCTCTTTTAACCACCGACACTTATCGGGGCCACCAGCAATACCAACGACACGGCAACCATTGATTTTTGCAATCTGACCAACAAACGAGCCGGTAGAACCTGCAGCACCAGAAACAAGAACGGTATCACCAAGTTTAGGCTGGCCAATCTCTAGTAAGCCGAAATACGCCGTAAGCCCCGTTATACCGAGCACAGACAACATCATTTCAGGGGATACCCCTGACGGCAATTTGACCAATCCCATTGGACCTTCACCGGGAGAAGCAACCACATAATCTTGCCAATTGCCGGTAGTTTGGACGAGATCGCCTACTTGATACTCCGCGTGACGCGAATCTATTACTTGCCCAACAGAACCTGCACGCATGGGATCTCCGATAGCCACTGGCGGCAGATACGCCTTACGATCAACCATCCAATTTCGTTGTGCAGGGTCAAATGATAGAAATAGATTCTTAACTAGCACCTCTTTAGTTTTGGGTTCAGGAATTGCGGTCTCGTTGTACTTAAAATTATGTGGACCAACCATTCCTTCAGGTCGCTCAGCTAGCAGCCATTGGCGATTTATAGTCACGATAATGTCCCCGTTGTTCTGTTCATATGTTGTTCTCCTCTTTCGGGAACGCCGCGATTATTTGCCGTCGCTGAGTTAAGCGACAACCATGCTCCGGGTTTGGAACTGAGTATCGACCTTGAAGCACACGTTAAGATTCGCGGCCTATAATTTTAGATTGAACCTAAAATTTTGCTTATATTCTTTCTGAACTTTTCACCAAAGGGGGGGCGCGCTCCAACGATAGGTAAAACATCAATCATGGTTTGGGTATAAATCGCGCGCGAGTGGCTTAAGCTTCTAAATCCTTCTGGCCCGTGATAGGCACCCATGCCAGAAGCTCCAACACCACCGAATGGAAGGTCCTCCTGTACGTAATGAAGCGTAATATCATTGATACAAACCCCACCACTTTGTACGTGGCTAAGTAAGTATTCTTGCTCACGGTTATCTTTGCCAAAGTAATACATGGCAAGAGGGTTTCGACGAGGTTCAATCATATCTGGAACTTCAGAGACATCAGAATAGGTCATCACAGGTAGAACGGGACCAAATATTTCCTCGTGCATAACCAACATGTCTTCATTGACATTTTGTAAAATATGCAAGGGCATACGACGATTGCCATCAGACGCCCGCGTTTTTTCAGCACCAACAATCGTGAGCTTTGCTCCCTTGGCAACTGCGTCATCAATGTAGTTTTGCAACCTCGCGAAGTGCCTTTCGTTTATAATACCCGCGTAATCCTCATTCTCTGTAATGTTCGGGTACATCGACTGTGTCTCCTTAACCACTCGCGCAATGAGTTGTTCCTCTAGTTCCTCCGGAACGACAACGTAGTCTGGCGACAAGCATAATTGACCACCATTTAGGAGCTTACCGAATGCCAGGCGTGTTCCGGCCAGGTCAAGCTTTGCACTGCGACCAATAATGACAGGAGATTTGCCACCAAGTTCTAACGTGACGGGAACCAAATGTTTCGAGGCTGACTGCATTACTTTTGCGCCGACCTTAGTAGAGCCGGTGAACAGAAGATGATCAAAAGGCAATTCCGCAAACCGTTGACTGATATCTGCGCCACCGGTTACGACCGCAACTTCATCTTCTGAAAAATATTTTGGGACAACTTCCGCAAACAATGCCGCTGTTTCAGGAACGAACTCTGAAGGTTTCAATAACGCTCGGTTACCTGCAGCAAGCGCACTTGTCAGAGGCGCAACGGTCAGGCCAAACGGCAAGTTCCAAGGAGAAATGATGCCAACAACGCCCTTGGGGAAATGCCTAACCTGGCTCTTACCTCCCAAAAAATTCATCGGTTTATTGGTTTTGCGTTTTTCTGGTTTCATCCACTCTTTCAAATGTTTCATTGAGTAGTCGATAGCTTCAACCTTTGACGCAAACTCTGAAAACAAGCTGAACTCATAGGAACGTGCGCCACCAAACTCACGTTTAGTCGTCATCGAAAATTCTGTCTTATTTTCAACAATTAGTGCCCTAAGTCTCTGTAATCGATCGATTCGCGTTGAATAGGTGACATCGCCTTCCGCTCGAAACATGCTCCTTTGCCTCTCGACGAGTGATTCCAAGTTTTGAGAGTGTAGTGCGATGACGTTGTCAGAATGTGGTGTATTCATAATTTTTATTTCATCCTATTTCGTTTATCAGCAGGCAGTCGTTAGAGTGAGTAACAAATTTTTCTAAGTCTTCAAAAAACCCCTTTTCGTACAGCTTCTATAATACGAACAGCATTTTTTACAAAGAGAGGTTCAGACAAGTAAGTAATAAAATGATTTTCAAAATCCTGGGACAGGTTCGCACCATCCAGCAACGCCTCCTGGCTTGATTTTGTTGCGTCGATCAGAAGTACGCCTAACGTATTTACGACCTCTGTCGCTTTTAATTCATTTATATTAAGCGAGGTAGATGTTAATGCAGCTATCTTCTCAATCTGGCATATAGACACTCTTTTTGAGTTGGTTGGTTTGTCGATCTCCACATGGTGCTCGATGATGTGTTCAAGCCTGTTGAGCAAGGGCAAGAAAGCGCGATCCGCTAGGGCAGTAAGGTATAACGCCCTCGCATAACCCTTGCTCGACATTCGTTTCACTAGGTAATTTGTAAAAACACAGCTCCATCGAATCAGACTCTGCACATAAAGTGTTATCAACAATTCTTCTCTTGTCGTGAAGTAAAGGCAAAGTGTGCCCTTCCCCACGCCGGCTCTCTCGGCAAGTCGATTCATAGAAAATGCCTCGTAACCAACCTCGAGAAAGTACACCTCGGCGGCCCCCAACACCGTTTTCCGTCTCCACGACTTTTCCTTTGAGCTCGGCGTTCCCTGATTAATTTGGACGACTGAATCCATGCCTGGCTCCTCTCTTATTAAACGATCTGCTTGGCACTAGGGGCGGTCCTATCCGACAGTAATGAACGTGGGTCAATTATATAACTGACCTATGGTCATTTCAAGTTTTATTGAGCCGTACTCTAAAAATTGCATCTGGGACGAGGGTTTAAAATCAGTTATGCGAGATGTACTTCAGGGTTTGCAAGTAGGGAGGGCGTCAATATGGATATCGGAGTGGAGATTAACTTTCACGCTCACTATGAATAACTCCGTCTTCGGATTGTGCCAGCTAGTTTTGGGTCATGGATTGCGAAAAGTGAACAGCAAAGGTAAGAATAGCGCGGCGACGACAAACTCTAAATCTAAGTCAAAAAATGAAACTCTAGCTTAGAGTACCCCGCGGGTACCACGTCGGGGTGCTGGCGAGTCCTTAGTAAAGTCAAAACCAGAAAAGCAAAGTCAAAATCATCGTGCGCTAGAAGAGTATTCTTACAGGAACCAAGATGGTGTGGACCCTCTAGACAGTGAGCTTTAAAAGCCAGTCTCAGAATGCGACAGAGAGATGTGGTTAGTGCGATGGCTAATCACTTGGGAGGTTGTAGAATCGAAACCTACTGCTATGGAAAGTACTAATCTAAATATGAAGGCGAATATTGGCCCATTTGGGCTTAATTTCAGCACATATAGACTTTAAATAGATTGCTTATGTCACCTAGTTGGCATGAGGCCAGCATTCGTTCGAAAGCCACAATTTCGGGCTAATTTGTGGCCTCTACCTGACTAGATCTAGCATTGAAATCTTTGGTGAATGATATAGATAAAGTCCTCATCCCATTTTTCTATCTCACTTTACCGCTTTCATGTCACCTTACTTCTGACGCCAAACATGCCTCTAGATTCTAAGCTCTGGGCAACTATGGAAAGGAGGTTCGGCATAAACATAAGCGATTTGCATCGCATCAAGCATTGACCAGAGTACTTCTAACTTAAATTGAAGAATGCGAAGGGCTTGCTCCTGCTGTTCTCTCGTTTTGAAATGCTCCAGGGTAATATCCAGTCCATGTTGCACGTCGCGGCGGGCTTCCGATAAGCGCTTTCTGAAATATTGGTAGCCTTCGATGTCGATCCAGGGGTAATGATCTGGCCAAGTATTTAGCCTTTTTTGGTGAATTTCTGGAGCAAATAATTCTGTCAGCGATGAACACGCTGCTTCTTGCCAACTCGCTCTACGGGCAAAATTTAGATAGGCATCGCAGGCAAAACGAACGCCAGGTAGCACGTGCTCTTGGGACAGTATCTCCTGCCGGCTCATACCCACCGACTCTCCCAGGCGTAGCCATGCCTCTATGCCTCCGTCATCACCGTCAACACCGTCGTGATCTAGGATTCTTTGCATCCATTGGCGGCGTACATCGCGCTCGCTACAGTTAGCCATTATGGAAGCGTCTTTGATCGGGATCGTCGTTTGATAGTAAAAACGATTTGCCACCCATCCCTGAATTTGCGCTTTGTTGCTCTTGCCAGAATTCATGTTTACCTGATAAGGGTGGTGTATGTGGTACAGCCGACCTTTCTCTTTAAGTTTTTCCTCGAATTCTTTCCTGGTCCAAGCTTCAGTCATGTCATCCTCACTTTTTTAGTGCGTGGCCTGCGTTTTTATTTGCCTGCTTGGCTAGTTAGGACTTTTTCTGCTCTTATTTTTTTCGAGTTCCCAGGGTTTCGAAAGACCAGCTCGCGAATATCTTCCTCTTGAATTGGTCTTTGTGCCTTCTCTGTGATTCTTAAAACTTCGTCATGATGAGGTGAGAGACTGCAAACAGGGTCGGCGTTCGTGGCATCGCCAGTAAGCATAAGCGCCTGACAACGGCAGCCGCCAAGATCGATCTCCTTTTCAGGGCAACTCTTGCAGGGCTCTGTCATCCAGTCGGTGCCGCGGAAACGGTTGAAGAGATCCGACTTGTGCCAGATGTCTGTTAATTCGTGATCGCGAACATTGGGGAATTCCAACCCAGGGATTACTTTCGCAGCCTGGCACGGTAAAACCTCGCCCTCCGGATTTACTGTCATGAAGGTCGAGCCCCAACCGTTGCTACATTTTTTTGGTCTATCGTCGTAGTAGTCAGGTGCGACAAAGAATATATCCATGTCTCCCTTGTGCTGCTCTCTAAATTCGTTGGTGACGCGTTCTGCATCGATCAACTGCTCTTGGCTAGGCAGTAGGTGCTCTCTATTGTGGAGACCCCAGCCATAGTATTGGCAGTTTGCCAACTCTACGAACTCTGCCCCTAAAGATTGCGCCATAGTTAAAAACTCTTTTACCTGATGCATGTTTTGTCGATGTAATACAAAATTTAGGCCCAGCGGGAGTTCCTGCTTGATGACTTCTTTGGTCATTGCCACCTTGTGATCGAAGCTATCTGTGCCGCCTAGAAGCTTGTTCGATTCGCGATTACTGCCCTGAAAGCTGATTTGAATATGGCCAAGACCCGCTCCTTTTAGTCTGATTATTTTTTCTGTCGTTAAGCCGATTGAAGAGGTGATCAAGTTGATGTAGTAACCCAGTGATTTGGCTTCGACAACTAGCTCTTCAAGATCAGTGCGAACTAACGGTTCGCCGCCAGAAAAACCAAGCTGTACGGCACCTAATTTACGCGCTTGGCGCATAACGCGAACCCACTCCTCAGTGCTTAACTCGTTCTTGCGAGATGCAGAGAGTTCAAGTGGATTAGAGCAATAGGAGCACTGTACTGGGCATGCGAAAGTAAGCTCAGCTAGAAGCCACATAGGAATATAAGTAGTCGCACTTTCCATATTTTAGTCTCCTACCTTCACTATCCAGACTTGCTTTTGAGCATCCGCTAAAAATTCCTTGACGTCATCTTCCAAACCTTTGGCTCCAGGAAATGCCTTCTCGAGTTCATCTAAAAGTCTGGACGTGGTGGTTGGTTGTTGGCAGCGCTGCAGAATCGCAGTTGCGCTGTCGCTTAGCTTTACTAATCCTTCGGGATAAAGCAGAACATGGCACTGCTGCGCTTCCTCCCATTGAAATTGATATCGAGGGTTCAATTTAAATGACATTGTCTCAAGGCTGAACTCGCTCATAGGGTATAAGTAACTCTCTTCAGTAATGATCCGTTTAATGATAAACGTTTGATGGCTACAACTGTACATTCATGCCATCAAACGAGACCTCAATTCCTTCACTAGCCAAAATTTTCCTCTGCTCGGAGTCCTCATCGAGTATGGGATTAGTGTTATTTATATGAATCAGGATCTTTCTCGGTTTGTCCATGGCCTTCAAAACATTGATCATGCCATTCTCACCTGATTGTGGTAAATGGCCCATGTCTTTTGCTCTTTTATCGCCGACACCCGTCGTCAGCATTTCGTCTTCTTGCCAAAATGTGCCGTCCACTAGCAGGCAATCGGCTTCTCTCATGAGTTGCCGAGTCTGATCAGTTAAATCACCTAGCCCGGGGGAATAGAAAAGATTCTTGCCGTTATTCTCATCTGTCACTTTAATGCCGATATTATCGCCTATGTGCGCGTCGTTTCGGTGCGGCGAATAAGGCGGGGCCTTGCCAGTAACCGGGATGGCAGTGAAGCTTAAGCCACTAATGCCGGCAATATTGAAACTTCTTCCATCTAAAGGAATCGAGTGCCGATTAACTCCCCCGTTCCAATGCTTCAACATGGTAAACAAGGGGAAACCAGTGCTCAAGTCTTCATAGACCATATCGGTGCAATAAACTTCGTGTGGACAGCCTTCGCGCAACATCAACAAGCCGGTTGTATGATCTATCTGGCTATCCAAATAGACAATGGCCTTAATCGCCGTGTCTCTGAGCGTGCGTGCGGGCTGCAAAATTGGAAAGGCGGCGAGTTGTGCGAGAAGGTCTGGAGAAGTGTTAAATAGCACCCAATCGATGCCATCGGCGCTGACTGCAATAGATGATTGGGTTCTTGATACTGCATTGATAGTCTTGTTGCGCACTCCGTAGCAATTCGGGCAATTGCAGTTCCACTGCGGGAAACCACCACCCGCTGCTGAACCTAAAACTCTTACAAACATGGATAGTTTCCATCATTAAAGGGTGAGTGGATGGCAGTAACTCTCGATCTGACCGGAAAGTAGATCAAAAAAAACGCCGGACTAAATCCGGCGTCTTTTCAACACTAGCTAGTAATTTAACCTAACTTAAAACTCTAGCGGGCTAAATACAAGCCGAAGCCATTTAGCCTCGCTTTTTAAGAAAATTTCTCTTCTTAGCGAGTCTTAAAGTACATAGTGATTTCGAAACCGAGACGCATATCTTGATAAGAAGGTTTAGTCCACATAACGTTACTCTCCGAGCTTTAAAAACAATTGAATTAAGATTTCTATAGGCCGTACGATCTAGACATTACCAGGAAAAACGGACGAGAACCACCGTCTCTGGAGTCGTTTTGCAGGTTTTTACACATCGAACGGATATCATCATCGTTTGTGAAGCCGTCAGCAGCTCATTGAGCATGAAAAATTGATTTAGTTGTTGAAATATATAAGAAAATTAGGCCTTTGATAAAACTTGTCATCCTTACTAAGTGCAGCCCAATTTTAATACTTCTCGATAAAAACTTAGCTCAGAATCTAGCGCTAACACCTGATTTTGTAATTGCCTGAAGCCATGACCCTCACCCGCGAAAGGAATGTAACGGACATCGACGCCCTTCTGCTTCAATTTTTTGCGAATACCTTCCGCCTGATCTGAAGGAACTACTTTGTCTTCCAGGCCTTGCAATAACATGAGCGGGGAGTTGATTTTGTCGATGTTGTAGATTGGCGATCGTGCCAGATAAACATCTCGAGCCTCTGGGTAAGGGCCAATTAATTGATCGAGATAACGAGACTCAAATTTATGCGTACCCTGAGTTAGGACCTCCAAATCACTTACTCCGTAGTAACTAACCCCAGCGGCAAATAGGCTGCTTTTGCTTAAGGCGGCCATCACCGAATAGCCTCCTGCACTGCCGCCACGAATAGCCACTTTTGCGGGGTCAACCAAGCCTTTGTCGATCACGTGGCGCACTGCCGATTCAATGTCCTGAAGGTCGAATAGTCCCCAGTTAGGGTAGAGGCTGTTACGAAATTTTCGTCCAAATCCGGTACTGCCTCGATGATTGATATCGATGACTGCGAAGCCTCTGTTGGTCCAAAATTGTAGCTTTAGGTTCAAAGAGGTCTTGGCACTACTCGTGGGGCCGCCATGCACGCTGACTATTAACGGGGGCAGAGAGCCGACTAAGCCCTTGTATTGTGAACTACAAGGCGGATAAAAATTCCCATAGGCCAATTCACCGTTCTCGGTTCTAAAGGAAATTGTTTTAGCACTAGAGAATTCAGAAATGTCTTCTTCAGAATCTCCGCTAGGCGAAATCCGTTCGATAAAAAAGCTCGAGAGTCTGCCCCCCTTTTTTAACTGCATGCAGTGAATAGCGTTTTCTTGATTAGCAGTAGCAGCAGAAAAAAACTGTGTTTCAGCATTCCCGCAAATATTTTCAATCTGACCATACTCAACCGCTATGCTCTGCATTTCCCAAGCATCATGTGACATGTTTCGCAACAAGCCCAATTGCCATTGACTATCCTGAGTAAAACTCACGAGTATGGATTCATCGTCTAATAGTAAGTAGTTGCGATGACCGAGCAGCCATTGGGGAGGAGCAAAATCAGCTTTTAGAGGGTGAATGGCTACCGCCTTACATGTAGTCTCTAATTCCTCGGTGCTAACTCGGTACAGATTCCACCAATCAGACCAATCGGAAATAAAATACAGCTGACCCTTTTTGTCGAAAAGAGGTTGGACTAGCGAGCCTCTTCGAGGCTGGTGAATTTGTCTTATTTTTGTCAGTTTGCCTTCAGCATCGAAATTAGCAATCCTTATTTCAGTATTATCCCACGGCATATTCGGGTGCGACCATGTCTGCCAAACTAAGGTCTTACCATCGGGCGACAATCTTGGAGATGAAACGAAATCTGAGCCTGCGTATAGGATCTCACCTTCACCCCCCGTGTCTAAGTCTATTGACACCAGAGTATTGATGACGCTGTTGGCATCAAAGTTGACTGGCTCGGAGAGGCGATGATCTTCGCGAACACAAATTAAGCGCTTAAAATTCGGGTCTATCAAGAAATCTGCATATCGAAGCTTGCCGGCGATCGACGGCTCCACGGGAGTGAATGCTTTGGCCTCCGCTAAATCCGCAGGCAGGGGCTTTCTATCTACGGAGAGTTCTTGTGTATAAATAGCCTGGTCGGCGAGGTTGCAGAACCATAGAATGTTGTCATGAACGCAGTAAGGGACGCCTCCGTATTCGTGAACTCGACTCCTTACGTTAAAGCGAATCGGCGAAAGTTGATTCAGTTCTCCCTGAGAAGAGAGATGCCAAACAGCTTGCTTATCCTTTTCGCCATTTACAGAGTTGACAAAACAGACTCCGTTGGAATCCGCTCTTAAAAAATTCATCTCTCCCGAATCGAGATTGACGCCCTCCGCTGTAAGAGACGAAGACCAACAACCATAACTATGCTCTCGTCTTTCAGTCATCAATCACTCCTGCCTCGAATGAATTGTGCCGCGTACTGCCGACAAGAAAAGCCCGGGTACGCACAAACCCGCAGCTAAATAAAAACTGAACCGTATAGTCTTCTCCAATTCGAAATAATTAGCAGGTTCGATTTGGGTAGCACCAAAAGTTAGGGCCATTATCAGTGTTATTAATACCATGCTAAACAATTGACCCAGTATGCGCGTTGTCGAGACGGCGGCAGCAGCTGCACCTAAATGCTTTCTGGACACTGAGCTCATTATGGCGTTCACATTAGGCGAAGAAAACAGGCTGAAACCGAGGCCAGTCACTACCAGCGCTATTGCGATATTGGAGGTCTGAGAATTGCTGTTCAACATGCCTAGTAGTACTAGTCCCATAGCGGTAACGAACATCCCCGCAGACGAAAGAATCCGCGGCTCAATGCTGTCAGAAAGTTTGCCCATAAGGGGCGAAAAAACTGCCATTGTGAGCGGTTGAATCATCATTATTAGGCCGGCTGCAGATGGCGACAGACCTTTAAGATATTGCAGGTATAAGCTTAGCAGGACGACATTCATAAAGGTTGCGCTGTACATAATAAGCGAAGCGAGAGCGGAAAAAGTAAAGGTTCTATTAGTAAAGAAGAGTTTCACATCGAGAAGTGGATGGTTGCTTGATCTAGCCTGCCGAAAGAAAATGCCGACGCCGATGAGCCCGGCAACCATTAATACATAACCGGTTGAGCTTGGCAGAAATGAGGCCCCGGTGCAGATAATGAATATCGCCGAACAATAAATCAGCGCTCCAGTAAAATCGAATACTCCTCTTTCATCTGCAGCCCAGTCGCCTTCTACTTTATACATTCCAATGCAGAACACTAAAATTGCCAGCGGGATCTGTAGGAGGAAATTTATTCTCCAGCCAAGCTGATCGACTATGATCCCGCCAAATAATGGGCCACTGGCTAAGCCGATATAGATAAACGAAATAACGAGACCGATTACGCGCCCACGAGTGGCCAGTGGAAACACAGAGGATACAATAGCCATTTGCGTCGCATAAAGCATGGCAGCGCCAACGCCTTGTAAAAATCTGGCTCCTATCAAGCTGACAGCACCCGTTGCTAGCGAGGCGAGAATCGAAGCGAACACTACAGACACAGCGCCAATGAGAAATATTTTTTTACGGCCGAACATGTCCGCAAGACGGCCAAAGACGAGAATAAACATCGCGCTTGCCATTAAAAAGGCAGTGGGTATCCAGCTTACACTAAGAGCTGAAAGCTCGAGGTCAGCTGCAATATGGGGTAGTGCCACATTGACTGACGACAGCATAATGGGCACAGAGAGTGCGTTTAGTAGCACCATGACCAGTACGGATTTTTGTAATGAGGTATAGGAATTGATTGGGAGCATAACCTGTGTAGACTTTTTCTCTAGCACTAGGATACAGCGTCGTGGCCGTCTTGCAATAGTCCTTACGCTACTGGTGGACGAAATTAGGACCATGCGATGAAGTGAAATAAACTTGATTAAATATGCGGAGTGAAAGGTGCATGTCAGCGATAGGTTGTTCGATGCACTGGGGCGCTCCTATGCGTTTGTCATGGACGCAGCTATGGCTCCAGTCCAATTCATTACTATTTTTCATAGATGAGGACACCAAAGTCTACGCTACCCAGTCCTAGATATTGCCCTATAATTCTCATTCAATTCAACAAGGGCAATTAGCAGACGAAAAAACTCAATGCTAGATGCCAATAACGCATTCATCACATTCTGTAGTTTACTAAAGTCGTGTTCCGACCATCAAACTAAGTAAAGTTGATTGCACCCTACTCCAATTGCGATTCTGAAATTTCTCGTTTTTTCTAGTTACGATTGTTTTTGAAGCCAGGGCCTGCATACCCTAATCGATAGATGAGTACCTGTCGACGCGCGTTTAGTGCACATGATGCCTAAGCAGGGGGACAGGCATTTCCGCCCTATCCAATCAATTGTGATTGTAGATACGAATAGTAGGCATTAGCTGAGATCTAAGTTGTTTAACGCGGTAGTTATATGGGAACGATTTGTTAATGATTCCATTGCTTTTTTAAAAATCAAATTTTCGGATGTGCCATCAACCATTCCACAACTGTAGCGCTGAATGAGTCCGAAAGAGCAGGAATATGAGCGCCATCAGTGATGGTCCATAATTCAGCTGAACCGCCGGCTCTGCAGTTACTATCATAGCGAACAACGATCGAGTCTAGGCCTGGCAAATTACGGTCAAGATCAAGCCGCGCGACCTCAGATCCATAGATGTCGCAACCATTATAACCAGCCCAGCGCTCAACTGTTTCAACAGCACTTGGATAAGTATTCCCTCTAAGTGCGCCCCCTTCATAAGAAATGGCATTATCAGCAGTACCGTGAATATGAAGTATATGAACGGAGTTTGAAGGTGCAGGACCCGCTTTCGTAGCGCCGGCTCCCGTTAAACTTGCGATTGCGGCAATTTTCTGAGAATTTTCAAGGGCTGCTCGATACGCCATGAAGCCACCATTTGAGTGGCCGATTAAATACACGCGATTACCATCAACATTATATTGGGACTTTATTTTGCTAATAATAGTCATTAAGTAATCCACATCGCTTACTTGACTACCCTGAAAATTACAGCATGCATCAGAAGCATTCCAAAACCACGCCTGATTACCTTGAGTTTCTCGCTGACCATTAGGTGCAGCGAACAAGTACCCATAGTTAGTCGCCAGTGCGCTAAATTTCATGTAAGCGTCCTGCTCAATTCCTGAGCTTTTGCCATAGCCATGTAGCAGTAGAACTAGGGGGGCAGGAGTTGAGGCTTCATAGCCCGCCGGAACAGTCAAGGATAATTCTCCTCGCTCTGTGTCAATTGATTGCGCAAAAGCGAAATTAACACTTATCAGTAATATCAGAGACAGGCAGTTGATAAGTATTTTCCCCATGTGCAGTTCCTCTATTGTCTAAATTTATCTAATTTTTAACTATTCAGAAGTCCACTGAAGCTCTCAATCTCAGCACTGAAAGCAAAGTAATAAAAAAGAAAGGGACAGCTCAAGCGTCAATGGAACGGGTGCCTATAGTTTAGTAAAACTATCAGCACTCCTAAAGATTTGTCGCTAGTCTATAAGCGCCTGGTGTACCGCGTCCTCGAAATCTCTCTGGACCGCTGGCACTGGTTGCTGAATCATGATGACTCCAGTGAGTTCTTCCGCCGGGTCACTCCAAGAACGCGTCCCTAACGCACCACCCCAACCAAATGCTCCCTTTGAACGCCGCTCGTTAGATTCCTCAGTAGTGGCCACGGTGTAACCAAACCCTTGCTCACTAACCCCTGGCATGGCATTAAATAAATCTCCCACTTTATTGCTCGCCATCAACTCTATAGTTTGAGGCTTTAACAGCCTATTGCCGAAGAGCTCTCCTCCATTTACCAGCATCTGCTCGAAGCGCAGATAGTCGCCTGCTGTGCTCTTCAGCCCATAGGAAGCCCCGAAATAAGTTGAATGGCTTGTATCATAGATAGCCGAGTTGGGCGGGGTAGCGATATCACTGCCTACTATATCGATAAGACGATCTTGGTACTCTTCAGGCACGTTCCACCATGTGTCATTCATACCGAGCGGCTCGAATATTCGTCGCTTTACGAATTCGTCAAAAGTGAGCCCAGATTCGATTTCAATGATTCGTGCGATTACATCCAGTGCAGTGGCCGGGCTATACCGCCACCGGTCTCCTGGCTGAAAATCTAATATAATGTCGCCATACTTCGGTACGTTCGTGGCAAGCGAAGTTCGTGTATCTAACCACATAATCGCGTCCTCGGAGATAGCGCTACCCAAGCCGCCAGAAGCGATCCCTGATGTATGTGTGAGTATGTCATGCACTGTAATCTCGCGATCGGCAGGCACTAAGCGATGCTCGGGAATATTGGTCGGGGAAACGAAGGGAGGACTGATATCTTCATCAGTGGGATCACGCAGTACCGCAACCTGCATCTCTGCGAATTCAGGAATCCACTTGCTGACTGGATCGCTAGGGTGAATCAATGCTTCCTCTATCAACATCATGGCTGCTACACCGAGTATAGGCTTGGTAGAGCTCATCATTATGAATAGAGCATCTTCCTGCATTGGCTTGCCATCGGGTACATTCATGAGCCCGTGTGTTTCGAGATGAACTATTTTGCCGCGGCGAGCGACGGCGGTAACGGCTCCCTGAATGGTACCTGCGTCGATATGTCCTTGCATAACATCGTTTATGCGATTTAGCTTTTCTGAAGACATGCCGACTTCTTCAGCGTTGCTAGCCCAAGGCAAATCATCTGCAATGCTTGCCGTGCTAGACAAGCAGAAGACTAGAACCACGAGAGGCAGGGAGCGTTTGCTGGTAAAATACTGTCGCATTATCGGAGACCTTTTTCGTTTAATTTGTTTGTTAATTGTGAGCGGACGCACTAATTTAGCTTAGCCTATTATTTTTTCGTCCCAGTAAAAGAGCCCATAGATTGTCCTTGTGCCAAAACAAAACCTTTGACTGTACCATCGTCTTCTAACTCTCCTCGATAAACTATCTCGACACCTATACTCTCATTTGAGATCGCGAATTCAAAATTATCACCTTCATAGGATCCCGCTATCGCCCCAGTTGCCAGTTGCCCGGAGTAGCTTCCGGATATTTTCCCTTCGTCCTCTTGAGTCATGACAATCTCTGCTACTCCACTACCTGCGCCGCCTAGTGTAACGGCGAACGACCAATTGCCACTTACATCAGCTATTGCGAGTTGAGTGAAAAGCTGTCTCTTATACACATCTCCGAGCCCACGAGACCGAGGCTGATCTC
>OJCR01000546.1_pt1 | contig 17206 bp, 13 predicted proteins | sample 1591611 | NCBI WGS metagenome assembly OJCR01 (sample SAMN05416815, study PRJEB24817) | seawater metagenome | isolation source: Sea water | place: Canada:Atlantic | collected 2013-07
AATTGTGCTGGGCGCATATCTTAAGAAACATGAATGCGCTGGCGGAAAGCTGGGGTACGAACAAGACTTATGGAACGACGTTAGTCAGGCTCATTCGCATACTGTTCCGGCTGCAACACCGGTATGAGAGTAACGCACTAAGTGAAAAGCGATACCTGGACCGGATGGAAAAACTACGCATCGCCTGGCGAGAGCAACTTGAACTGGCATCAAGACGCTGTGTGACTCCCCGCTATCAGAACCGGTGTAAGCTACTGCTAAAACACGATGACATGTGCTGGGTATTCCTCAGTCACGATGGCGTCCCTCTCACTAACAATGAAGCCGAGCGTTCATTGCGAAGCTATGTGCTGTGGCGAAAAGGCAGCTATGGTGTGTGGTCTCACCGAGGGGAACTGTTCAGACAACGTATACTCACCATCGTCGAAACCTGCCGGAAACAAAAGCTGAATCCACTGAATTGGCTCCGCGCCATTCTCGAAGCGACGCTGAACAAAACGTCCTATCCTCTGCTCGACGACTTCAAAGCTGCCTGTCAATAGGGCCTTGGTGAACGGTTACCATTAATATTGCAGTATCCCCTGAGCTACTAGTCAGATTAACATTGGCACCTTGCTTTAGGAGCTTTTTAACTACATCACGTTTTTCCATTTCAGCAAACCAAACTATTTGAGGATATTTTTTCTTCCAAATTTCTCCAATTTTCAGCTTTCTATTAGGGTGTCGATAATCTGGTTTTATCTCATCAATATCTGTAACAACATTGATTCCAATCTTAGCCGCAATTTCTGGAGTATTCGCTTCGGGAAACATTCCGGCCTTAGGGAAAACTTTATAAAACGATGCTCTCCAATTCTGTACTTCCCAATCTTCAATAATGTCTGAAAACTTATTCGATGAATCACAACTTTGAACTGAAGGAATATCATAGTTGAACATCAGCAATGCATTCTTTAAGTGTTTTAAAAAGACTTTATCCGGCTTTTCTTGGCTTGCCGCGACAACTATTGCCTCTTCAATTATATACTTTTGATTAATACCTGCTCTGTATAAACACTTATCAAACCCAAACTTATAAAGCGGATTAGCTTCTTCAAGCTGACCATTCAATGCATACATCCTAGCTTTGTGCCACTGTACCCAATATGCAAAATGAGATTTATGCTCTTCGGCAGATAGTTGTTGCTCAAGTTTATCTATCGCGGCTTTAAAATATTCAAATTGCCCTTCGCTTTTAACAATAGTTCGCTTCAACCCCTGTTGAATTTCTCCGACCAATGGCAGCAAATAACTAATCCTATCCTTATAGGCTTGTTGATGTGATTGAATTAGTTGACTAAATTCATAGGTAGGCTTTGCTCCCCACGACAACAATCGGCACTCCTCGAACAACAAAGGACTGCCTTCTTCCTTAGCTGTACGATCAATAATTGACGCAATAAATAGCAGTACTCTCACTTTTAGCCAGTCAATTTGTTCAGGCCAAGGACCTTGTGACCATGTTTGTAGGAAGAGTAAAGATTGAATGTCTGGTTTATGTTCACCATCCTTCCAAGCTTTAACTTTTGCTTTGTTTTCTTTTGCCAGAGAATTGTAATAGTGTTTCCAGCCTCCCTCATTTTCTTCTAACCAAGCAAGTATTTGTGATGTACATGTTTCTTGAAATGAAAAGAAGGTTACGCTTAATGGCTTTTTGCTTGAGACTAATCCCAACGCACTATCGATTGTATTTACGACGTGTTTGCTTAGTAACGTCTTACAAAGAGCAATTCCTATTTCTGTTCGAGATAGACCGTCAGCATATATATTTGATACATGAGTCATGTATTCCGTTAAATATGCATGAAACCCTTGTTTGAATATTGCACTAATTTCACTACCAAATGTTTTAGATAAATAATCGAAAACATCCTTGGAAAATTCATTTATCAAACGATAATCAGCGGTTTTATCCTTGGATTTATCATCAAGGTGTTTATTGCCAGCTTTTACACCTAGAACCTTTGCAAAGGTTCTCAAAGTCTCTATATGAGTTGGATATGGAAAATCAGACATAGTTGCGCTCCCTGCAAATACTGGTTCGAATATCGTTGGAGAAATTTTTAAATGCTCTTCTATCACTCGGTGATGAAGGTACTGTTATTTTCTTTCCATTTGGGGTTATCAAAGCCCCATGCTTTTTTCTATTGTTAAATCGCCAGCCTATTTTACACATTCTGCTAACCAATTTATTGATATCTTTATCGCTACTGTATTTTTTCATAAACAAATAGAGGGCGTCTAACACGCCCTCGCTTCCTTCTTATTCGCCACCTTTTACTGGCGCATTGCCGCGACCACCACCAGACTTATTACCTGTTGTGCTAGGCCAGTTGCCACTCGGTCCGGGATGTGAAGAAGGGCCACGGCCATTACCAGAACTTTGATTTGAGTTATTTGATACTGTTACTAATGACATTGTTAATCACCTTATGTTTTCCGTCCGACATTGGACGGTATCAACTTTAACGAACAACTCAGATGTTCACGGCAATCCATGTGGCGGAAAAATTTAATTTTTTACAAATCCAGTAAAAACAATTAGTTATAAACGTTTAGGGTTAAGTAATATAAAAACTTTGGATTACCTCCACGGTTTGCCAAAGTTTTAATTTTTGTTCAGCTATCATTACCCCATCAATTCAAAGCCATGAGAGTTTGAAATGAACACAATAGTAAAAGACTGGCACATCGTGTCTATTTTTGACGGTAAAGAACCGATTGGAAAAATTTTATGGAGGATCTGTGTTGATGACATGACATACCGATTCGCGACTAACGATTACATTAGTACATCAAAAATAGTAGAAATCTCACCTAACAATCAATTAATCAAAACAGCGAGTGGCAGTAGTTATCAAGTCATAGGTGTAGGCCAAAAGGCTAAAGTGCAAATGAAAGACTTCGAACTACTTCGCAACGGCTTCAGTCCAGAGCAGATTAACCACTTAAACACCGCAGTTTGTAATTAAGCCCATTAGAACTTATCAATTTAGTTCGTAAAAGCATATCTGCACTTTATTTAGGGCAAAAAAATAGACAAACCGAAGTTTGTCTATTTTTAAATACAAATGTCTACTTTTTAAATACTAGACTACAACCAACCTACTCCTCAACATAGCTCTCAATGCTAGGGCAAGAACAAATCAGGTTTCGGTCGCCGTAAACGTCATCAATACGGTTAACCGTTGGCCAGAATTTGTTTCTGTGTACTTCTGGTGCTGGGTACGCCGCTAGCATGCGGTCGTAGCTGCGGTTCCAGTCGCTGTCACAGATGTCAGCTAGCGTGTGTGGTGCGTTGTGTAGCGGGTTATCAGTCGCATCCCACTCGCCGCTTTCTACTTTCGCAATTTCCTGGCGAATGCTAACCATCGCGTCAATGAAACGGTCTAGTTCATACTTCGCTTCCGACTCGGTTGGCTCAATCATAAGCGTACCCGCTACTGGGAAGCTCATGGTTGGCGCGTGGAAACCGTAGTCGTTTAAGCGCTTCGCAATGTCTAGCTCGGTTACACCGCTTGCTTCTTTAAGCGGGCGAAGGTCAATAATACATTCGTGCGCTACGCGGTCGTTGTTGCCTTTGTAAAGCACTGGGAAGTGCCCTTCTAGCTTCTTAGCCACATAGTTAGCGTTAAGAATAGCTACTTCGGTTGCTTTACGTAAGCCTGCGCTACCCATCATTTTGATGTACATGTAGCTAATAGGCAGAATTGATGCACTGCCCCATGGCGCTGCCGATACCGCACCACAGTCTTTGCCCGCCGTTTCTACATTAACAACCGTGTGGTTTGGTAGGAATGGAGCAAGGTGCGATTTAACACCAATTGGTCCCATACCTGGGCCACCGCCACCGTGTGGAATACAGAAGGTTTTGTGCAGGTTAAGGTGCGACACGTCTGAACCAATGAAGCCAGGTGACGTAATGCCCACCTGCGCGTTCATGTTCGCGCCGTCCATGTAAACCTGACCGCCGTGCTCGTGAACGATGTCACAAATCTCGCGTACGGTTTCTTCATATACACCGTGGGTAGACGGGTATGTGATCATGGCGCACGATAGGTTTTCACCTACTTCTTCTGCTTTTTTGCGAAGGTCGTCAAGGTCTACGTTACCGTTAGCGTCACAAGCTACTACTACCACTTTAAGGCTAACCATTTGCGCAGACGCTGGGTTAGTACCGTGGGCCGAGCTTGGAATAAGACACACATTTCTGTGACCTTCGCCACGGCTTTCGTGGTAACGCTGAATAGCCAATAGGCCAGCGTATTCACCTTGTGCACCTGAGTTAGGCTGCATAGAAAGCGCGTCGTAGCCCGTTACGTTAATGAGCCACTCGGCTAGCTCGGCAATCATTTCTTGATAGCCTACTGCTTGGTCTAGTGGAGCAAACGGGTGAAGCTGACCGAATTCAGCCCATGTTACTGGGATCATTTCAGCCGTTGCGTTTAGCTTCATGGTGCACGAACCCAATGAAATCATTGAGTGGTTAAGCGCCAAGTCTTTGTTTTCAAGGCTCTTGATGTAACGAAGCATCTCTGTTTCAGAGTGATACTTATTAAACACTTCGTGCGTTAGGAAGTCACTTGTACGTACTAAACCTTCAGGAATAGATTTTACGTCTTGCGTGGTTACTTCTGCGTCTAAACCTTCTACCGTTAGGCCATGCTCTTCACCAAGCAGTACATCGAATAGCGCAACAATGTCTTCACGTGTGGTAGTTTCGTCTAGCGACACACCTACCGCACCGTCAAGGTCTGCACGCAGGTTCATGCCTTTTGTGTATGCGCTTGCTAGTACGTCTTCTTTGTTGCTTACCATTACGGTTAGCGTGTCGAAGTACGTGCTATGTTTAAGAGCTACACCTTTTTCCGCACCTTTCTGGTTTAAACCAGTAGCAAGAATGTCAGCAAAGCGGTGAATGCGCTCCGCAATGGTTTTAAGGCCTTGTGGGCCGTGATATACCGCGTAGAAGCTTGCCATGTTGGCTAGCAGCACCTGCGCTGTACAAATGTTTGAGTTCGCTTTTTCACGACGAATGTGTTGTTCACGGGTTTGTAGCGCCATGCGAAGTGCTGGGCGACCGCGGGTGTCTTTACTTACACCAATAATACGGCCAGGTAGTGAACGCTTGTAGCTGTCGCGTGTAGCAAAGAATGCCGCGTGCGGGCCACCGTAGCCCATAGGTACACCAAAGCGCTGTGCACTACCCAGTGCAACGTCTGCACCTAGCTCGCCTGGCGACTTAAGCATTACCAAGCTCATAAGGTCAGCGGCTACTGCCACAATCCCTTTTTTCGCTTGTACCGCAGAAATGATGTCGCTGATGTCTTTTACTTCACCGGTAGAGGTTGGATATTGAAGTAGCGCACCGAATACGTCGTGTTCAGCTGCTTCTTCTGCTTCACCTTTAATGATTTCAAAACCAAACATTTCAGCGCGAGTTTCTACCACGTCAACCGTTTGCGGGTGAACGTCGTTAGCAATAAAGAACGCATTCACTTTCTTGTTCTTAGACACACGCTTAGCAAGGCCCATTGCCTCTGCTGCCGCTGTACCTTCATCAAGCAACGATGCCGATGCTAGCTCTAGGCCGGTTAGGTCAATGGTCACTTGTTGGAAGTTAAGAATAGCTTCCAAACGGCCTTGGGCAATTTCTGGCTGGTAAGGCGTGTATGCTGTGTACCAACCTGGGTTTTCTAGCACGTTACGAAGAATAACGTTGGGTACGTGGGTATCGTAGTAACCCATACCAATGAAAGAACGGTTAATTTTGTTCTTTTCTGCAACGGCTTTAAGTTCACTTAATGCTTCAACTTCTGTCGCCCCTTCACCACATTTTAGTGGCTCTGGTAGCGCAATACCTGCCGGTACAGTTTGCTCGATTAAATCGTCTAGTGAGCTTGCACCAATGGCAGACAGCATTTCTTCAATTTCGCCTTTACCCGGGCCAATGTGACGGCGGATAAAGGTATCTTTTTGCTCTAGTTGAGCCAATGTAGGGGAAGTATTCGACATAACGTTGTTAAGCACTCGTAATGGTTGCCGCAAGGGCGCGTTAAATCTTTAAGTTAAAAAGGGGCTGAATTATCTTCATGCCCCTTTTTAAAATATGGTTCTTTTAAAACTGCGTAACGAATTACTCTTCGTCGATGCTGTTTTCGTAGCCTTCAGCGTCTAGTAGACCTTCTACTTCAGCCGCGTCGTCAGCTTTAATTTTGAATAGCCAACCGTCGCCGTATGGGTCTGAGTTAACTAGTTCTGGTGAATCTTCTAGGTCTTCGTTTACTTCAACCACTTCACCTGAAATTGGCGCGTATACGTCAGACGCCGCTTTTACCGATTCAGCAACACAAATATCGTCGCCAGTACTTACCGCATCGCCAACATCTGGCAATTCAACGAAAACCATGTCGCCAAGTAAGCCTTGTGCGTGCTCGGAAATACCTACAGTGAAAACACCGTCACCTTCAGGGCGAACCCATTCGTGCGTAGCGGCATAGCGTAAATCAGTTGGGATGTTGCTCATAATCGTTCCTGTTAATCTTTGTAAACTTAAGAAGTAATTTTATAAAACACTTTTTCCATTGCGAACAAAGGAGGGCTTAACCACTTTTACTGTAACCCACTTTTTGCGCATTTCCACTTCTACTGTTTCACCAACATCACGTGGTACTCGTGCCATCGCAATTGAGTGACCTAAAGTTGGAGAGAACGTACCTGAAGTGATAACGCCTTCGCCGCTTTCTGTTTTCACTTTAAGACCGTGACGCAGCACGCCTTTTTCAGTCATTACCAAGCCTACTAGCTTGTCGGTACCCGCTTCGCGCTGCGCTTCTAGTGCTTTACGCCCTACGAAGTCACGATCAGCCGGTTCCCATGTAATTGTCCAGCCCATGTTGGCGGCTAGTGGCGATACGGTTTCATCCATATCTTGTCCGTACAGGTTCATGCCTGCTTCAAGGCGAAGTGTGTCACGCGCACCTAGGCCGCACGGCTTAACGCCCGCGTCTAGTAGCGCTTGCCAGAAGCTTTCCGCTTGCTCAGCTGGCACCATAATTTCATAGCCTGCTTCACCGGTGTAACCTGTGGTGGCAATGAACAAGTCTTCTGCTTGTACACCAAAGAATGGCTTCATGCCCGCTACCGCTTCTTTTTGCGCTGCGCTGAACAAGGTGGCTGCTTTTTCTTTTGCGTTAGGGCCTTGTACGGCAATCATAGCAAACTCAGGGCGCTCGGTGATGGTTACGTCAAAGCCTTCTGCTTTGCTCATTAACCAGTTCATGTCTTTTTCGCGTGTCGCTGAGTTAACCACTAGGCGATAGTTAGTTTCGTCGAAGTGATAAACGATAAGGTCGTCTACAACACCGCCTTCTTCGTTAAGCATGCCGCTGTAAAGCGCTTTGCCTTTGTCTTTTAATTTCGCCACGTCGTTGGCTAAAAGATACTGAAGATACGCTTTGGCTTGTGCGCCTTTTACGTCAACAATGGTCATATGAGACACATCAAACATACCGGCGTCTTGACGCACAGCGTGATGCTCTTCAATTTGTGAACCATAGTTAATTGGCATATCCCAGCCGAAGAAATCGACCATTTTCGCACCGGCTTCTAGGTGCTTTGCATGTAGGGCGGTGGTACTAGACATTCCACTTACTCTTTTTAATTTGAAAGGTAGAAAACGAGATTGAGTATAGTGAGCTAACGTTTATGCAACAAATTGGAAATTTTTATCAATACATTTAAAAAGCAAATGTATTCTTGGGAAAACATGAGGAAAGCAAATATGTAAGCGGTTACCACGCATTGAGATAGCTTAACGAAGATCGCAGCCGCGACTATCGAACCTGAAAAAACTTAATATCAGATGGTGGTTAGAACAGGGAGTTACAATTTAATACCTAGCTTTTTTGAAACGTTGCTGAGTGTTTGCTGCGTAATTGTTGAGGGCGTTGTAAGGAATGTTTAAATACTTACTAGTAGCCTGTTGTAAGTTGTTCGACAGCAAGTGTGCTAAACGCACACCTCGCCATTTTGCCAAACGTGCGCAAGCGCGTTGTTTTCGCTCAGTTCTACAAAGTTTGCCCGTTGGCCTACTGCAATGCTGCCTACCTTTTCGTTAATGCCCATAAACGCAGAAGGCGTTGCACTTGCCATGAGGCTCGCTTCTTCTAGCGAAATCCCTATGTCGTTAACACAGTTAATAACCGCGCCGTGCATGTCTAAGCAGCTTCCTGCCAGCGTGCCATCAGGTGTAGTAAGTTTGTTACCCACACGGGTAATATGTGTATCGAAAAAGTCTATAACGTCTTTATCAGCCCCTACATGGGCCATGGCATCGGTAACCAGCATTAATTGGGATGGCCCTTTGGTTTTAAAGGCAAGCTCAACCGCTTTAGGGTGTAAGTGCTGATGATCGACAATAATGCCGCAGGTGTTATTGCTTAGAAGCGCTGCGCCAACCATCCCCGGTTCGCGAGAGGTGAACGGCGACATCGCGTTGTATAAATGAGTAAATCCAGTCGCGCCTGCCTCAATCGCCCTTTCCACCACTTCAAACGGTGCATTAGAGTGCCCTAGCGCTACAATAACGCCTTGGTTTACTAAGTCGCGAATAACATCACACGAAGTATTCTCTGGCGCTAAGGTAATCATTACCTTGCCGAGGTCTTTGCGGGTATAAGTGGCAAGCTCTCTGTCGGTAAGCGGGCGAATATATTTTGAAAGATGTACACCTTTTTTCTCAACGCTTAAGTGCGGCCCTTCGAAGTGAATACCTTCAACACTAGAATGACCGCTTTCTATTGCCTCACTTACCGCATTGGCCGCGCTTTCAATGGTTGTAATATCATCGGTAATAAGTGTGGGGAAGAACGTTGTAGTGCCAAACTTGCGATGCGCTTGGGCCATTGTTTTTATGCTTTGATATGTGGGCGCGTGATTAAACATTACGCCACCGCCACCGTTTACTTGTGTATCTATATAGCCAGGAATAAGCCTGTTAGACACGCGTATAGAATGCTCTTCACGCTGTTTTTGTGCCCCTGAAAGCGTTTCAATGTTAGCAATTACGCCATTTTCGATGGTAAGTACCTGGTCTTTTTCCCATGTACCTTTAATCAAAATATTTTCGGCCAAAATAGTCTTCATCATTGCGCTTTCACTTTCCTAATTGGGTGCGGTTGTAGCATTATGTTTAACGCGCGGGTTAACGCTAGCTTGCGTACATTCTCTGTCTGTAACTCTTTTGCGTTGTGCTTAATTTATTTCAAGACTAGCGTTCGTTATAAACGGCTTTAGCATACTTGATAGCACCTTGCTGAGGCAATAATTCACACGCTTGCACGCGAGCGCGAATTTTTTCAGATAAGTACGGTACATACACTTTGCTTAGCCCACCGATTAGGGCAAGATTATAGGTATTCTCCCCTAAAAGCTGCTGGGCCATTGCTTCTAAATATTCAGCGCCCTCTTTAAAGATACGAACCACCCCGTCATTTGCTTCTTGTAAAAGTGGCAGCATGCAGGGTACTAAACTGGCGTAATGATGTGTGCTAAAGCCTGCGCACTTTGCCACAATGTCATCTGCGTTTGTTGTACCAAGCGCTTCACACACCTGCTTTGCTAGAACATCAGGGCTTCGAATATTATCTATACATAATAAGGTGTGCTGAATGGCTTTTAAACCCAGCCAAGCGCCACTGGCAACATCGCCTATAGGGAAGCCATGCCCCCCGACATCGGTGAATTTACCCTCGGCAAATACCGCTCCTGCCGACCCCGTACCCACAATAATTACCGCACCGGGCTTGCCGTTGTGCGCGCCTACGCAGGCAGCGTGTAAATCACTTAGCACAAAAAGCGAATGAAACGGATGCTCCCAGCTTTCAAAACGCGCTTTTGCAGAAGTAATATTAGCGCCAGCAAGCCCGGCGCCAACGATACATTGTGATGCTGTGATGGGTTTTACTGTGGCGTCGCAGCTTTGTGAAGCCAAAAAGGCATTGGCAGATGCAATAGCTTTGTTTACGCCATCCATTATGGATGTTTTAGCAAGCTCTCCGTCACGCATGATATTGGCAGGGCCGCTAATGCCTTCTCCTAACTGCGCCCCGTTTTTATCTTGCAATGTAACTCTGCAATTGGTGCCGCCGCCGTCTATGCCGATAAAATACAATTCAGAGTTCATGACACGTTCTCGCAATTATAGTAAGTCGTTTTAATGGGTAGAGTGCGCGATGTTACAGCAAAGCGCTTGGCACCCGAAGCGTAAAATGTACAAAGCCGAGCAGGTTCAAAATGAATCGAGTAAAGAACCTGGGCTTTCACTCCAATACATTTGCAAATATAATCACTACAAGCACATGCATTAACAAAGCTAATAAATATGAAACAGCTTTCTTTAGACACATTACGTACCTTCGTAAGCGTTATCGAACTGGGTGGCTACGCAAAAGCGGGCGACTTTTTGGGTCGCTCTCAACCTGCCATTAGCTTGCAAATTAAAAAGCTAGAGTCGCAGTTAGACAGAAAGTTATTCACCAAAGTCGGTCAGCGCCACGTACCAAGCGCCGACGGTAATTGGCTATATCCGAAAGCCAAAGAACTATTAGAATTAAACGACAATATTTTTCGAAGCTTAACCCCTACTCCATTAAGCGGGCGATTGCGTTTGGGCATTCCCAATGAATTTGCGTCTACCCTATTGCCGGGCTTAATTGGTGAGTTTTCAAAACGCTACCCTGATGTGTCTTTAGAAGTCACGTCGGCATTAAGCCGCGACCTCCTGCACCCGAGTCAGCGCGATCACTTTGACCTAATTCTGGCGCTGGTAAACCCCAACGAGCAAACCGAAGGTGAAGTCGTGCTCGAAGACGACGTTGTATGGGTTGGCGACAACGCTCATCCGTTGGTAGGACATAACATTCCGTTAGTGTTAGCGCCAGATGGCTGTATGTATCGAAGCCGCGTAATTGAGCAGTTAAAGCAGCAAACCTTTGCATGGAAGATTAGCTATACCAACGCTGATTTAGGCGGGCTGGTAGCGGCTATTCAGCAAGGTCTTGGCGTCACCGCGCTCGCGAAATCAAGCTTGCCTGCCAACTTAGCGGTGTTAAACCACCCGCATTTGCCTAAGCTTGGTAAAGTGAATATTTGCCTGTTTAACCAAGACACCCAGCACCCTGTGATAAGCAAAACCTTGGCGGAATTCTTTAAGGTGCGGTTGAGAGGGTAATTTGTTTAACGCCAGATTTCCCTTTTTTTTTGGCTTTTTGTATCCAACAAAATTCAAGCACTCAAGTCGCAATCAAATAATAATCTTTACTTATATTGTTCTTGGTCAAACACGCACTTATTTCCTGCAAAACCTTTATTCTAAGACTAAAAATTAGTGCTATAACTATGAGCAAATAGCCTATCGTGTTCATTGAAATGCACGTGCGCTTCGCTCAATCACGCTTTTTCACAAACGATCTGGAGCTTTGGTAAGCTTCAGTTGAAGCGCCACGTATTTTAGGCTTAAGTTTGAGTTCGCGCGCCCGTTTAGAATAGTAAAATCCAGACAATAAATGAATGCCACAAACTTACTTATCGCAGCTTATGCGCCCTTATTTTTACTCATTTACCTGATGGTGAAGCCAAACGGTATGGCGTCAAGTAAAGCCTTGCCCTTAAGCGCCTTAGCTGCTTATTTAATTGTGATTTTTAACGGTCACTCATCTTTAACGCTTATACATGCTAGCGTTGTACAAGGCGTTTTGCTGGCGTTAACGCCGTTATCAATTATAGCCGGCGCCATATTTTTGTTTCTGTGTATGGAAAAAACGGGCGCACTGGCAACCTTGAAAAATGGCTTAAATACAATCAGTTCGAACAAGGTTGCTCAATTGATGATTGTAGGCTGGGCGTTCGCATTTCTTATTGAAGGTGCCAGCGGTTTCGGCACGCCTGCTGCGATAGCGGCGCCCATACTTTTTAGTTTAGGTTTTGCGCCTGTAAACGTCGCCCTATTCTGCTTAGTGACCAATACCATTCCGGTCATTTTCGGTGCCATGGGTACGCCGGTGTGGTTTGGTATGTCGCTGTTATCACTGCAAGAAGACACTATTATTGATATCGCTACCCTTGCCGCATTAATCAGCACACTTGTTGCACCAGCGATTGTGTTTATGGCATTGCGATTAGTTATACCATCTTGGAAAATCATATTCAGGCATTCGCTTTTTATCGTTTCTTCGACATGCGCATGCACCCTGCCTTTCTTCGCATTAAGTTTTTACAGTGTTGAATTCCCCTCGCTGTTAGGCGGCGGCATTGGCCTTATCATTACTGTTTTGATGGCTAAATCAGGGTTTGGGCTTTCCTCGGCAGCTAATGAGTTTGAAACAAAGTTTGATACACTAAAAAAGACTGCCTCACCCAGTGGCAGAGAACTTGCCAAGGCATCTTTTCCCTTGTGGGGCACTGTAGTAATGCTTTTACTTACTCGACTTCCAGAACTTGGACTTAGAAGCTTGTTACAAGATGGCGACCCTAATATAACGGCATCACTGGGAATATTTGGCAATTTATCGGTAAGCGCTAGCTTAGTTATATCGATAACAGGTATTTTAGGCACCAGTATTCAATGGAAACATAGCGTGCTTTACGTTCCGTCTTTAATACCTTTTATTGTCGTGGCGTTTGCCAGTGTTTATAGTTTTGGCTCTCGGGAATGGGGGTCCAGAATAACATCTGTGTCGTCCCAAACCGCAGTGCGTATGACAAAACCACTATTTGCGCTATTGGGCGCGCTTGTATTTGTAAATTTAATGATGCTGGGCGGCGAACAGTCGGCCGTGTCTGTGATTGGCAAACACATGGCATACCTAGCGGGTAATAACTGGCCCCTTTTCGCACCACTACTTGGTGCGCTTGGTAGCTTTTTTTCCGGTTCGGCCACCATTTCGAACCTTACCTTTGCAGGAATTCAGCACGCTATCGCTGAACAATTATCTTTACCTTTACCGGTCGTGCTCGCCCTTCAAAGTGTAGGGGCTGCAATGGGAAATATGGTATGTATCAACAACATTGTGGCGGTAACCGCAATTTTAGGGCTTAAAGGTCAAGATGGCGTTATATTAAAGAAAGCGGCGGGTATTCTGGCGATATACGCCATTTTAGTAGGCAGTTTAGGGGCTAGTTTGATAAGTATTTACCGCTAACGGCGATAATAAAGCACGAGTGTTACAAAAGGGGGCAAGACAAGGGTACTGCCTTGCCCTTTACTAAATAATTATTCATTACCCATCGTTGGTAATGGTGTCGATAAGCTCGCTAAGCACAGCTTCCGCTTTACTGGTTTCAACCTGGCACGTGCCGGCGTTCATGTGTCCGCCACCGCCATACTTCAAGCACAACTCACCTACATTGGTTTTAGAGCTACGGTTAGTAATGGATTTACCAATAGCAAATACCACGTTTTGCTTTTTAAGGCCCCACATTTTGTGAATAGAGATATTGCAGTCTGGGTACATGGCATAAATAACAAAACGGTTCGTGGCGTAAATGGTCTCTTCTTCGGTTAAATCTAACACCACAAGGTTATTATGTACGGTTGCGCATTTTGCTATTTGCGCCTTCGCCAATTCGTTATGCTCGTGATATAGGCTCACGCGCTCAGCCACATCTTCCATTTGCAGTATTTCTTCAATACTGTGGTCTTTACAGGCATCAATAAGCTTCATCATTAGCTGATAGTTAGAGATTTTGAAATCTCTGAAACGGCCAAGCCCCGTGCGGGCATCCATAATGAAGTTCATAAGCACCCAGTCGGTAGGCTCTAGGATCTCTTCTTCGCTAAACTGCGCAGAGTCGCCTTTATCTACCGCGTCCATCATATCTACTGAGATATTGGGAAATTTCTCGGCCCCACCATAATAGTCATAAACCACTCGCGCCGCCGACGGTGCTTCTGGGTCGATAATATGATTCTCGATACCGCTCGCGTTTCTTACCGTTTCGCTAAGGTGATGATCAAAAGCTAAATGACAGCCAGCCACATAAGGCAGGTTCGTTGTAATGTCATTCTCAGTGATGTCTATTTTGCCGTCCTGCATGTCTTTAGGATGTACAAACAAAATGTCATCTATCATGTCTAAGTCTTTTAGTAAGACCGCACATACTAATCCGTCAAAATCACTTCGGGTAACTAATCTAAATTTTCTTTCAGGCATGGTTTATCCATCATTCACTTAGGTAATAATGTTAAGTGTAACAGCTAATAGAAATTTTGAGAGACAGGTTTATTAATACCAGTCCGCATAGTTAATTACCCACTCAGCGAGAGTTAAAATATTCGTAATCGCGGCGTGTTACCGTAGGTATAGTGGTTCTACATCGAGGTGGCACAACAAAGAGTACGGACTTTTTAAACATAAAACTTATTTTTAGTTTTGTGTATTTTTAGGGCAAAACACTTACCTGAACAGGTAGAGATTTTAGCCTACCCAGCGGTTTCGCCAAACTCTCTGGTGGCTCAGTGAAGTAAGCAGGGCCCGTTTCTGTCATGTACAAACAGTCTTCCAAGCGCACACCAAATTCACCGGGAATATAGATACCTGGCTCGTTAGAGAAGCACATACCTTTTTTAAGTGGCGTATTTTCACCGCGTACAAAGTTAACGCTTTCATGCCCTTCCATACCGATCCCATGACCCGTTCTGTGGCTTAACCCGGGCAATTCATAGTCCTTACTGTACCCTTTGCTGGCATAGTATTGGCGCACTGCATCATCCACTTTGCCCGCGGGCTCACCAATTTTAGCTGCGGCGAATGCCACGTTCTGACCTTCTCTTACTGTGTGCCATACATCCTGAACTTTCTGAGACGCTTTGCCAAATACCAAAGTACGGCTTATGTCGCTTTGGTACCCGTGCACACTGCAACCGCTATCTAGCAAAATTACAGAACCTTCTTTGATAGTTTGCGCTGCACTCGTGCCATGAGGGTAAGCACTTGCATCGTTAAAGAGCGCCAAACACCAGGCGCCGCTTCCGCCTAAGCGCTGCTGCGCGGTGTTCATCAAACTTTTGACGTCCTGCTGTGCCATGCCAAGCTTTAAGTTATTAAAAACAAACTCGTAGGCCCGCAAAGTAACCTCATTGGCCTTATGCATAAGTGCCAATTCGCTAGCAGTTTTGTACATACGACAGCCAAGCGTAACGGGCTCGGCAGGAACGATCTTCATATTTGGCAGCGCACGGCTAACTCCTGTTACCACAAAGTAACGCACGCTGCTCTCAAAACCGATATTACCGCTTGTGATACCGCGCGATTTTAAAATACTGGCTACAGCATCAAACGGGCTTTCGTGCTCCTGCCACACTCTTACATCATCGCCTATAGCCAACGACTCGAGCACGCTGGGCTTTTCGAAAAACGGCGTAATCACTGCCACGTCGCCTTTTTGAGGGATTATTAACGCGGTTAAACGCTCGCTGCGCCACCATTTAATCCCAGAAAAATATTCCATTGCCGCACCCGGCTCTATTAATATTGCTGCGATATCCTGGGCTTTCATTAGCGACTGCGCTTTTTCAATACGCGCTCTACGCTCTTCCACGGTAATCGGCTTTGCGCTTGCGGTGATATCCGTTAATACATTGATATCGTTTAGGCCCGCTGTGTTGGTTTTATCTAATGCAGCCATCGACGCCATAGGTGCAAGCGCAATACTAGCACCAGCTAATTTTAAGAAATGTCGCTTATCCATGTCCCTTCCTGTCGTTTTAATTGAGGTTGTTTGAACCCTTTGTTTTATGAGAATAACATTGAATTGCTTATAGTTTAGCCAGTAAAGCTTGCCTTTACTTTACGCCCACATAACGAAAACAGCGGCTAGCCCAATAAGAAGCAAACCAACTATTTCGCGTTTTGTTACTGCATTCTTTAGCCAGTAATGCGAAAGCAATAGGGTTAACAAAACCTCTAACTGACCAAGCGTTTTAACAAGGGCTACATGCTGTAGTGCCATAGCAGTAAACCAGCAGATTGAGCCTAAACAGCTTACTGTACTTATCGCTAGCACCTGCTTTTTAGCGTTCACTAGTTGCTTAAACACGAAGGGTTTGGTTAATACAATATATCCACTTAAAGCTATCGCCTGAACGCATAACACCCATAATAGAACCCAAGCTGCTGCAAGGGTGTATTGTATATCAAGCATGTGGCTAGCTTCGCGCACTAGCAATGAGGTTAGAGCAAAGCAAGTACCACAGGCAAGGCCAAGCACCATGGTTTTAACGCTAATACCATGAATTCGGTTACCACTGCTTAACACAAACACTGCTATTCCGCCTATGACTATGCCTGCCCAGCCGAGGGGCGTTAAGTAACTGCCAAAAAAGAGCATGCCTACCACACCCGCCACTAAGGCTTCACTTTTTGCCAAGCCTGCTCCAGTAGCGAAGTTCTTTTGCTTAAACAAAATCACCATTAAAGAAGTGGCCGCTATTTGAAGCAGTGAAGCACACAAGATCACTGTGATAAATGGGCCCGTAAATTGCGGCAGCTGGCTGGCACTACTGCTACAGAGCATAAGCAAATAAACAAGGGCTATGGGCGGAGCCAAGATAAAGCGAGATAGCGTAACACCAGAGGTACTAACTGAACCACTTAGTTTGCTTTGCAGCGCATTACGCACGGTTTGCATGATTACCGCGCCCAATGTAAATAAGATCCAACTCATTAGCGTCGCTTTACCTTTAAAATCAATTTACTACGTGCCGTTCACGCGTTTTTTATTTGGTAGTGGCTTCGCTTCCAGATAACGCCTGTAGACGCTTTGCTTTGAAGTCACTTTCGCGCTTCCAATAAGGCCATACATCACCTTGAGCATAGTGGGTAAGCACAAAATGGAGTCAAAATGAGGTTCCCTCAGACTTTGACCCCATAATTTTTGGGTTTAAAGGCCCATGGCGTGGCTGACGAAGGCGTTTTTAATGGTTGTGAGTTTGTCTGTGGCTGAAAGGCCTATGCCGCGTACTAATTTCTTCAACGGGTCGTTGCCGTCGAATAAGAATTTGAAGCCATCCATTGCCGCTATCATTTTCGTGGCTTCCGTTTTACGGCTTCGCTCATAGCCTGTCTCTTATACACATCTCCGAGCCCACGAGACCGAGGCTGATCTC
>OJCR01000547.1_pt1 | contig 17201 bp, 17 predicted proteins | sample 1591611 | NCBI WGS metagenome assembly OJCR01 (sample SAMN05416815, study PRJEB24817) | seawater metagenome | isolation source: Sea water | place: Canada:Atlantic | collected 2013-07
GATCAGCCTCGGTCTCGTGGGCTCGGAGATGTGTATAAGAGACAGATATAATACAGGAGCTTATTAACAATGCAATCAAACACAGTGAAGCTACTATCGCAGAAATTAATTTAGTTGAAAAAGATAAAAAATTATTGCTTTCAATTAATGACAATGGAAAAGGTTTTGATACCTTAAAAATGTCACATAAAGACGGCTTAGGAATCAATCAAATAGATGCTAGAATTCATATGATGAGTGGAAAATTTATTATAGATTCTCAGAAAGGTAAAGGAACAAAAATTAGTATAGAGCTTCCAGTTTACATGAAAAAGAGTACTATGTTTTCTTAGCTAGTTCTATAATTTCTAATTTCTTTATTTCTCCTTTATCTAGCTCAAAACGCAACATAGTACGAACTGTATGAAATCCGTATTTACCCGCTGCTCCAGGATTTAAGTGTAAAAGATTAAGTTTTTTATCATACTGAACTTTCAAAATATGAGAATGCCCACTAATGAAAATTTTAGGTTTAATTTTTTTAAGTTCTTCTCGAACTCTCAAATGGTATTTGTTTGGATAACCTCCTATGTGAGTCATCCAAACTGTTGTTTCTTCAACGCTAAACTTATTGTCTAAAGGAAATTGAGATCGTGCATCTTTTCCGTCTATGTTTCCATACACCGCTCTCAATGGTTTTAACTTGTTAATGGTATCTGTAACCTCTAAATTTCCAATATCACCAGCATGCCAAACTTCATCAGCTTGTTTAACAAATTTTAAAATTTGATCATCAATAAAACTATGGGTATCTGAGAGTAGTAAGATTTTCTTCACCAAACGAAAGTACAAATAACAAAATAAATTTCGTAATTTTAAACCCTCTTATAACACCATATTTTTTTGAGATATTTCATAGAGCTGTCATACAAAGGAACAAATTATCATGGCTGGCAAATTCAACCAGAAGTAAACACTGTACAAGAGGAAATCACAAAGGCCTTTGAAACTATTCTTCAAGAGAAAATTCAGATTGTTGGTGCAGGAAGAACTGATGCAGGGGTGCATGCAAGCCAAATGTTTGCTCATGTAGATACTTTGAAAGCGTTAACTCATGAATACATTCATAAGTTAAATACAGTCTTACCTAATGACATAGTTATCAAGTCCATTAAAGAAGTTTTAGAAAATAAGCATGCTCGTTTTGATGCCATTAGTAGAAGCTATGAGTACAGAATTTTAATAGGTAGAGATCCTTTTTTATTAGAGACTACCTGGCAAATTCATCAAAAAAAAATTCAGTTAGAAAAAATGAACGAAGCTGCTGAAATTTTATTTCAATATCAAGATTTTGAAAGTTTTTCCAAAGTTAAAACAGATGTGAAAACTTTTAATTGTACGATTATGGAAGCAGTCTGGAAGTTAGAAGGAAATCAATTAATATTTTACATTAAAGCGAATAGATTTCTTAGAAATATGGTACGTGCTATTGTTGGAACTCTACTAGATGTCGGTTTAGAAAAAAAATCAGTAGATGACTTTAGAAATATTATTGAAAGTAAAAAGAGAAGCGAAGCAGGGTTGTCTGTTCCCGCTAAAGGATTGTTTTTAACAGAAGTTACTTATTAATGTATTTTACCTAAAAGATTAGTGTTAAACCCTTATAATTACAAAATAGAAGTATAGATGTCTGAAAAAGTATCAGGAAATGCATTTGATATAAAAATCTTTTTAAGATTAATGAGTTATGCTAAAGGGTATAAGCTAAGATTTTTTATCGCTGCTATATCTACCATTACGCTTGCTCTTGTGTCAGCTGTAAATCCATATATAGTTGGTATTACGGTTAATGATTTTGTGAATAATCAGGACATTAAACAGTTAACATTTTATATTCAAATCTTATCTGCGATAGTCTTTGCAGAGGTTATTTTACAATTTTTATTTATCTATTATGCCAATTGGGTAGGTCAACACATTATTAGAGACATTAGAGCAAAAGTATTTAGAAATATCCAAAGTTTTAAAATGTCTTATTTTGACACTACTTCAGTTGGTCGATTAGTTACAAGAGTAGTTTCAGATATTGAAACCATTGCTAACTTTTTCACACAAGGAGTTTTTATGATTGTTAGTGATATTTTAAAAATGCTTGTGGTTATTGTAGTTATGTTTGTGATGAATTGGCGTTTAGCATCAGTTGCATTATCAGTTTTACCAATTCTAGTCTACGCCACAAAAAAATTTCAAGTAGCGATTAAGGCAACATTTCAAGACGTTAGAAATGAGGTTGCCAACTTAAATGGTTTTGTTCAAGAAAGAGTTACAGGAATGAAAATTCTTCAATTATTTACTAGAGAGCAAATAGAATACAATAATTTTAAAGAAATAAACAACAAGCATAAAAAAGCACATGTAAAAACTGTGTGGTATTACTCGATTTTTTTCCCAATTGCAGAAATTGTTTCATCCATTGCTATTGGTTTAATTGTTTGGTATGGTGGATATCAAATCTTGGAGAGCTTTACAACATTAGGAGCGGTTATAGCTTTTATAAAAATGTCACAAATGTTATTTAGACCTCTTCGTCAAATTGCCGATAAGTTTAACCAACTACAAATGGGTATTGTATCTGGAGAACGCGTATTCAAGGTTATAGATACAAAAAGTTTTATTAGTAAAGAGGGAAGTATAGAAGCATCCAATATTAAAGGAGATTTAAACTTTAAGAAGGTGCGATTTAGTTATATTGAAGGTGAAGAAGTTTTGAAAGGAATCTCCTTTGAAGTTTGCCAAGGACAAACCGTAGCTATTGTTGGCGCAACGGGTGCTGGAAAATCTACTATTATAAATTTAATTAACCGTTTTTATGAAATAGATAGTGGTACAATATCTGTAGATGCTATTCCAGTGGAAAACTATGAATTAGCTTCTCTAAGAAATCAAATAGCTATTGTTTTGCAAGATGTGTTTCTATTTTCAGATTCTATCTATAATAACATTACCCTAAAGAACCCCAAGATTACTTTGGAGGAGGTGATTGAGGCTTCAAAAAAGATTGGAATTCATAATTTTATCATGACACTTCCCGGTAATTACCACTATAATGTCAAAGAAAGAGGTGCCATGCTTTCATCTGGGCAAAGGCAATTAATAGCTTTTTTAAGAGCTTATGTTAGCCGTCCTAGAATATTAATTTTAGATGAAGCCACCTCCTCTGTAGATTCTCATGCAGAGCAAATGATTCAATATGCTACAGACACCATTACTAAAGATAGAACTTCCATAATAATTGCTCATAGATTAGCTACGATTAAAAAAGCGGATAAAATTATTGTGTTAGATAAAGGGATTCTTGTTGAGGAAGGAACACACAAGGAATTACTAAACAAAAAAGAGGGGTATTATAAAAATCTTTACGACAAGCAATTTAGTTTGGAACTTATTTCTTAATCGCTTATTACTGCATATCGTTTCTTAATTTAACTAGCAACTCATCATAATTCTCATACAATACAAAACTTCCATCTTTAATATAAGAAATCTCTCCTGTTTCCTCAGAAACTAATAAACAAACTGCATCAGTTTTTTCTGAAATACCAAAAGCAGCCTTATGTCTTAGCCCAAAACGGGAAGGAATATTAATACTGTCTGAGACTGGTAATACTATTCTTGTAGCCACAACAAAATTATCTCTTATAATGGTAGCGCCATCGTGTAATGGGCTATTTTTGTAAAAAATACTTTCCAATAAGACTTGATTCATTTCAGCATTCATTGGATCGCCTGTTGTTATTAAAAAATCTAAACTATTAGTTCGCTCCAAAACAATAAGTGCTCCAGTGTTAGTTTTAGACATTTTTTTACAAGCGTTCAAAAGAGTTTCTACATTTGTTTCAAGAGCAATTTCAGATTTTAAAAACTTAAGTTGTTTTAGAAAATTTGTTCTAGATGCCACATTAGTAGTTCCTATCATCAATAAAAACTTTCTGATTTCTTGCTGAAAAACAATGATTAAGGCAATTACACCTCCACTTAAAAGGTAGCCTAAAATGTTACTTAACATTTCCATTTTTAAGATTTGAGTTATTTTCCAAATAAGAAAAATAAATGCAATTCCTAAAAATATATTTATAGCAACAGTTCCCTTTAATAATTTATATGTGTAGTAAATTAGTATCGCTACCAAGAAAATATCTAGAGCATCTAAAAAAGAAAAATCAAGAAAATCTAACATATAGCTTTTGTATTTTTGTAAATGTACAAATTAGTTAAGTAGATTCACAATGTTTATTGCTTCAACAGCTTCCTTAACATCATGAACTCGCAAGATGTTTGCTCCATTAAGCAATGCTATCGTGTTAGCGCTTGTAGTTGCATTTAGTGCTTCCTTTGGCGATAGACCAAGAGGTTTATAAAGCATTGATTTTCTCGAGACACCTGCTAAAATAGGAACATCTAAATTTTTAAAGAGTTTTAAATTTTTTAATAGTTCATAGTTGTGTTCTATGGTTTTTCCAAATCCAAAGCCAACATCAATCACCATATCTTTAATTTGAAGTTGATGTAATTTAAAAATTTGATCGGCAAAAAAAGAAATTAATTCTGTAGTGATGTTCTCATATGTGGGATTTTTTTGCATATTTTGAGGAGTCCCTTTAATATGCATTAAGATGTATGGAACCTTTAACATAGCAATAGTCTCAAACATTTTTTCATCTAATGTGCCTCCTGAAATATCATTTATTAAAGCAGCCCCATTAGCTATAGTTTCTTTGGCTATATTGCTTCTAAAGGTGTCAATAGAAATTATGGTTTTTGGAAATTCTTTAAGGATTGCTGTAATGGCAGGAATTATTCTTTTTAATTCCTCATCTTCAGAAATATGAGTAGCCCCTGGTTTTGAGGAATAAGCTCCAACATCAATAAACGTTGCTCCTTCAGTGAGCATTTTTTCAGTTTGGTTAAGTAATTCCTTATCATTTGTATAGCGTCCTCCATCATAAAAAGAATCAGGAGTTATATTTAAAACTCCCATTACTTTGGGTGTAGAAAAATCTATAAGTTCACCTTTACAATTAATGGTCATGTTTAATTATTTTATTAATTACAGCTGATTTTTTTGGGGCAATATAAGCATCCATTTTTAACATTAATTCACTAACATTAGTTCCAACCAAAAGCATTTCTTTATTTCCTTTTTTCAAATAGCCTTCAGAAACCATATGATCTAATTGTTTGAGAGTATGATTAAAAAAACCGTTTACATTTAAAATTCCATTTGGTTTTTGTTCAATATGCAATTGACCTAGAGTTAATCCTTCAAAAAGTTCATCTAATGTGCCAAACCCACCAGGTAAAGATATGTAGCCATCTGTAAGTTTACTCATCATTACCTTTCTTTCGCTCATTGTTTTTGTAATTATTAATTCAGTTACATTTTTATTTACAACCTCTTCTTTTTTTAATAGACTAGGAATAATTCCAATTACATTCCCACCTTTTTTTAAAATTGTTTCCGATAATACACCCATCATTCCAATTTTACCTCCACCATATATCAAGGTAATATCATTGTTAACAAAGTAATTGCCAAGTTCAACGGCAGCATTTTTATAAATAGGATTAAATCCTAGACTAGAACCACAAAAAACAACAATTTTTTTCATAAAACTTAGATAGATTTTTTAGTTCATAAAATTTGAACGAAATTTACGGAAATTAATATAGTTTATGCCGAATACTTCTAACCAATACGATAGTGTTGTAGAACAATGTAGAAATCTCTTCACAAAAAAAATGAGTGATTATGGATCTGCTTGGAGAATCTTACGTTTACCATCGTTAACAGATCAAATTTTTATTAAAGCGCAGAGAATTCGTCAGCTTCAAGAAAATGATATTCGTAAAGTAGATGAGGGTGAAAAATCTGAATTTATAGGAATTATTAATTATTCTGTTATGGCTTTAATTCAATTAGAGCTTGGAGTTGTTGAAAACCCTGATTTATCATCAGAAGCAGCCATAGAATTATATAATAAACACATGGCTGTCACCAAAGAACTCATGGAAAACAAGAACCATGATTACGGTGAGGCCTGGAGAGATATGAGAGTAAGTTCCTTAACAGACTTAATTATTCAAAAGCTCTTACGTGTTAAACAGATAGAAGACAATGAAGGAAAAACTCTGGTCTCTGAAGGGATAGACGCTAATTATCAAGATATGATAAATTATGCAGTTTTTGCAATGATTCATTTAAATGAATAATAGGATTAATTAAAATTTAGTTTCATGTTTATAAAATTAATAGTTCATCTTACTAGAATATTTGTTGGTGCCATGTTTGTTTTTTCTGGCTTTGTAAAATTGGTTGACCCCATAGGATCCCAATATAAGTTTGAGGAATATTTTGGAGAAAGTGTATTAAATTTAGAATTTTTGATTCCTTATGCACTTCCTTTTTCAATTGTATTGATTATTGTAGAAATTATGTTAGGAGTTTCGTTACTCCTTGGCTATAAGTCTAAAAGGACTATTTGGAGTTTACTTGGGATCACTACTTTATTTTTATTTTTAACCTGGTATTCTGCTTATTACAACAAAGTTACTGATTGTGGATGTTTTGGAGATGCTATAAAATTGACACCTTGGGAAACATTCTGGAAAAATGTAATTTTAATAGGACTTATTTTATTGCTATTAATTAGAGTACAAAATGTTAAAGAAATTTTTCCAAAGAAACTAAATGCTTTTTTAATTTTAGTTGCTTTAGTTAGTTTCTCATATACAACATACCACGTATTAAACCACTTGCCCATTATAGATTTTAGAGCGTATGCTGTGGGTAAAAACATTAAAGAAGGTATGAAGTATCCTGAAGATGGTAGTGTTCCACCTGTTCATGATTTTATGTTAGAGGATACTCAAAACGATTTAGCACCTGAAATTTTAGCAATGGATAAAGTATTGCTAGTTATTGTTTATAATGCTTCTAAGTCTTACGATAAAGGTTTTGTGGAAATAAAAAAAGTAACTGATAAAGCAATTCAAAAAGGATACAATGTATATGGTGTCTCTGCTTCTTTTGAAGACGATTTAATTCTTATTCAAAATCATTATGATTTACCATTCAATTTTTTGTTTTGTGACGAAACTACATTAAAAACTATGATTAGAGCCAATCCTGGAGTCATGACACTTAGTAAGGGTACCGTTACAGGAAAATGGAACTGGAATGATATTGATGAAATAAATTTATAATCAACATGAGACAGTTGTTTTTCGTATTTATAGGTGGAGGCTTTGGGAGTGTTCTTAGATATATTGTTGGTAGATATTTAAATAATCCAGCGTCTAGTTTTCCACTGGGAACATTTGCTGCAAATATTTTAGGAAGTTTACTTATTGGAATTATTATCGGGCTTGCTGCAAAAAATAATACATTAACAGAAAATCAAACTTTGTTGTTAGCTACTGGTTTTTGTGGAGGTTTTACTACTTTTTCTACATTTGCTTACGAAAATCATGTTCTTTTTAAAAGTGGAGATTTTATATCTTTCGCCCTCTACACCTTTGCAAGTTTTACAATAGCTTTTTTGGCTGTTTTTGCGGGAATGTATTTGTCTAGAATACTAGCTTAATTTCAAGATACATCATTAAAATAAAAAAGAATTATTTTTTAAAATCTTTAATCCCTGCCATGATTTTTAAATTAAGATGATTGTTTCTTGGAGTTAATGGACAAGAATAAACGTCATTATATGCACAATAAGGATTATAGGTGTTATTGAAATTTAATTCAATGGTCCCATTAGTATTTATGTTACTTTTAAAGACATCCATATAACGTCCACCACCATACGAATCTTGACCACTAGTTTCATCAGTAAATGGAAGAAATAAATAGTCTTCAAAAATTGGATTCTCAGATTCTTCAAGACTTTGATATAATGTTAATACCATTTCTTTTCCCTTCAGCGTAAAAGTTAAAATTCCAAATTCTCTGTAATAAGATTTCTCATCAGTATTGGTAGCCATTCCTAAAAAAGGGCTATCTGGTGTTTTTTTAAGTGTAGCTGTTATGATGTATGATGAGTCTTCAGGGAAAAAATCTAAGCCTTTGAAGTTTTTTAAATCCTTATTTTTTAGAGGTGATTTTGAAGCATCCTTAAAAACTGAATTTAATTTTTGTTGATAAACTGTTTTGCCAATTAAAGGTCTTTTATCCTTTGAATTACAGGAGATAAACAACAATGAAAAAAATAATATCAAAATGTATTTCATAATCTTCATATAAAGATGTTGAGAGGTTTGCAAATTAAATTAATCAAAATGATTACTATTTTCTTTGATAAACTTTAATATCAAAAGTACTATATTATCATTACAATTATAAAATTCCTGATCTAGAGTATTCCATAGGTCTTGTTTAAAGTTTGAAAGGATTTTTCTTCTTAAGTCTAGATCTTTAGGAATAGGAATTTCATTAAATAATAAAAAAGAATCATAAATGATTGAAGCAGTTTTATGAGCTCCTATTCTTTCGTAAGCTTCTAATATCTCATGGGAAAATTGCCCAGCAGAGTCCCAGAAAAAAGTTTTAAACCCACCATCGGTAGTATGATTTTCGAAAATATCTATGTATATGAAAATTTTCTCAAATTCATTTAGATTTTCAAAGTTGTCTCTAATTGCTATTTTTTTACCTATAATTTCTCCTATTCTGGTAATTTTATCTACATCATTATTTAGCAATAATGCAAGTTCTGTTGACTTCATGGTTAAAAATTAATCAATTGCTTTTTTAAAAGCACTTTTTCCACCCACTATAGGAAGACTTATCCTTGTCTTGTCTAGATCAATGGTTAGTTCAGTTCCTGGTTTAGGTGATATTGTATATTCAGAATCACTAGAAAATAACATTAAGCCTATCTGTTGTCCCTTTTTTATAATTTGGTCATCTGGTTGTAAGTCAAATTTCATTGAGTAAAATTTACCTGGTACAAGAGGGGCACTTTTTGATAAAGAAGCATGATTTTGAAGATCTGCCCATCCTCTAGTAATTATATTATCGGTAATTTTTGTGCCTTTATTTTTATTCCAAGGAAGCGATACCAAATAAACAGAAAAATTTACTGCCGCCTTTGAACTAGAAGCCTTTACACTTATATTAGGTACGCCTGAGATATGAAGATCTTCTTTTAAGATATCTGTTACATATAATAATCTGTGCTTTGATACACTAGATTGCGCAAGAGATGTTGCAGAGATAGAGGCATTATCTGAAAAAGTTTCTTGTTCTTCTCGATTAGATTTATCTAAAGTTAACCTTCCATACTTAACATCATTTGATTTTAAATACAAGGTTACTTGATTCGCTTTGGGGTTAGGATACGCCTCATATGGAGTAGGGTTTTGTTGTTTATCATTTTCTCGTACTATCCATGCTTTGGGATCATTTTCTACTCCATTTTTTATTCCGTGTAAGTATCTAGTGAACCACCGATTCATCATTTTCATTGGAGGCGGTCCTCCGTGCCCATTTTGATGGTAGTAGATTTGTGTGGGTATTCCCATTTCTTTGGCTCTTTTTGAAATACGATAGCTATGCTCCGGCATTACATTCCAATCATTAAACCCATGTGCCATTAGTAAGGCTGCTTTCATAGGTTTCATGTGGTTAAGATAGTCTCTTCCTGCCCAAAATTCATTGTAGTCTCCGGTAATTCTATCCATACCATTTTTCATTTCAGTATCTCTAACGGTCTTATTGTTGTAGGCACGTTTAGATTCATCTCCGCTATGAATAAAATCATACAATACATCAATATCTTCTCCAAGGTATCCCCCTGGAGAGCGAACGAGTCCGTTTGATCTGTAGTAATGATAATACGAAGTGTTTGGAGCAATTGGTATTATAGCTTCAAGCCCATTTACTCCCGTTGTAGCTGCTGCTAAAGGAAGTGTTCCGTTGTAAGAAGTTCCTGTCATGCCAACTTTTCCAGTAGACCAATATGCAGAGACTGTCTCCTCTCCATAAGGTTCTGTATATCCTTTAGTTCTTCCACATAGCCAATCTATAACTGCTTTGGGGGCTAAAGATTCATTTTGTCCCCCAACAGTTGGTGCTCCCTGTGAAAGCCCAGTACCGGGTGAAGACGAATGAACTACGATATACCCTCTAGGTACCCATTTTCTAATATGAGAATTTGAAATTATAGGTCTTTTTCCTCTTCTCGTGACTTCTGGATGAACAATTCCTTCCACTTCTTCTCCTATTTCGTGTTTAACATTCCAAAAAGCACCTTCAGTTTCTTGGGCAACTCCAGCAAAATATGGGCTTGTTACATAAATAATTGGTAGTTTTAGACCTTGAGTTTCTGTTTGAATGGGTCTTGTTACAGCTACATGCATTCTATCCATTTTTCCGTCTCCATCAGTATCAAAATCAGTAGCCACCCATAAATCATGACGTAACCAATCTTCAGAGCTTTTAAATGCTGCTACAATCTGAGCTTCACCATCTTTAAAGACAGGAACTGCTTTTTCTTGAGCATTTAAAAAAAGTATCTTAAAAAGTAAACTAAATAGAACTGTTTTCTTCATGTATCAATTTTTGAGGTGGTTGTTTTTTTTCGTACTAAAAAATTAAAAAATGATGTGAATTTAAATTTTATTTTAATACTTATAATCGATTTTCTGTTGTAAAAATACAAAACAAAAAAGGAGAGCTAAAAAATTAAGTGGTTATTTGAACATAGATTTTAATGTTTCATTTAATAAAATTGTATTTTTAATGATATTTTTAAAAACAACTCGATGCAAATTTTAAAAAAACTAACTGTATTAGCCCTATTTTTTACAATCTCTAATTCATTTTCTCAAGATTATTTTTTTAAAGACAAGAATCCATTTGATTCAAAAATTCCAACTCCAGAGGAGTTTTTGGGGTATCCAATAGGAGAACAACATACCAGGCATGATCAAATAGTTTCATATTTATATAAATTAGCGGAAGTCTCAGATAGAGCAGAGATTGAGGTGTATGGGTATACTCATGAGAGAAGAAAGTTAGTCATTCTAAGGGTATCGTCACCTGAAAATTTATCAAATTTAGAAGATCTTAAACAGGAACATTTAAAATTTGTAAACCCTGTATTAACCCCAAAAAATTACGATGCTATTCCTGTTTTTATTCAATTAGCTTATAATGTTCATGGAAATGAACCTTCTAGTTCTGAAGCGGCATTATTAACTGCGTATACACTAGTTGCATCGGAGAGTGAAGAAGTAAAAAATTATCTTAATAATGCTGTTATTTTTATAGACCCCACCATCAATCCAGATGGAAGAGATAGACATACTCAATGGGCTAATCAATACAAAGCATATTCCTTAGTTTCTGATAATGCTGATGCAGAGCACAATGAAATGTGGCCTAGAGGCAGAACTAATCATTATTGGTTTGATTTAAATAGAGATTGGTTGTTAGCTGTTCATCCAGAAAGTCAGGGAAAATTAAAATGGTATCATAACTGGTATCCAAATGTTGTGACAGACTTCCATGAAATGGGTACTAATAGTAATTTCTTTTTTGAACCTATGAAAGCCATTGGTTCTAAGGATCCAATAATGCCAAAAGAAAATTACGAAGATTTAAATAATTTGTTTGCACCTTACTTTGCAAAAACTATGGATGATCTAGGATCTCTGTATTTTACCAAAGAAGCCTTTGATGGAACGTATCCAGGATATGGATCATCCTATCCAGATTTGCAGGGAGCTCTGGCATTATTGTTCGAGCAAGCAAGTTCTAGAGGTCATTTACAAGATACAGACTATGGAACAATTTCATTTGGGTTTACCATAAGAAACCAATACAGATCAAGTATAGCTACTATTAAAGCCGCTGTAGACAATAAAACAGTATTAAGAAAATATCAACAAGATTTTTTTAAATCTGCTGTTTCCAAAAAAACTGCTTCAGGTTTTTCTGGATATGAATTTGGAGATGATTACGACCAAAATAGAAACAAGGCTTTTGTTGATTTTTTGATAAAACATAAGATTAAAGTATATGAAAAAGGTACTAAATTTTATGTGCCGTTAAAGCAAAAGCAACATAGAATGGTACAAACCATGTTTGAAACCTATACCCAATACGCTGACAGTGTTTTTTATGATGCGTCTGCTTGGAGTGTTTCTAATTTTTATAACATGAAATCTAAAGGCTTGAAGTCAGCAAGAATAGGTAAAGAAATAAAAACTTCTTCGCAGCTATTAAATAATCCTAAAGTTTCAAAAACAAATTACGCTTACCTTTTAGATTGGGATGATTACAATGCTCCAGCAGCATTAAATTATATTCAGAAAAAAGGATTAAAAGCTTCTGCAGCCTTTAAGAAATTTTCAGCGGTTACTTCTGAGGGAATAAAAGACTTTAATTATGGAACTGTTATGATTCCTGTAAGTAAGCAGGTTAAATCTTCCGATGCAGTTTTTGAAATCGTAAGTGAGGCCCAACAAAAATTTAAGGTGCCAATATTTGCTACAAAAACAGGATTTAGTGTAAAAGGTATTGATTTAGGGAGTAATAATTTTAGAAAAATTCACAATGTAAAAGCAGCTATGTTTATTGGGAATGGTGTTTCTTCATACGAAGCAGGAGAAGTATGGCATTTGTTAGATACAAGAGTAGAGATGCCAATCACGAAATTACAATTGCATAATTTGAATAGAATTTCATTGGATAAATACAATACGTTAGTGATGGTATCCGGCAATTATAGTCAATTAGACTCTCTTCAAAGAAATAAAATTAAAGACTGGGCAAGTAGAGGTAATACTATAATTACTATTGGTAGTGCTTCAAAATGGTTAATCTCAAAAAAACTAGTAAAAGAAAGTCTAACTAAAAAAACCAAGGATAAAAAAGATTCAAATAAAAGTGTAAAAAGACTACCCTATGTAGACGCTAGAGAGAATATTGGTAGAGAAAGGTTAGGAGGTTCTATTTTTGAAGTAGATCTAGATCTTACTCATCCTCTAGGTTTTGGTTTTAGAGATGATAAACTACCTGTTTATAAAAACAATACAGTGTTTTTAAAACCTAGTAAAAACCCATATGCTACAGTGGCAAAATATTCTAGAAATCCTCATATTGATGGATATATCTCTCCAGTTAATTTAAATACCTATTTAAAACCCTCTGCGTCGTTATTAGTAAGTCCAATAGGAAAAGGAAGGGCTATTTTATTTGCAGATAACCCAAACTTTAGGGGTGCTTGGTATGGTACCAATAAACTATTTTTAAATGCTTTATTTTTAGGAAATAATATATCAGTTCCACAAATAGGAAATTAACAATGTATCGTATGAAAAAATTACTTATAATATTTTTATTGCTGCTGGTTTATAAAGGATTTTCTCAAGAAAACTACTTAGGTGATGGGCCTTTTGATCAATTAATTATTAGAGGAGTTACCTTAATTAACGGAGATGGATCTCCTCCGAGAGGACCTGTAGATATAGTTGTTGAGAATAACACTATTGAAGCCATACAAGTGGTGGGGTATCCAGGAGTAGAAATTGAAGAAAAAAATAGGCCTAAATTAAAAAAGGGTGGTAAAGAATTAGATGCATCAGGGATGTATTTACTTCCAGGTTTTATCGACATGCATGGGCATATTGGAGGAAAATCACAAGGAGCAAATCCGTCATATGTTTTTAAGTTATGGATGGCTCATGGTATCACAACAGTAAGACAACCAAGTGGTATTAATGCAAAAGAACTGAAAAGGTTGAGCTCTGAAAATAAAATTGTAGCTCCTAGAATCTTTGATTATGTTGGATTTGGATCTGGAAGTAAAAAAACCATTAGTACTCCTGAAATGGCCAGAGAATGGGTAAGAAATAATGCGAAAAATGGTGCGGATGGTATCAAATTCTTTGGATCAGAGCCTGAAATTATGACTGCTGCCTTAGATGAGAATAAAAAATTAGGTTTAGGTTCTGCATGTCATCATGCTCAATTAAGCGTAGCTAGATGGAATGTTTTACATTCTGCTAGAGCAGGTCTTACTTCTATGGAGCATTGGTATGGGTTACCTGAGGCTCTTTTTGATGATAAAACTGTTCAAAATTATCCGTTAGATTACAATTATCAAAATGAACAGCATCGTTTTGAGGAAGCGGGTAAACTATGGGAGCAAGCTGCTAAGCCATATTCTACTCATTGGAACAATGTAATGAATGAGTTATTAGAGCTAGATTTTACCTTAGACCCTACATTTAATATTTATGAGGCTAGTAGAGACTTGCAAAGAGCTAGAAGAGCAGAATGGCATGAAACATATACCTTGCCTTCATTATGGAAATTTTATGAACCAAGTAAAATTTCACATGGTTCTTATTGGCATTATTGGGGAACAGAACAAGAAGTAGCTTGGAAAAATAATTTTCAGTTATGGATGACCTTTATCAATGAATATAAAAATAGAGGAGGTAGAGTAACTGCAGGATCAGATTCTGGATTTATATACCAATTATATGGTTTTGCTTACATAAGAGAATTGGAATTGTTAAGAGAGGCAGGGTTTCATCCTCTAGAAGTAATTCGTTCAGCAACTTTAAATGGAGCAGAAGCTTTAGGTTGGGATGATAAAATTGGTTCTGTTCAAATAGGTAAATTAGCAGATTTTGTTATTGTAGAAGAGAATCCGTTACAAAATTTAAAAGTTCTTTACGGAACAGGAGCTATTAAATTAACAAAGTCAAATGAAGTAGTTAGGGTGGGAGGCGTTAAATACACCATAAAAGATGGTGTAATTTATGATGCAAAAAAATTACTTTTCGATGTTAAAAAAATGGTTGATACTCAAAAAGAGGAGAAAAACTGGATATTAAAGCAGCCAGGGATAAAAAGGTAAATAAGAACTTTTATTTCCCGTTTTGCATAGGAGTAGTATCTGGCATTAATTTATTTAAAATGGTATACACAGGGCAAAACTTTGTAAAGGGGCTTAAAATTTGAAGTACAGCTACAGCTCCAGCTACGTATATCCAGTTGAAACCTAATTCACTTGCTAGTACTATTGATCCAATATTTAAGAGTCCTACAATACCATCATGAAGCCTTACTTTTGCGATGTCTCTTGTGTTATTCATAAGATTATATTTTTATTATAATAATTTATATTTTCAAATATAAAAAAAATAATGATTACTTGTTTTTTAATATTAATAGGCTAATTATTAAAATCTTCAAAAAAAGTAACGAGTTCTTTTTGGTAGCCCGGTCTTAATACCTCTATCAAAACTAATTCTTCTGAACCCGCATTAAAAATCCTGACTCTAGTGTTCTTAGGGATCAAAAACCCTTTACTACTTGGTATTTTTTTTACACCTTCTTTAAATTCTAATCCAAGTACTCCACTTAAGACAATACCTCTTAATTCAAATTTAGCATCATGTCCATCAAATAAAGAAGCTGCAGTAACAATTCTAACTTTATTTTTGGGTTTGTAAGGAGTTATTTTATCCATATGTAAATAATATATGAGATTTTAATCAAGCGATTTCGAAAATATTTTATGTTATTGAAGAGGAATTGATTCAAAAAAAATACTATTCGTAAAAAATACTTAATTTATTCCATGAAATTTACGAAATTTTCAAAAAACATAGGTTTTTTTTGAGGGTATAAAAATAAATCATTTTAAAAAACAATTATATTTGTATATATTATTTTTCAACCATTACTATTCTTATGACATTCAAAGAGAAAATAGAAGAAGGTATACCAGATGTCTTGCCTGTTCAAAGAGCTTATGAGAATTCTGTAAATCACGCTCCTAGAAGAAAAGAGATCTTATCTGAACCTGAAAGAGAGTTGGCATTAAGAAATGCATTACGTTATTTTGATGTAAAACATCATGAATTATTACTGCCAGAGTTTGCTGAAGAATTGAAAACATATGGTCGTATTTACATGTATCGTTTTCGTCCTAATTATGAGATATATGCAAGACCAATTTCCGAGTATCCTGGGAAGTGTGAGCAAGCAAAATCCATCATGTTGATGATTCAAAATAATTTAGACCCAGCTGTAGCTCAACATCCTCACGAATTAATTACTTACGGAGGAAATGGTGCTGTTTTTCAAAATTGGGCACAATATTTATTGACTATGAAATACCTTTCTGAAATGACAGAAAAACAAACTCTAGCGATGTACTCAGGACATCCCATGGGATTGTTCCCCTCTGCTAAAAATGCACCAAGAGTAGTGGTTACCAACGGAATGACGATACCTAATTATTCTGGAACAGATGATTTAGAAAAAATGAATGCTTTAGGGGTTAGTCAATATGGGCAAATGACAGCAGGAAGTTACATGTATATAGGACCTCAAGGTATTGTTCACGGAACTACCATTACTGTTCTTAATGCTTTTCGTAAGATAGGAAAATCACCTAAAGGAAATTTATTTGTTACAGCGGGTTTAGGTGGTATGAGTGGGGCGCAACCTAAAGCAGGGAATATAGCTGGATGTATTACAGTATGCGCAGAAGTAAACCCCAAAATCACTCAGGTTCGTTTAGATCAAGGGTGGATTGATGAAAAATTAACAGATGTAGATAAGCTAGTGGCTAGAGTTAGATTAGCTAAAAAAAATAAAGAAACAGTATCACTCGCTTATCTTGGAAATATTGTAGAGGTATGGGAGAAGTTTGATGTTGAAAATATTCATATTGATTTAGGTTCTGATCAAACCTCGCTTCATAACCCATGGGCAGGCGGTTATTATCCTTGTGATATTTCTTTTGAAGATGCAAATATCATGATGGCTGAAAACCCAGTTTTATTTAAAGAAAAGGTACAAGAAACTATTCGAAGACATGCAAGAGCAATTAATAATCATACAGCCAAAGGAACTTATTTTTTTGATTATGGAAACGCTTTCTTATTAGAAGCAAGTAGAGCAGGAGCAGATATTATGGCTGAAAATGGTATTGATTTTAAATATCAAAGTTACGTACAAGATATTATGGGCCCCATGTGTTTTGATTATGGATTTGGTCCATTTAGATGGGTGTGTACTTCAGGAAATCCAAAAGATTTAGAAAAAACAGATCTCATAGCTTGTGAAGTTTTAGAAGAAATCAAGAAAAATTCTCCACCAGAGATTCAACAGCAAATGGCTGACAATATTCAATGGA
>OJCR01000552.1_pt1 | contig 17144 bp, 18 predicted proteins | sample 1591611 | NCBI WGS metagenome assembly OJCR01 (sample SAMN05416815, study PRJEB24817) | seawater metagenome | isolation source: Sea water | place: Canada:Atlantic | collected 2013-07
AATCTTGCAATATGAAACGTATGCTCGGTTTAGCCTCGAAAGTTTTCCTCTCGATATGATCCAGGTGAGGTTACGGTTTGGCCGAATTTTGTGACGAGTTTTGAAGTCGATTGCGCGGCGACGGATGTCAAAGGTGGGTGATGTATCGAAGAAGATAGGTTTCAGTATGCTCCGTAAATTATCATTCTCCGAATCCAAACCCGCGCCGACCACCAGCACCTATCCTTGGGAACGAGCCGGACTCGCGATGATTCTGGTATTGGTGGTGGCTGGATTGCGGCGTCCGGCGGTTTGGCTGTCGGCCCAGTTTTGGGCCGAGGATGCGAGTGTGTTTTTTGTGCAAGCGGAGAGTATGGGCCGCATGGCGCTGACCGTGCCGCACGCGGGTTATCATCACCTGTTGATGCGCTTGTGGGCTGGGCTTTGGGTCAACGGCGGTGCTCCGATCGGGTGGATGCCGACTCTCTTTATGCTGGGAGCGGTGTTGGCGTGGATGGCCGTGGTGCTGGTCGTGTTTGCTCCCAGCTCTCGCGTGCGCTGGCCGTGGGCAGTGGTGCTGATCCTCGCAGTGGTCTCACCGTCGAATGAATTATATTTCAACCTGACCAATGTGCAGTGGGTTACGGCGTTACTGTGGGCGTTTTGGTGGTCGGCGGAGGATCCGCGTAGTAAAGTAGGTCTGGGCGCGCAGTTGGTGGGCATGGCGATCGTTGGCCTAACGGGAGTTTTTGCCATGTTGGCCACCCCATTGATGGCGGGTCGGGCGTTGGTGCGTCGCACCTGGTCGTCTTTCGCAGCGGGGCTGGTTTGTGGACTGACGGCATGGGTGCAGTGGGGAGTGGTGCGAGCGTCGCCCGGCGACGGGAGTTCGACGACGTCACTGGATTTGGGAGGAGCGGTGTTAGTTCTAGGTAAGCGAGTATGGGGAACCTTATTGATCCCTATTGGATCCGGCGGAGCAGTGATGTCGTGGGTGGGGACCGGGTTGGCCATGCTGTTGTTGGTCGGCACGATTGAGTTGGCCCGTCGGGAGGCCTGGAGCCGCCGCCTTTTAGGTTGGTGGGGATTCGCTTTCCTCGTGATGGGAGCAACCATTTTTCGGTTTCAGGATAACTTGAGACCCTTGAATTACCTGTTCGATGGGGAGCGTTATTTTTTCGTGCCGCAGGCGCTGGTTTTAACCGGAGTGATCCAGGTTGCCGCTCAGTCCCGACGCTGGGTGCGGTTCGGTGCTTTCTGTGTTTTAGGTATGGCGCTGGCGATGGCGATTACCCGCTATCGATTGCCGGCATTGCCGGATAACGATTGGCCCACTTGGGCGGCGAGGATTGAGCGCGGAGAGGAAGTGAAGGCGATCCCGATCACGCCGAAAGGATATGATTTCGTCTATCCAGGTAATGAGGCGCGTCGCGCATCGGAATAGCGGCCATGCAGAAACAAAAACACCCGACCGGAAACCGGTCGGGTGTTTTTAGCTAAAAGGGTCTGAATCGTTTACGATCAGCTTAACTCAATGCCCTTGGCTTTCGCACTGCGCAGAAGGGCGTCGGCCATGTCAGAGGGAGTTTCAGCGACTTCGATACCACATTCGCGGAAGACCTTGATCTTCGCCTCGGCCGTATCTTCAGCACCGCCGACGATCGCACCCGCGTGACCCATGCGACGGCCGGGAGGGGCGGTCGCACCGGCGATGAAGCCGGCAACGGGTTTGGTGCAGTTGTCTTTGATCCAGCGAGCAGCCTCGACCTCGGCGTTGCCGCCGATTTCACCGATGAGGATGATGCCGTGGGTTTCGGGGTCTTCATTGAAGAGCTTGATGATATCGAGGTGCGACGTGCCGTTGACGGGATCGCCGCCGATTCCGACACAGGTCGATTGGCCGATGTCTTTGACCGTGAGTTGGTAAACCGCCTCGTAGGTCAAAGTGCCGGAGCGAGAAACAACGCCGACGTGGCCTTTCTTATGAATGTAACCGGGGGCGATGCCGATGCGGCAGCCGCCGGAGGAGTCGGGTCCTTCACCGGGTGTGACCACGCCAGGACAGTTAGGTCCGAGGAGGCGGGTCTTGCTACCTTCCATGGCGCGCTTCACGCGAATCATGTCTTTGACCGGGATGCCTTCGGTGATGGCGACTGCGAGATCGATTTTGGCGTCGACGCATTCGAGAATGGCATCGGCGGCAAACGGCGGCGGCACAAAGATGGTGGAAACAGAGGCACCGGTTGCAGCGGCGGCTTCGGCTACGGTGTTGAAGATGGGAACCTTCACGTCGCCGTGTTCGAAGGTTTGGCCACCTTTGCCGGGAGTGACACCGGCGACGACTTGGGTGCCGTAGTCGATGGAGAGGCCGGCGTGTTTACCGCCGAAGGCACCGGTGATGCCTTGGACCATGATTTTGGTATCGGGAGAAATTAGAATGGACATCGGGATTAGGCTACGAGGTTAACAATTTTTTGGGCAGCGTCGGCCATGCTCTCGCCGGAGACGATCGGGAGACCGGAATCGGCGAGGGTTTGCTTGCCCGCGGCGACGTTGTTGCCTTCGAGACGGACCACGAGCGGAAGCTCGAGGCCGACTTCCTTGACGGCGTCGACGATGCCTTCGGCGATCACGTTACAATCCATGATACCTCCGAAGATGTTTACGAAGATGCCCTTCACGTTGGCGTCGCCGAGGATGATTTTGAAAGCTGCGATGACTTTCTCCTTGGTGGCTCCTCCACCGACATCGAGGAAGTTGGCGGGGCTGCCACCATAGTGTTTGATGATGTCCATGGTGGACATGGCCAGGCCGGCGCCGTTGACGAGACAGGCGATGTTTCCGTCGAGAGCGATGTAGGCCAGATCGTATTTGGAAGCTTCGATCTCTTTGGGATCTTCTTCGTTGAGGTCACGTAGCGCGACGATCTCAGGATGGCGGAAGAGGGCGTTGGAGTCGAAGGAGACCTTGGCGTCGAGCGCGAGCACGTTGTCGTCGGGGGTCGTGATGAGCGGGTTGACCTCGATCATCGCCGCGTCGGTTTCCCAGAAGCAGTTGTAGAGTTTGCGGATGAGTTTCGCGGCGTTCTTGGCTTCGAGCTTGTTGAGCTCGAGGGAGAAAATAAGTTCGCGGATTTGGAAGTCAGCGAGGCCGTAGGCGGGATCGACAAAGACCTTGGTGATCTTCTCGGGTGTCTCCTCGGCGACCTTCTCGATCTCCACGCCACCCTCGGTAGAGGCGACGATAACGGGCCAGGAGGTCGACCGGTCGAGTAAGATAGCGAGGTAGTATTCTTTCTTAATGTCACAGGCGACGGTGAAGTAGACGGTCTGCACCTTGCGGCCAGCCGGTCCGGTTTGGATCGTCACGAGGGTATTATCGATCATCTCACCGGCGACGGAAAGCGCCTCAGCCTTGGTTGGGCAGAATTTCACGCCTCCTTTGTAGCCGTTGGTGAACGTGCCTTTACCACGCCCACCGGCATGGATCTGAGACTTCACCATGGTGGGACCATCGGGAAGGGAATCGAGGGCGGTGGCGAACTCATCGGCGCTTTTGGCAGCAGCGCCTTGTGGGACCGGCACTCCGTATTGTTCAAATAGGGCTTTGGCCTGATACTCGTGGATATTCATGAACTCTCAGGTTTGGCATGAATTAGGAGGGAGAGGCACGCCAAAAAGTGTTCTGGCGCGGGATTGCCACGCGATCGTCCCAGATTCATGCTCTTGGGTTATGGAGTCGCATGAATTACTGAAGGAGTTGCTCAAGGATACCAGTGCCAAGCAGGTCTGCGCGGATATGGGCCTCTCATTGTCTCTGATCTACAAGTGGGCGGAACCCCCCGTCGACGATTCCGGAAGTGGCTCTTCGAACCCACTAGATCGGGTGAAGCAGCTCATAGACTCGACGGGTGACGATAGGGTTGCGCGTTGGGTGGCACAGCAGGCCGGCGGTTTTTTTATCAAAAACCCCGGGGCAATGCGTGAATCTGAGGATCTGGTGCCGGCGACCAATGACATCGTGCAGCAGTTTGCCAATATGCTGGGCGTGATCGCCGCGGCGGCCTCGGATCAAGATATTACAGAAACGGAAGCCAAACACATCCGCGCCCAGTGGGAGGGACTCAAGAGCGTGACCGAAGGTTTTGTGCAGGCGGCTGAGGCCGGAAATTTCAGTATCCTGGAAGCTGATCTGAAAAAACAACACGACGAACCAGCCGCGTTAGCGGGTAGCAGCTAAGGTCAGCGAACTGAGCCCAAGTGTGCGGATTGCGTTAGACGGTCTGATTGCAGGGGGGAGATCTCGGATCCGGCGGTGATCGGTGGCTCGGAATTAGGGAGAAAACAAATTTGGCCATGATGGTCTTGAGCGATTCCGCTCCGGCTTCGTTTCTAAACCAGTGGATTTGGCCTCAGGTATGAAATGAAGTCATGCCGAAGTGATGGATTGATCCGAATTATCGATCAATTTAGCTGTGTATTAAAAAGTTTCATACAGGCTCATTTCAGGGGTAAAGTATCCGAATAATTGATACAGTTTTTAGCATGGTTTTGTATTATTTTTTGCCAAGATAATAGTTTGGCAACAGACCTGCTTAATGGAGATCGAATATCGTCTGGTTGCGTGCAACCGCCGGTGGTTCTAACCTTCAAACTATAATATTACAAATGACCAGATCTGCTATTACTAAGCTAGTCGCGCTTTCTTTGAGCGCTACATCCGCCTGCACCTCGTTTGCCGACGTGGAGATCAATGATAACTTGAGTCTTTACGGTTATGTGACCGCAACGGCCAGTAACTCGAGCGAGGACTACACCGCCGGTGCCTCCAGTGACACGGAACTCATGGAAGTCGATTCCATGAAGATCCAACTCACGGGAACATTCGACGATACCGTCGGTGTCGTGAGTCTGCATGCGTTCTCGGACTACGAGCCGGTGTTCCTCGACATGTATGCCACGTATTCCCTCGATGATGAATCAAGTCTTACGTTCGGAAAATTTCTCAGCTATCACGGCTATGAAGCCTTCGATTGGCCCAATATGTTGCAGATTTCCTACTCGAACGACCTGGCGGGATTCATCCCAGCTTACCACTCAGGAGTCCGCTACGACTATGCCGGTGAGAGCGGGTTCTCCGCGGGTGTCGCGGTGCTCGATTCGGTCTATGGTCCCACCTATTACGAGGGTGATCATGACCTGGGCGAGATCGGCTTCGAAGGATTCATCAAATACTCGACTGATACGACCAATGTTTACCTTGGCTTAGCTGAAGATGGTGACACGGACACGACCATGTTCGACTTCTGGGCGGACATCACCATCGGTAGCACATTGGTGGCCGTTGAATACATGACGGCCGACGCGGGTGGGATGGATGCTTCGTTCTGGTCGATCCTTGCGATGCCAGATTTCGGTGCATTCACCACGACATTCCGTCTGAGTGCCGGTGAAGACGACACCGTTGCTGCGGGAGCGGAGTTCACCAAATATACGGTGTCTCCTGGTATGGCGATCACTGACAATCTGTTTTTCCTCGCGGAGTATAGCTACACCGATTTCGAAAATAACGGAGGCGTAGATTCAGCGAGTTACCTCGCGGCCCAGATCGTATTCACATTCTAAGCACGGTTAGTCTTTAACTCATCCTTAAGGAACCGCACTTCGGCGATACGCGTCCGAAGTGCGGACTCCGCAACCGCACCATGGCGGATACCGTTACGGCTCAATTCATGGGTGGTCCTACTTTCACTTTCTCTCAAATACTATGAAGTTTTCTAAACTACTGGCGACCGGCACTCTCAGCCTGGCCGCCCTCTTCTCCACCGTGCAAGCTGCCGAGACCGTCAAGGTTGGCGTGCTGCATTCCTTATCTGGCACCATGGCGATTAGCGAAACGTCGCTACGTGATGTGCTGATCTTCGCCTTCGACGAAATTAACGCCAATGGGGGTGTGATGGGTAAGATGATCGAACCCGTCGTCGTGGATGGCGCTTCTAACTGGCCGCTGTTCGCCGAAAAAGCGAAACAACTGCTCGAACAGGACGAAGTTGCGGTTACCTTTGGTTGCTGGACCTCGGTCAGTCGTAAATCGGTCCTCCCCGTATACGAAAAGAACAACGGCCTACTCTTTTATCCGGTTCAATATGAGGGTGAAGAAGAGAGCCAGAACGTGTTCTATACTGCTGAAGCGGTGAATCAGCAAGCCACCCCAGCCGTAGACTATTTGATCGAGCAAGGTTACACGAAGTTCTATCTCTTGGGCACTGATTACGTTTATCCTCAAACCACCAATTTGGTGCTGCTGGAGTATCTCTTGAGCAAGGGTGTGCCGATCGAGAATATCGGTGGTGGCTTCCGCCGGGACGAATCTGGTAAGGTTATCTCCGCAGGCAAATACACGGGCTTTGGCCACACGGACTATCAACAAATTATTTCTGAGATTAAGCAGTTCTCGGCTGGTGGAGACACTGCAGTTATCAGCACTCTTAATGGTGATACGAATGTTCCGTTCTTTAAAGAATATGCCGCGGCTGGTTTGAGTGCTGAAACTTGTCCCGTTGTCTCCTTCTCGATCTCGGAAGACGAGTTCCGGGGATTGCCCGCCGATCAACTCGTGGGGCAACTTGGTTGCTGGACCTATTTCCAGTCGATTGAGAGTGATGCCAACGAAGAATTCGTGGCTAATTTCAAATCCTGGCTCGCAGGCAGCAGCCTCACAGGAATTGTGAAAGAAGGACGAGTTACGTGTTCACCCATGGTGCTGAGCTACAATGGCGTTTACCTCTGGAAGGCTGCGGTCGAAAAAGCAGGCACGTTTGATGTCGATGCGGTGCGTGAAGCACTCAAGAGCGGTCTTTCGTTTGATGGCCCAGGTGGCACGGTCACGACGCAGCCAAATATGCACCTTACCAAGAATGTATTTATCGGTGAGACCAAAGCCAATGGTCAGTTCGAGATTTTGGAAGAGTTCGAAAACGTATACGGCGAGCCATGGCTCAAAGGTAAGTTTAAATAGTTCCTGAATACTTTACGGGATTCTTTCTTCATTTTCCCGTAATTCTGTAGTCGCCGGGGTGGGTTGTTCGCAACCCGCCCCGCTTTGTTGGCACAGAACTAGCAAAGCCATTAATCGGATGAAATTCATTCACACTTCCAGTCGATTGTTAATTTTTGCTCTTCTCTTCGGATGGGCTGTTTCTTTACCGGGGCAGACACCGAGGGAGACAATCGTTGAGGCCATGCTCGCAGCGAAAGACACCCAAAAACAAGAAATTCTGGGCACCCTAGTGGGACAAGGGGATCCGGTTATTCGGGATCTGTTCGATGCCTGGAAACGGGATGAGTTGTTCGTCTATAAACCTGAGGGGGACGAAGCGGTTCCGGTCCAAATTGCGGGAGGACGGGATGCGTTTGAAACTGCGCAAGCTTTTAGAGTATCGGATGAATCTCTCCTTGTGGGAGAGGATGGAGGGGCTATCGAGCCGACTAGAGACAATATGGACCGAGTGAGGCATAATAATCGTCTGAGGCGGGCGATGAAGGAGATTCTCGATCTCATTGACTTGAGTTCGCCGACAGCATCGACCCGATTACAAGCGGTACAAACCCTTGGGTTCTCTCGCGACTTGACGAAACTTCCCGTGCTCCAGGCTCTCCTAGAAGTAGAGGAAAATACCGGAGTGCATCAAGCGATTCGCCAGGCGATTGCGCTCGTGCAATTGAATCAGGACGACCGGGACGTGCGATTGGCAGCCGTGAAAGAACTTGGTGATATTCACAGTCTTTCCAGCACTGATGCCCTTGGTGCGGTGTTGAAAAATGCGACTGAGTTGAAGGATGCGGAGATGATCGTAGCGTCCAATGAAGCACTCGTTGAAATTGAGCGGCATCGGTCGGTCGTAGATTTTGTGGGGACAATTTTTCGAGGCCTGAGTCTGGGCAGTATTTTGCTCGTGGTCGCGTTGGGGTTGGCAATCACGTTTGGGCTCATGGGGGTGATCAATATGGCCCATGGCGAAATGATCGCTGTCGGGGCCTACACGACCTATTTGATGCAGAATATTTTTGGCGCAGGCATCATTGTTCCAGCCTTCGGACTGAGCATTGGAATTCCGGGGATGAATCTTGAGGGATGGGCCTATGAGCTCTATTTCGTGGCCGCCATTCCCGCGAGTTTCCTGATGGCAGCACTCGTGGGTATCGCCTTGGAACGAGGAATTATTCAGTTTTTATACCGGCGTCCCTTGGAGAGTTTGCTAGCAACATGGGGTGTGTCGTTGGTATTGCAGCAGGTTTTCAAGCTCATGTTTGGAGCCAATAATGTGCAGGTCTCCAGTCCGGCATATTTGAGTGGTAATTGGACGGTAGCCGACATCGTTTTCGGTTGGAATCGAGTGTTCGTGATTGGCTTTGCGATCTTGATCGTTTTAGGGGTTTGGCTGGCGCTCAATAAGACCTCGCTGGGGCTCCTGATTCGGGCGGTGATGCAGAATAGGGGCATGGCGGGTTTCATGGGAGTGCGCACGACGAGAGTGAATATGCTCACGTTCGGATTAGGGAGTGGTTTGGCCGGACTGGCGGGCGCTTTCCTTAGCCAAATTGGAAATGTCGGGCCCTCGTTAGGTCAGGCCTACATTGTCGATTCGTTCATGGTGGTGGTTGTCGGTGGAGTGGGGAACATAGCCGGAACGGTCATCAGTGCGTTTGGGATCGGGGGCATTGATCAGATTCTTCAACAGTATCTACCGGCCTGGGCACCAAGTCTTGGCTGGGTGCCGTTTATCGGGAGTTTTCTCCAAAACTTGGCTCAGGATTCTTCCGTGTTCGGCAAGATTCTAGTGCTCGCTTTGATAATCCTATTTTTGCAATGGCGGCCCGCCGGAATCTTCGCGACTCGTGGTCGTTCATTGGAGGACTAAGCTATGATGCCACAACCCGACAATTCTCGTCTTAAAAGAGAAATCATCATCGCAGGTGTGATCGTCTTCGTGATGCTGGTGTTGCTACCGGTGCTCAATGCGCAAGGGGTGATTAGCAATTTCACCATCAATGTCTGGGGCAAATACTTGAGTTACGCGTTGCTCGCTATTTCGGTGGATATGCTATGGGGCTATACGGGCCTACTCAGCCTTGGGCAGGCCCTTTTCTTCACGTTGGGCGGTTACATGCACGGCATGTATTTGATGCGCATGATTGGGGATCTAGGGCAGTATCATCAGCCGATTCCCGATTTTTTGGTATTCCTAGGATGGACGGAGCTTCCCAGCTTTTGGCAGCCATTTTCAAGTTTCCCCTTCGCTTGGGGAATGGTCCTCCTATTTCCCGGAGTGGTGGCAGGAATTTTTGGATACTTTGCCTTTCGATCGCGCATCAAAGGAGTGTATTTTTCCATTTTAACTCAGGCACTAACCTACGCAGCGGCGATTATGTTCTTCCGGAACAATCTACTGTTGGGAGGGAATAACGGTTTCACTGATTTTAAATTCATTCTCGGGTTTGACATTAATAGTGCCGCGACCCAGCGAGGGCTCTACATCGCAACCGGGTTGACCCTCCTCGGGGTATACGTGTTCTGCCGTTGGCTGAGTTCGACCAAGTTTGGTTTGGTGCAACGGGCCATTCGAGACGGTGAGAATCGCGTGCTTTTCAGTGGTTACGCTGCCGCCAATTACAAACTGTTTGTCTTTGTGCTCAGTGCATTGATCGCGAGTGTTGCGGGGGCGCTTTACGTGCCGCAAGTCGGCATAATTAATCCGAGTGAAATGGTTCCTGCCAAGTCATTGGAGGCGGTGGTCTGGGTGGCGGTGGGTGGCCGAGGGACTTTAATTGGCCCTATTCTCGGAGCTGTTTCCATCAACCTATTAAAGAGTTGGGCGACGCGAGCTTTCCCCGATCTTTGGCTCCTCTTTTTGGGTGGATTGTTTATCGTAGTCGTTGTTTTTCTGCCGGGAGGTTTGGTGAGTCTGCCTGAGCGCCTGCGACCTTATTGGGTTTGGCTGCGGAGCTATTTACCGTGGGCCAAAAAGACACCACCTCCACCGGCAACCGACTCCTGATAGTCTCAAATTATTTTCTATGCCGCATCCGATTCTAAATGTCGAAGACGTCTCGAAGAGCTATGATGGCTTTCAGGCGATATCCGATCTCAATTTCTACCTGTTTGAAGGTGAATTGCGCACGGTGATTGGTCCAAATGGTGCCGGGAAATCCACCTTCTTTGATCTTATCACAGGTAGGGCGAAGCCTGACAAAGGGCGGATTGATTTCTTCGATGACGATCTCACTCAGTTAAATGAGTATCAAATCAATCGACTCGGAGTTGGTCGTAAATTTCAGACCCCGAGTGTTTATTCGAATCACACCGTATGGGAAAATCTACTCCTATCTCTCAGTGGAACTCGAGGTGTATTTGCCGCGTTGTTTCATCGGCTTTCGAGTGACCAGAGCGGTCGAATTGATGAACTCCTGAAACTTATCCGTCTCGATGGGAAACGTAATTGGCAGGCGGGTAATTTGGCTCACGGCGAGAAGCAATGGCTGGAGATAGGCATGCTCTTGGCATCGGACCCCAAAGTGCTGCTTATCGACGAACCTGCGGCTGGCATGACCGACGAGGAAACCCACCGCACCGGCGAGTTGCTCCTTTCATTGGCCGGGAAGCACAGCCTAGTGGTGATCGAACATGATATGACTTTTGTGAAACAGATCGCCCAAGATACTGCAGTGACCGTGTTGCACCAGGGATCTGTTTTGTTCGAAGGGAAATTCGACGAAGTGCAATCCAATCAACAAGTGCGCGAGGTCTATCTCGGTCGCGGGAAACACGAACCCTGATCCATTATGATGGCATCTGAAACTCCTGTTCTGGCCATTGAGGCCTTGGAAACTGATATTGGTGGTTCGCGCATCTTGCGCGGGTTCGATCTCACCGTGAACGCCGGAGAGGTGGTCGCTTTGATGGGACGTAATGGCGTGGGTAAGACCACGACGTTGAAGTCGATTACCGGAGGTCTGCCGATTCAGGAAGGTTCGATCAAGTTATTGGGGAAACCGATCCATAAAATGACTCCAGATGCCCGGGCGAGAATGGGGATTGGTTACGTGCCGCAGGGACGTGATATTTTCCCTCACCTAACAGTTAGTGAGAATTTGCAGGTCGGATTGGTGGTGCATGGGATCAAGGGGAAGGCCGCCGCAACCGCCTTGGAACGCGTGTATGATTTGTTTCCCGTGCTGAAGGAGATGCTGAGTAGAAAGGGGGGCGTATTGTCGGGTGGTCAGCAGCAACAATTAGCGATTGGACGCGCGCTCCTGACCGATCCCAAATTACTGATTCTGGACGAACCGACCGAGGGTATTCAGCCGTCAATTATTGATCAAATTGGTGACACCTTACAGAAACTGAAAGTTAACCCGGTGCCGGAAGAAGAAATCACCCGAGCGGGTCGAAAGGAAGCGGCTGAGATATTCGAAGCGGTTAAAAATCTGCGAGAAGATCATGCTCTCGCGATTTTGCTGGTGGAGCAGTATGTTAATTTTTGTCGGGAGGTGGCCGATCGATTCTATGCGATGGATCGAGGCGTGATCACGGTCTCGGGTGTGATTGCCGAACTGACCGACAAGGTCGTTGAAACTCACCTGCAAGTTTAGCCCTTTCCTGAATTATGCATTTAACTCCTAGAGAACGAGAAAAACTGATGGTCGTGGTCGCGGCCGATCTGGCGCGTCGTCGGCAGAATCGCGGACTGAAACTCAACCATCCGGAAACGGTCGCTATTATTACCTACGAAATCATAGAAGGGGCGAGGGACGGTAAGTCGGTGGCCAGTCTCATGAGCTACGGCACGACCATTCTTAAGCGAGAGGATGTGATGGAAGGCATCGCGGAGATGATCCCTGACGTTCAAGTTGAAGCTACGTTCCCAGATGGCACTAAACTCGTGACGGTGCATCAGCCAATTCGATGACTTTGCCATGATACCCGGAGAAATTATTCCTGCCGCAGGGCCCGACATCCCAGCCAACCCAGGGTTGGAGACTTTGACCTTGCGAGTGACCAATACAGGTGATCGACCGGTGCAAGTGGGGTCGCATTTTCACTTTTATGAGGTGAACGAAGAACTCGCGTTTGATCGGGCGACAGCTCGTGGATTTCGGCTTAACATCCCGGCCGGAACGGCAGTGCGATTCGAAGCGGGTGACATTAAGGAGGTCGAACTCGTTGCGTTGGCCGGAACGCGTGAAGTCTTTGGTTTGAATGGAAAGATCAATGGTCCGCTTTGAGCCCAGCCCACGTTTGTTTTTTGAAAAAGTTAATCTCGTAGACTCCTATGTCCCTTAATTTATCCCGCCGCAAATACGCTGAAATGTTCGGTCCCTCTACAGGTGATCAGGTGCGCCTCGCCGATACGGAATTGTTCGTTGAGGTTGAGTGCGACCTCGTTGCCGAGGGCGGAGGATACGGCAATGAGATCAAGTTTGGCGGAGGCAAAGTGGTCCGCGATGGCATGGGGCAATCGTCGACAGCCACCGATGCGGAATCTCTCGATCTGGTTATCACCAACGCGTTAGTTATCGATCCAGTCCTCGGCATCATCAAAGCCGACATTGGGGTTAAGCAGGGTGTGATTGTGGGAATTGGTCATGCGGGAAACCCCGGAATCCAAAGCGGTATTGGTTCGGTTTATGCCGACCCCAAGACGAACCAGAAAGATCCCATGATCGTCGGGGCAGGCACGGAGGTGCTGGCCGCCGAGGGTAACATCGTGACGGCGGGGGGCATTGACCCTCACATCCATTTTATTTGTCCCCAGCAGATCGATGAAGCCATCAGTTCGGGGCTCACGACGATGATTGGAGGAGGCACCGGTCCCGCTCATGGCACGCTGGCCACGACGTGCACTCCGGGGGAGTGGAATATTCATCGCATGTTGGAGGCGGCGGAGGGTTACCCGATCAATTTGGGATTCTTGGGCAAGGGCAATTGCTCTACCCCGGATCCTCTGCGCGAACAGGTTCAGGCAGGAGCGTTGGGACTCAAGTTGCACGAGGACTGGGGCACTACGCCCGCTGCAATCGATACCTGTTTGGGGGTAGCGGATGAACTCGATGTACAGGTCGCGATTCACACGGATACGCTCAACGAAGCGGGGTTTGTCGAATCTACCCTCGGAGCGTTTAAGGGACGCACGATCCATACGTTTCACTCCGAAGGCGCCGGCGGGGGCCATGCCCCCGATATCATCCGGGTTTGTAGCGAACCAAATGTGCTGCCGTCTTCGACCAATCCGACTCGGCCTTATACGATCAACACCATCGATGAGCATCTCGATATGCTGATGGTGTGCCATCATTTGGATTCAAAAATTCCCGAAGACGTGTCATTTGCGGAATCGCGGATCCGGCCCGAAACGATTGCGGCGGAGGATCGTTTACATGATATCGGTGCCATTTCCATGATGTCTTCGGACTCTCAGGCGATGGGACGCATCGGCGAGGTGATCAGTCGCACCTGGCAAACCGCGCATAAAATGAAGGTTCAGTTTGGTAAACTCGCTTCCGACTCCCATCCTGCCGCTGACAATTTTCGGGCCCTACGTTATATCGCGAAATACACGATCAACCCAGCTATTGCCCAAGGTATTTCCCATTGTGTGGGTTCGATTGAGGTGGGTAAGTTAGCCGATCTGGTGGTTTTCAAACCAGCGTTCTTTGGCGTGAAGCCGGAACTCGTGCTTAAGGGAGGATTCATCGCTTGGGCCAATATAGGTGACCCCAATGCTTCGATCCCTACACCTCAGCCGACTTTCTATCGTCCGATGTTTGGGGCCTCTGGCAAAGCACTTGCCTCGACCTGTTTGACTTTCGTGAGCCAAGCATCGCTCGACCATGATCAAGGGCCGGCAAAACTCGGACTGGCGCGTAAGCTTGAGCCGGTCAGCGGTTGCCGAAACATCGGCAAGAAAGACATGGTGCTCAATGACGCCATGCCAAAGATCGAAGTTGATCCCGAGACCTACACGGTCAAGGCGGATGGCGTGCATCTGACCTGTGAACCGGCAACGGAACTACCGTTAGCCCAGCGCTATTTCTTGTTCTGATCTGATATGAATATAGTTCATGATATCACTGCGGAACCCAATGTGGATCTCCCTGAGATTCAATTGGTGGTGGACCGTTTGAAGCTGGCCAAGCGGTTGTGGCGGGGCGTGGCGGAGGACGGCACGGAGTTTGGCTTTGAATTGGCTTATCCGTTGAAGCCGGGAGTCACATTCTGGCAGACTGAATCTTCGCGTTATTTGATCGAACAAGAGTCGGAATCCGTATTGGCGATTTCGCTGGCGGTGGCTCCATCGGCGGCCGCGGGCATCGGTTGGGCGGTAGGAAATTTGCATATGGAGCTGCAATCCGAAGCCGATCGCTTGCTGGCGGTGGATGATCCCGCGGTGCGACAGTTATTGGCGCGAATCCAAGTCTCGTTCGAACCGACCATCACCGTATTTCGTCCGGGACGATTTGTGCGGGGCGAATCCAAAAAACCAGTCCATGAACTCGGACCCAGCCATCAGCACTGAAGCCGCCTGGAGCTCCATGCTTTTGCAGGTGGGTGACTCATTCTACCCGACGGGGAGTTATGCCCACTCGTTTGGTTTGGAGGGACTGGTCGATGCCGGGGTGGTTCATGACCGGGATTCGCTGAGTACCCATTTTTTTGAATCTGTGTTGCCCGCTTTGGCTCAAATGGAACTCCCCTTGGCGGCGCAGTCTTACGAGGCTTTGGCGATCTCTGATTGGGCCGGATTGGCCGAGTTAAGTCAGTTGGCCTCGGCCCTCAAAGCGACGCGGGAAGCGCGAGAAGCCAGTGCCAAAATTGGTCAGCAGCGGATCGAAATGCTTGTGCGACTGCATCCCGAATCAGTGGCCGTGGAATTTGCCCAACGGGTTGGGGCCGAGGGTTGGCCCTATGCCGCAACGGTGGCGGCCGCGGTTGAGGGTAGGGTGCACAGGGCTCCACTGGGCGCAGTCATGGGCGGTATCGTGTATTCGACTCTTTCGGCTCAAATTGCCGCGGCGATGAAGGTGCTTCGTTTGGGCCAGAATGCCGCGCAGTCCGTGTTGACGGCGGCATTGGCTGAAACTCCGCGAATCGTGGCCACGGCGATGACCGTCGAACGCGACGCCATCGGTTGGTTCAATCCTTGGCTGGATATTGCTTCAGCCCGTCATGAAACCGCCGCTGCGCGGATGTTTATTTCCTAATTCTATGAGTGCTTCACGTCCCCCTCGAATTGGTATTGGTGGCCCGGTTGGTTCCGGCAAAACCATGCTGTGTCTAAAACTTTGCGCCGCATTGCGTGCTCGCTACTCGATGGCGGTGGTCACCAACGATATTTATACGGAGGAGGATGCCCAATACCTGACCCGGTCGGGTGCTCTCGCGGCGGATCGGATTGTGGGCGTAGAAACAGGCGGGTGTCCGCATACTGCGATCCGCGATGACACAACCATGAACGAGCAAGCGGTGCAGGCCTTAGAAGCCAAACACGCGGACCTCCAACTCGTCTTGATCGAAAGTGGCGGGGACAATCTATCGGCCACGTTTTCTCCTGAATTGGTTGATGCGTTTATCTATGTGATCGATGTGGCGGAAGGGGACAAAATCCCGCGTAAAGGCGGGCCAGCCGTGCGTTATAGTGACCTGTTGATCATTAACAAAATCGACCTTGCGCCATTGGTGGGTGCCGACCTCGGCGTGATGGATCGGGATGCCAAGGTGCAACGCGGTGAACGACCGTTTGTGTTCTGCGATTTGAAGCGTGAACACAACCTTGAGGCGGTGATTGCGTGGATTGAGCGGGAAGTGCTGTTTGCCCAAACTGCGACGACGGACGAACCGAGCTAGCCGATGACTGCGCTCGACGGACATCTCGATCTCAGGGCCGAATTGCGGGTCCATGGGCAAACGGTGCTAGTGCGGCAGGGATTCACGGTGCCGTTTCATTTGAGTAAACCTTATTGGGATCCGGATCATGGGGTTTTGATTGTGCAAGTGGCCAATCCCACGGCGGGAATCTTGGCGGGGGATCGCCTCACTTCGCGTATTGAAGTGGCGAGTGGCGCCAAACTATGTGTCACGACGCCGAGTGCCAGTCGGGTATTTCGGATGAATTCTGGCGAAGCCTCGGCCGAGCAGTCCTTTCACGTCGAGGCGGAGGGGTGGCTGGAAGTGATGCCCGAGCCCTTGGTGCTGCATCGTCATTCCCGATATCGTCAGAGCACCTCGGTGAACGTAGCGAGTGGTGGAGGTCTTTTTTTTGCCGATCAACTGGTGCCCGGTCGCGTTGGGCATGGCGAGATCTGGGCATGGGACGAGTTGGCGCTCGATCTGCGGTTGAAGGTGGATGGTAAACTCACACTCGTTGAGCACGTGGGTCAAAACGGGTCGGAGCTTCAGGCACTGGCTCGTTCGGTTGGATTTGGCGAGATGGCAGCTTTCGCCAATGCGGTATTAGTGGAGCCCTCCTCATTAACACCGTCGGAATCGCCCTCATGGCGAGATGAAATTAGATTACTCCATCAGAATAATCTATGGTGCGGAGCGAGTGAAATAACTCCCGGAGTCTGGAGCTTGCGACTGATCGGTCGAGATGGGGTGGCTCTGCGTCACGGCATGACTGCTTTACGGCGGGTCTTGGCGATAACGATGTCAGCATTGCGCTGTGACCTGCGAAAATTGTAACTGGGTGGTCAGACGATCAGGCCTTCTGACTGCGGCGTCGATTCCAGATCGCTACACCGACTACCGTCACAAAAACAATGACTCCCACTCCCGTCGCGATGGGGGCGAAATCCCATTCAAAGTCGTGGCCGGGGTGCCCCGGGTGGGCTGAAGCAACTATAGGAGTGAGGAGGGTGAGAATAGCGAGAATTCGGAGTTTCATGATGAAAATGCGAAAGCAGCTATTACGCCAATACTTGGTAAATATAGCTCCGTGCCGGCAAAGTTAATTTGTCGGGGGGGAGGGAGTTCCGATTTATGGCTGCTTCGACTCACTCTTAAACCGTGAGATGGAGCTCACAGGTGCTCTTCGTAGGTGATATCGATCAGTGCGACGAAGGCCTGCTGTTTGGCCGCTCCGACGAAGCGGATGCTGTGACTGCGTT
>OJCR01000557.1_pt1 | contig 17006 bp, 12 predicted proteins | sample 1591611 | NCBI WGS metagenome assembly OJCR01 (sample SAMN05416815, study PRJEB24817) | seawater metagenome | isolation source: Sea water | place: Canada:Atlantic | collected 2013-07
TACACGTAAGGAGTCGTCGGCAGCGTCAGATGTGTATAAGAGACAGACATAAAGCCCACCATGCTGAATACCATCGTTAGCAATGGCACTAACATATAACGCGCTTTAGTGGCGGTTTCAGTTTGTTGCGGAATGTCTGTTTTCGATAGGGTTTTCTCTTCTACCGCTAACGGACCGTGCACTTTGTCTGCGGCTATGGTGTAAGCCACAATTAGCAAGGTAAAAATAGCGTAGAAGTTAAAGAACACGCTGCCCCATAATATTGAGGCTGAAGATGCTGGTAGCTCGTAAGTGTCGAGCAAGCTTAATATGAACGCTCCCCAACCATTAAGTAAAATGAGTATGCATACTGGTGCGCTGGTGGAATCGATAATATAGGCTAAGCGAGCGCGGCTCATGCCGAAGCGGTCGAATAAACCTCGTGCAAAGATCCCTGCCGTTAACACACTTAAATTCGATTCAATAAATACTGCGATACCAGTAAACATTGTCAGGCTGCCAACCTGTTTCTTGTTCTTGGCCACCCCTTTGCCCACTAAGTAATTAACCGTAGCGGTTACACCGCCGGAGTCGCGAATAAACGCCAGCAGGGCGCCTACTAAAACAGAAAATAAAATGACTCGGGTATTACCTGGGCTTGACGCGGTATCGACAACGCGCTCTATAGCATTGATTGGTGCAAGTAAGCTGGTGGCGGGGCTTGTAGCTAACAAAATAAGAGCTTCAGAGCACAGCACTGCTAATAGCAATGCCAAGATAACTTCTTTTTTCCAGAATACGACAATGATCGCAACCAATGGGGGGATAATTGATACCCAATCCATACTACTTTCCATACTTTATTATTGTGAAATACTGCCATTCGCTTAATGAGCGAATATCTGAGCTTGTACGTTGATGCTAAATCGAAACGTCGATGTTCGTGAATGCGAAACCATCGACTTGCTAGTAAACTGCACATCTATTAGCCATTCATATTCATTAATATGAGCAATAGCGACTAGCGTACCGCAGAGCACACGGTTAATTCCACAGAATGACACGTATTTATTCTGTATGCATTGGTTTTTGATACTATGGCAATTATTATGCGTATCAAAGCTTAACTTATCGTTGTAAGTACACCGTTAACGGTTAAAAAAATCTATCATTACCTAGGATCTTATTTGCGCCTTATTCCCTCGTTAGCAACCGTTTTATCTCGCGTTTTTTTATTTAGTCTATGCATTTTACTGTTGCCTAGTACTTATGCGAACCAATCAAACCAGCATGAACAGATAAAAAAATCTCTTGGCCAAAAAATCATTCTAGATTTTCGATTCTACTGCGATGATGGCACTAACTCGAAAGCATGTAAAAAGCCGGTAACCACGCTACCAAATGCGCTTAAAGACTTACTCGTCACCCACAATATTGGTGGCGTTATCTTATTTTCTGAAAATATTAAAACCAACAAGCAGCTAATAGAGTTGAATTACGCCATGCAACAGGCCATGGCAAAAGCGAAGCTGCCACCGCTATTTATTGCTGTAGACCAGGAAGGGGGAAGAGTGGCCCGCTTACCTTCTTCTATGCTCGCGCCTTTCCCCGGAAATTTGGCAATAGGGGCAAGTTATTATCAGCACGGCACTGCTTTTTCCGAAAACGTAGCGAAGGGCATTGGAAGTAGTTTGAGCTCCTTAGGGATAAATACAAATTTCGCCCCGTCCGTAGACATTAACAGTGAACCTAAAAACCCAGTCATTAATGTACGTAGTTTTGGCGAAACACCTAGCGATGTTGCGGTGCTAGGGCAATCGTTTGTAGATGGGTTGCAATCAAGCGGTGTAATAAGTGCTATTAAACATTTTCCTGGTCATGGCGATACACAAACAGATAGCCACACCGGCCTGCCCAACGTTAAGCATTCAAAAGCGCAAGCGCTAAAAGGTGACCTATTACCTTTTAGCCGAATTATCAGCGGTGGAAACCCGCCAGGTATGTTGATGAGTGCGCATATCCAATACCCATCATTAGATAGCACTACCGTCAAAGACAAACAGGGGAGGGAGATGACCATTCCTGCAACCTTGTCACGTAAGATTCTCCATGATGTATTGCGAAACGAGCTGGGTTACCAAGGCGTGGTTGTTACCGATGCATTAGATATGGCGGGCATTGCTAAATACTTCTCACCAGAAGATGCCATGATAAAAGCCTATCAAGCGGGTGCCGACATTGCCTTAATGCCGTTCACCATTAGAACACCACAAGATATCAACATGTTTGCTGCATTAATGGGCAAGGTAAGTAAGCGAATAAGCAGTGGTGAAGTTCCCTCAACACAGCTTGCAACTTCCGTACAACGCATTGCGTTGCTTAAAGCTAAATTTAGCCTGAATAGGTACGCTGAGAAAGCGCTTTCCTGGCGGGTTTCAGACGTACAGAATAATGTTAAAAAAACACGTAATATTCAAATTGAGAAAGCGCTTTCTAGGGCGGCGATCACATCACTTTATGGCGCCGAAAAACTCCCTGTTACTCAGAAAACCTGGCTGGCGTTAATGCCTGATGCGCTTAGGTGTTTAGCGCTTGAAAAAAGTTTGACTAGTATTGCGCCCACGCTGGGAATGGCTTGCCTGCCGCTTACTAAGCTGCCAAACAAAGCCACCTTCGAATATGCATTGAAGCAAGCTGACCTGTTAATCGTGGGGGATATCTCACCGCAACATGCCGTTTATGAGATGAAAGGCTTCGATAATGAAGAAGCGATGGCTTCAAGGGCACCGCTAGATGATGTGCATAGATTTACTAAATCAGCCTTGCAACAAGCTAAAAAACAAGGGCTTACCACGGTTTTAGTGCCGCTTCGTATGCCCTATATAGCGAAAGAAATGCAGCCACACACCGATATCGCTATTGCTACATTCAGTTACAACGTAGATAGTGAGATATACAGCCCTATTTTTGATGCTCTAATAGAAACCATATTAGGCCTGAACAGACCCAACGACTATGTGCCTGTTCAGTGGAGCGGCGCATCTGATTAGTGTTAGCGTTATGGCGCCGACCAGTCGACCAGTCAGTGGAAATTTAAATAATTGATTGCTCGTATAACGCATTGATAATAAGCAATTAAGTTTAGTGGTTTACAGTAAGCCGCGCTAATAAACTAAAAACAAAGTAACGCAAAAATACGACGCCATACGGCGAAACACTAAGTTAAGTGTGACTTGGTAATAAGAATAAAATGGAGTTTCAGTGTGGATACAGTGGTGGCTTTTCTCATGCCTTTTATTCCGCTAGTACTAGCAATTGTACTGGTGGTATTGGGGCTAGGTGCACTTCATTACGTGCTACTTGCGCGACAATCTCACTTAACCAGTGAAGAAAAATTGCCACGCCAAGTTACTTTGTTAGTACTTACTATTGTAGGTTTGGTCGTCATCTCCATGGCACTTCCGGTGAACGAAAGTACGCGCAATCAGGTGATCGCGTTAATTGGCGTTTTGTTATCCGGTGTCATCGCGTTTTCATCTACCACCATGGTGGGAAATCTGATGGCAGGTTTGGTATTACGTGTAAATAAACCGTTCAAAGTGGGAGACTTTATTCGCGTAGAGGATTACAGCGGAAGGGTAGCTGAGATGGGCTTACTAGACACGGAAATTCAAACTGAAACTCGTGAGTTAATTGCTTTTTCAAACACCCTAATGGTGAACACACCGGTGAGAGTAACCCGTGCCTCAGGTGCGATTGTCTCGGTTGATTTAAGCTTAGGATACGATATTCACCATTCAGAGGTTGAGAAGCACTTACTAACTGCAGCGGCCAATGCTGAATTGGAAGATCCTTTCGTTCAAGTGATCTCCTTAGGAGATTTCTCGGTAAGCTACCGAGTTGCAGGTTTGCTTAAAGAAGTGAAAAGCATGCTAAGTGCGCGCTCGCGATTACACAAATCGGTGCTTGATGCATTGCATAACACGGGCATTGAAATTGTCTCACCGACCTTCATGAATCAGCGGCCTCAAGTAGACGGTGTGCAAATGATTCCTCGGCAACCTGGCTCATCAAAAGAGGCAGCTGCTTCCAAGGACGAAGAGGAGGAAACTAATCCCGAGGCCATCGTTTTTGATAAAGCGGAAGAGGCTGAGCAGCACGAGAAAAATCGAGAAGGATTAGCCGAGCAAATAGCGGCTATCAACAAGCAACTTGAGACCGCAGAGGGTGACGAAAAAGACCAGTTGAAAACACACAAAGCGACGTTAGAAAAGCGGCTGGCTGAGCTCGTCGAGCAGCACCGCGATGTGTGAATAAACCACCCCACTGTGCAGGCTTAAACCAATCGCGCACGTTACGCTATTCGATACTCCTCTATAACAATCTTCAGGCACCTGACTGGCAAGCGGTGCCAGTGCACTTTGGTTCAAACCCGGGTTAGTGAAGCCCTTAGTACCCGCAAAGCCGCAACAGGTGATGTCAGTAGGAACAATAACGTTTGAAGTGCAAAGGTTCGTCAACGCGTTAATAGCAACCCCTGAATCTAACTTAGTACTTGAACACCCAATATGAAGCATTGTCGGGACATCTGTTTTAACCACCTTTACCCGAGGTGAAATGTACTGAAGTAAATACTCGCTAACTTCCAATGTTTCTATTTTATTAGAGTCTAAGTTGTTGGTGCTTTTTGAGGTTACGTTATAAGCACACGCGCTGTTGTCAACGATGACAGGCCAGCGTCCTTGTTCTGAAAGTGTGTAAACTTCTTGTGTCCACGCCGCGAGTTTATTTCTCGCGGTGCTTGCTTCACCTTCACTATCCCAAGGCTGGCCACAACAAAGGTCTTTTGCGCTAGAGAACACCACTTCCACGTTGGCCTTTTCACATAAAGAAACCACAGCCTGAATAACACTTTTTTCATTAGCGTTGCCATCGAAAACTTTGCTTGGGCAACTAACCATGTAAATCACTTTTGAACCCGTCTGAGGAGCCGTCTGAGAAAGCGCCTCAGAAAGCGCTTTCTCAGTCATTTTCTCAGCTACTTTCCCAGCCGCTTTCCCAGCGGTATTTTCAGAGCAGTTTTTTTGACCTAAATGAGTAGGTAATTCTGCGATGTATTCAGCGTCTTTTGTAGTCGCTGTATGTGCTTCATATGCTATTTCATTAGCGTGGGTAATAGCTTTAAAACTTGCCTCGTTTTTATACTGCGAAGCATTTTGGTTATACTGCGAAGCTTGGGGTACCGCATTATGAAGCTGCGGTAAATGTAGTGCACCTATAATAGAATTGAATGCCTTTTCACCAATTACCCCTTTTACTTTATGGCCGGCATTTAGTGAAAAACGTGCAATTGATAACGCCTTATCGGTATGTTTAGCGGCAAGGTCACTTACTAGTTTGGTCGCAGAACCTCTAGCACGCTGGCCACGTATTTTTTTTATCCACTGCCCTGTATCAATGCCTACCGGACAAGCGCTTGCGCATAGCCCCGTTGCGGCACAACTATCTACGGCTAGATGTGAAAATGCTTCGTTAATTTCATTAATAGCCACAGGTTCTGTCAAAGACGTTTGTCGGCGCTTTAATGCAATACGTTGACGGGGCGACAACGTATAATTGAGCGAGGGGCACTGAGGTTCACAAAAGCCGCACTCAATACAGGCATCTACCGTGTCTTGTACTGCAGGCATCGGCTTAAGGTGAGTAATATGCGCTTGAGGATCGTCATTTAAAATAACCCCTGGGTTTAAAATACCCTTAGGATCAATAATATCTTTAAGAGCACGCATTAACGCCACACCTTCATCACCCCATTGTGCGGTAAGAAACGGTGCCATATTACGCCCCGTTCCATGCTCGGCCTTTAGGCTTCCCGCAAAGCGCTGCGTAACAAGCACGCTTATATCGGCCATAAAGGCCTGATAGCGGATGATTTCATTTGATGTATTGAAACCTTGGCTAAACACAAAGTGCACATTGCCATCGAGCGCATGCCCAAAAATAATGCCGTCGTGGTAATCGTGTTTTTCAAATAAGGCGACTAACGCATTTAGCCCATCGGCCAAACTTTCCAATGGAAAGGCTACATCTTCAATAATGACCGTGGTGCCAGTGGGCCTTACTGCGCCTACTGCGGGAAATAGCCCTTTTCGAATGCTCCACAAGTTTTCGATGATGTTGGGCTCTGCGGTAAAATCTTGCAGAGGCAGGCCTTGTTTCTGCTCTTGCTTATGCTCTTGTTTAGCTGGGTGCTCATGTTCTTTGCTTATACCCACTGCTGGCTGGGTTAAAATTTTGCGCACCATCTTAAGCTTACTATCTAGTTCAGCCTGTGAAGGGGCACCCACGTCAATAAGTAGGGCAACAGCATCTGGGTTGCTAATATCGTGATTGGGTTTGCTAACCACCACCTTGTCTAGCAACGGCGCAACTGCGCGCAATGCTCTGGCGTCCATCAACTCTACAGCATCTACATCACAGGCTTTTAGCGCAGGAATAACTGCACAAGCGTCTTTGAAGTTTTCAAATAAATACAACCCGGTTTCTCGCGCGCTAGGCAAAGGTACGGTGTTGTAGGTAATGTTGGCAATGAAGCCCAATGTACCTTCTGAACCAATCATTAGGTGTGTAAAAATATCTAGCGGGTTTTCATAATCAAGTAAGGCGTTGAGGCCATAGCCCATGGTATTTTTAAGGCGATATTGATAGCGCACTTTTTCAGTCAATGCTGTATTCGCTAATAACGTGCTGCGAAGCGCAGCAAGAGAGGCTAATAGTACACTATGGCTTTGCTCAAACGCTGCAACGCTTTGGGCATCAGCGGTATTGACTTCACTGCCGTCGGGCAACAATACGTGAATGTGACGCAGGGTGTGATACGAGTTATTTTTTACCCCACAGCACATGCCCGACGCATTATTCGCTGCAATGCCGCCCACTTTACAGGCGTTAATCGAAGCCGGATCTGGCCCAATTTTTCGGCCATAACCTGCCAATATTCGATTCGCTTTTGCGCCAATAATCCCCGGCGCTAATGATATTGCCTCGCCGTTATCTATTACCTCATACTGTTGCCAATCTGGGGTTAGCATGACCAATACCGAGTCTGTAATTGCTTGACCAGATAAACTGGTGCCCGCCGCACGAAATGTCAGGGCAATATTTAAGCGATTAGCCATTGCTAATACGCGGCCCATAACGTGAATACTCGGCACTTTTATGACTAACTTAGGAATTTTGGTGTAAAAACTGGCGTCAGTAGCAAGGGCAATTAGCCTAGGTTTATCGCTAATAATATTATCAGGCGCTAACCATTCACTAATGCCCGTTAAAAAGGCATGAAAGTTATCAGTTGCGTGATCCATTACTATCTCGGTTTGAGCTTTTTCCGGCGTATTGTGGCTATTCATTTGGCGTCATCGCTTTGATATTTACGGTTTACAACGCCGCTTTTTCCTTCGCTAGGTAATTCAGAAGCCGTTAACGGGTAAAGTAAATAGGGGGCGCGAAGTTGTTTAAATGTGGCTAAGCCACCAGCCCAGCTTGCTTGTATTTGCTTGCTGGTTTTCCCCGCGATAATGGCCTGGCGGAGTGAATCCGTACCGGCTAATTTATCGAAAAAATCTGGGCGAGTGAAAAAGGTAATGCCTTGTTCTTTAAACTGAGCATAAGCGCTAAGTAGGATCTCAATATCTAACCCTGAAACAAGGGCTTGAGTCATTAATGCAGCCTTCAGGGTAGTGTTATTGTGTTTAGGGGATGGGGCTGCTTGGTTAGCAGCTACGTCTATACTTTCATCGCCAAGCGCTACAACAGGGTGGCCGATAAGTTGAAAAGGAAGCGGTGTACCTCTTCCTACACTCACGTCCGTGCCTTCAAAAAAGCAAAGGGTGGGGTATAAGGTAATGGCAGCATCAGTAGGCAGATTCGGACTTGGGGCGACAGGCAAAGAGTAAGGCATTTGTTTATGATAATTTGCCACGGGAATAACTGTTAACAGCGCCTGCGGCTTAGATTGATACTGCTGCGCAGGCTGTTTTGTATCAGTGGCATCGGTCGCAATCCACTGTTCACCCACTATCATTAATGCGAGTTCGCCTAACGTCATACCGTGCAATACAGGAATAGCATGCATGCCTACAAAGGATGCATAATCAGGCTGTAAAATAGGGCCATCAGTAAAGGCGCCATTAGGGTTGGGTCTGTCTAATACTATGACAGGAATGTGCGCCTGAGCAGCGGCCTCCAGCACGTAATGTAAGGTACTTAAATACGTATAAAAACGCACCCCTACATCTTGAATGTCGAACACCAAAATATCGGTATTGGCTAACATGTCGTCCGTCGGCTTTTTCGTTTTACCGTAAAGGGAGTGAATAGGAAGACCGGTTTTAGCATCAACATCGTTATCTATTTTTTCACCCGCTCCCGCCTTGCCACGAAAGCCATGTTCAGGTGACATAATACTCACCACATTGATATCACGACTTAGCAGCGCGTCAACTAAGTGGGTAGGCTCCGAAGAACTTTTTGATGAAACCGAGCTTTTTACCCCCGTGCTTTCTACCCCCGAGCCTTCTATAATTGAGCTTTGGTTAACCACCAGAGTAACTCGTTTGCCTTCAAGTAAAGGCAAATATTCATCAAATTGCGCCGCGCCTACTTGTAACCTACGCTCAGTAAAGTCAGCCTTCTCATGGACTTTGGTATTTACAGCGGCTTTGGCATTTACAGCGGCTTTGGTATTTGTAGCAGTTTGGGCATAGCCTGGCATGCTAAAAGTAATAGCAGCGCTTAATAGCAAAACGAATGTAAGTAGCAATTTGATAGGCATTTATGAAGGTGGCCTTTTAAAGCGGTTGTTTTACAGCGTGACGCAAATAGCCATTGCTTGCCACCAATTGTTTAGCCGCGTCGTCGGCATTAGCCCCCGTTAGCACCATTAAGATAGCCAGCTTTGCATTGTTGTTCGATGCTTTTAGCGCGGTAGCGGCGTCGTGTTCATTACATTCAGTGGCTTGCATCACAATGCGTAGGGCGCGGGCTTTTAGCTTTTCGTTAGTTGCGTTGACATCCACCATTAAGTTTTCAAAGGTTTTGCCCAGCTTGATCATGGTAGCGGTACTTATCATGTTAAGTACCAGCTTTTGCGCAGTGCCAGATTTCATTCTTGTTGAACCGGTAAGTGCCTCGGGGCCCACCACTGGGCAAATGGCAATATCGGCATGTTCAAATATGGCCGAGTTTGGGCTACAGGCTATAGCCGCAGTAGCCGCGCCAATAGATTGCGCATACGCAAGGGCGCCTGAAACATAAGGCGTGCGCCCACTTGCTGACAACCCAACCAGTGTGTCGTGTTGACTAAGCGTAATATTAATAACATCTTGCTTGCCGGCTTCTCGATTATCTTCTGCCCCTTCAACTGCGTGTAAAACCGCTCGTTCGCCGCCAGCAATAATGCCGATTACAACCCCATCTGGCACACTGAAGGTTGGCCGACATTCAGCTGCATCTAAAATACCTAGCCTGCCACTGGTGCCCGCGCCTATATAAATGAGTCGCCCGCCTTTTGCGATGCTTTGTGCAGCGGCGTTTACCACTTTGGCGATGGCAGGAATTTCGGTTGCCACACTTGGGGCAACTTTGGCGTCTTCATGATTAATTCGCGCCAGCATTCCTTCTGTGGAAAGGGTATCAATATCTACAGTATTGGGGTTTCGCCCTTCAGACACTACCCGTTCTAAATCTTTAGCGAGGTGGTGAATACTGCGTGATGAGTCGGTGGGCTGCATGGTGATACCTTACGAAAGACAATGGGAGTTAATTTGCTATACATTCATGCTGGAGGTCTTGGCTAGCATACTGAATTTGCATATATGTGTAAGAGCAAATTAACCATATTTACAACGCATTATAATGTGGCGAACCTGTAGCGTAAACCAGAGAGGCGCAAACCAACAAGGCGTGCTCCATAGGGCAAAAGATAACAGAAGCATAGTTCGTACGTGCGTTCATAAATTTGTGTACCGAGAATTCGATTTCATTCAACTCGTGATACACTCTGCCCCTATGCAAATACAAAGGATTATCTGTTTACTGTGAGCCGTCAAACCCAAGCCATTATTCACGCTGATGCTATTTTAAGTAACTTTAAACTATTAGCAGAATTAGCCCCTACAAGCCGTTCTATGGCGGTGGTAAAAGCAGATGCTTATGGGCATGGTGCAGTTAACGTTTCACGTATTCTACAACATGTATCCCCTCGGTTTGCAGTGGCAATTATTGAAGAAGCTATTGCACTTAGAGAGGCAGGGATAACAGCGCCTATCGTAGTGTTAGAAGGTGCACACCAAGCTAAAGAGTGCGCTATGGCTGCATCACATGGCTGTATTCTAGTAATGCACAATCAAGCGCAATTAGAATGGATGTTAGCCTGCCCTGAAGACCGTCGGCCTACTATTTGGCTAAAAGCCGACAGTGGTATGCATCGGTTGGGTTTCGTGCTGAACACGCTACCGAGTATTGTTAAGCAATATGCGTCGCTTATTACGCAAGATACCGTGCTAGTTACTCATTTAGCCTGTGCAGACGACACCAGTAACGACTTCACGCAGAAGCAACTTAGTGCGTTTTTACAGATAGCTACACAGTTAGCGCTTCCTGTCAGTATCGCTAATTCTCCGGCCACCATTGAATGGCCACAAAGCCGTGGCGATTGGAACCGCCTAGGCATTGCGGTTTACGGCGGCCAGCCAAATACGGCCAATGTGGCATTAGCCCCTACCATGACGTTACGTTCTAGTATTATTGCCCTTCGCGATGTGCCAAAAGGCGAGTCGGTTGGTTACGGTCAAAACTGGGTGGCGCAAAAAGATAGCCGCATTGCTACGGTAGGTATTGGTTATGCTGATGGTTACCCAAGACATTGCCCTAACGGTACGCCTGTTGCCGTAAACGGCGAGCGCGTTGGCCTAGCAGGGCGTGTGTCTATGGACATGATCACCATCGACGTTACCCATATTTCGAACGTTAACATTGGCGATAGGGTAGAACTTTGGGGTGAGAATGTACCTATTAACGAGGTGGCAGAAGCTGCCGGTAGCATAGATTACGAATTGTTAACCCGAGTATCAGCCCGTGTACCTCGCATAGTGAAATATCGCTAGCACTTACAGTAGTTTACATTCTTGTAAATGCGCTGATGAATGACCATTCACCGAAACAATGGGGTGTTTTTCACTCGCTTGTGCCTATACTAACGTCCCACTTTCAGTATTGAGATGAATATTTCATCTTCGACTGTTGTGGGTATATCACGTAAGTGAGGTTTGTATGCGTACTTCGTTTTCTCGCCCTAGGGTGAATCGAGGACTAGTAAGTCGACCGTTTAAGCCTGTGCAGAAAAAAGCAGTAGGGTAGCGACAAGGATACAAAGCGTTACGTTAGGAATAATATAAAAACCCGGCATTGATATGGCCGGGTTTTTTACGTTTAGCGCAGGCGAAAAATTAACAGACTAGTTGTTTTGAGCGTGTAGATTAGTGTTTACTGTTGCACACGACTGCACGCTAGACCCCTTTTTTTCAGGCGACTTTTCACTCTCTTTATTCGCAGGTATATAACGTTCTGGGCGATGGTTTAACGAAATGACCATATTTAAGCAGAACGCGGCTAGAATCGAAATAAGCACTAAATGCCATGGAATAAAGAAAAGCCCGCAAAGCAGAATAACGCTGTCTACCGTAAGTTGAAATGTACCTGCGCGCACATTAAATCGAGACTGCAGGTAAAACGCTAAAATACCCAAGCCGCCTAAACTAGAGCTATGTCTGAACATAATCAGCATGCCCACGCCTATAAGCAAGCCACCAAAAATGGCAGCAAAAATAGGATCAATGCTAGAAATGTCGACGAAGGCTGGGATCTGCTCAGTTAAGACTGATACCGTGGTCACAGAAATAAATGTATTCAATGTGAAGCGCTTGCTGATGCGAGTCCACGCTAGGGTATAAAATGGCAAGTTAATGAGGAAAAATAGAACACCAAAGTCCATATCAATTGCGTAAGTCCCCAGCAATGCGATACCCGCAGCGCCACCCACCATCAAATCTTGTGATTGGAATAGAAATACACCAAACGCCACGAATAATCCGGCACTAACTAATGCAAAGATATCTTCGATAACACTGTGATTGGAGTTTTGCATAAGTGGCGATTCTTAGTTGATAAGACACGCTGTAATTATACGTTTACGCTGATAGGGTATACAGGGCTGTGGTTAGATAACATGCTTAGCTTAAAATCTATTGGTACGCACAACTTTACGACTTTTAACCGCAGAGTAAACGGTAAGTTGCTGACTTGTAAATATTGCACTATTTCTGAGCGAAAAATGGGTTATTCCACCACTGAAAACACCACAATGTCTTGTCTGTTGAATTCAACACGGCAGTGCATGTAGCCGAAGTTTAGCGGGCTATAGGCCACTATTCGGCTACCAACCGCTAAAAATTCGGTATCCCATACCAGTAAATTGGTGGTATTTAATTGTCGTTCAACACTATTTTTCGATACCCCTGGCGTAAAGTTATCACATAAATAGATAACTTCTTTTCTGGCTTCAAGCCCATAAAACGCCGTTGCAATGAGTATCGCAATGGCTAATATAGCCACAATGTCGGTAATGATTGAACGCTTCATGGGGGACAAAACAAATCTCCAGAGGGTGTAGTTACACCTAATTAAGGTTGGCAGGCGCAGGCTGAAGTAAATCCCACTTATTGCCAAAACAATCTTTAAAAATAGCTACTGTACCGTAAGCTTCTTCTCGCGGCGTTTCTAAAAATTCAACGCCTTTATCACACATTGATTGATGATCGCGCCAAAAGTCATCGGTATGTAAAATCATAAAAACTTTACCCCCAGCTTGCTTTCCAATCATCGCTTTATCTTCGTCCGATTTAGCTTTAGCTAACAAGAGTGACGTCGCACTGCCTTTCGGTGTGACTAATACAAAGCGCGATCCTTCCCCTTTATCTCTGTCTTCGGTAAGTGAAAAATTAAGGGTTTGGGTGAAATAGGCAATAGCACTGTCGTAATTGTCTACAAGGAAGGTAATAGCTGAAATGTGATGCTGCATAGAATCTTGTTTTACGTAAATTTTGTGAAATATTACCGACTATTTAACGCAAATGAAATGTACTTCATCGACAAATGCGCTTTACATATTTCGTGTACGACAATGATCTTTTTGTAAGGTTCACTCTATATAATTTGTACTGAAGGAATATATATCACAGTAATGGTTTCCATGATGGAGTGCATCACATTGTGAGTAAATTGACATTAGGACAAGGAATGAACAGACAACTTCCACTACTTTCCTTAGCTGTACTTCTTGGTTGCAATACGCAAACAGTGAAGGCGGACGAACTGCCCTTTACCTTAAGCGGCCACGTGCGGGTTAACTATGGTCATCAAGACTGGCAGCTACCTGAGATAAGAGATGGATTCGAATTTGAATCTATTAAGTTAGGTGTCGCTGGCGAGTCAGATCAGTTTAGCTATAAAGCAGAATACCGATGGTACGAGAATACCGATTTCGACACTATTCGCTTTGCCGAACTTACCTACCATTGGGACGAATCGACCGACATTACCGCAGGTATCACCCAAACTCCTTTCGGCTTACAGCCCTTTGGTTCAAACAACTTCTGGTTTTCGGTAAATTACTACTTAGGCTTTGAAGATGACTATGAAGCCGGTATTAAGATAAATCATGATTACGGTAATTGGGACTTTCAAGCTGCTTACTTCATGAATGATGAATATAACGATGCCGCTGAATTTGGCCGTTACTCATTCGATGTGGCCGATGATGGTGAGTTTCGTAACCAAGAAGATGGGCAATACAACTTACGTGCAAACTATACCGCGAAGCTGCTGCCTAGGAGTACTACCGACATTGGTGTGTCTTACCAATATGGCGATATATTAAATTTAGATACACTAGAAGAGGGTGACATGACGGCTTACGCCGTTCACGTTCGTCATCAGCAAGGTGATTTTAAAGTAGAACTACAATACATTGATTACGAGTACGACTTAGCTGCACCGGAAGGCCAAGCGACCGATAGAATTTCGCTTTCTGCATTTACCTTTCCATTCTTAGCGGCTGCCGATGGGTCGACATATTCGGCGAATTTGGTGTATTCCGTACCTTATAAATTCACCCGTATTAACTCACTTACGTGTTATACCGAGTACAGTGTGGCGCAGGGTGACGAAGCGTCAGGCCGAGATTCATCGCAGTGGATAAATGGCTGTAGTTTTGGCTGGGACAAATTGTTTGTTTATGTAGATAGTATTCAAGGGAAAAATATGTGGTTTTCTGGCGGTCCAGGCGTGGGCTTAGACCTAGGTGGTCGACAAGAAACAACACACAGATTGAATATTAATTTAGGTATCTATTTCTAAGGGAAGATTATGCGTTTATTAGCTATTTTCACACTACTTTTGGCGTTAGTCCCACTGCAAAGCTGGGGGCATGCCTGGCTAAAAATTAAAATTGCTACCACTGAATATGCACCTTACACCTCTTCAGAGATGGAGCACAACGGCTATATTAACCACATTATTTCACAGGCTTTTTTAGAAACCGGAGTGGTGGTTGAATTTGTCTCAATGCCGTGGGATGAAGCGGTAGAAGCCACATTGAATGGCGAATTTGATGCACTGTCTTACGGTAATTTTGTGCGCGCTAGAGGCGAGAAATTCTGGCACAGCGACCCTATCACTGCCGAAAGCTTAGTCTTTTATGTAAATGCTAAGTCTGACATAGCGTCATGGTCGAGTTTTGACGAACTTAAAGACAAAAAAATGGGGGTGACAGAAGGCTATTTGTACAATAACGAGCTAGCGACTTATATTAAAAATACCCCAACAGTAACGACTTACGCTACAGACAAAGAGAATTTAGAGGCATTAGTAAGCGGTGAAATAGATTTATTTCCAATAGATGATCTTACTGGTTGGTACTTGCTTCAACGAGACTTTACAGCAGAGCAGCGCCAAGCGGTAATGACTATCGACCCGTTTATCTCTACCGTCACCACGCATTTACTGGTAGCAAAGGGGAGAAATGACGACAGGCTTCTTATTGAGCTTTTCAACAAAGGCTTAGAAGAACTGACATTAGAAGGGAAACTAACTCGCTTTAAACGGTTGTTAAAAGACGGTTTTTACCAAGATCCTAAAAAGCCGGTTAACTTCGACAGGCGCTAACGGTTTAGTACTTGCGACAATGCGATAACCGGTAAAGGCTATACCAGAGTTTTATTAAAAAAGAGAGCTTGCTCTCTTTTTTTGTGAGCTCAAAGTAAGGTAAAACATATATTTACTCTCTGTGTATACCAAAGATATAAGGAAAACTTTCAATGCACATATTTACTTCAGGCGTTGAGAATATGCTCAATGATTAGTCTGCCAATTGGTATTTTAACCAAGCTATAAGCATTGCCAAAGCGGCGGAAAACCAGCGAGAGAGCAGTAAATGTATACATGCAGTAGTATAAATGGGTGGCTAAACCCAGTTAAGAATGTTGCGTTTTATCTTTTTTTACCCTGCACTGTTGTGGCTGCCGCATTCGCGTTTTCCGCCAATGCCAATGCCAGCGCAGAGCCCATTCCAGAAGTAAGTGTTACGTCTAGCCCAAATATCAGCTCTGCTGACAGTTTGAAAATCAAAACATTGAAACCTCAGACCTTGAAAGCCCAGGCCCCCAGATTTGATATTAGTGGCTCTTATAGACTTAAATACGAACACCTCAATAACCCTATTTTTCCTTCATCCAGTGAAGATAGAGCCCAAGTAAATCGACGAGTTTCATCTCGCCTGTTAGTGAAAGCACAGGCTAATTGGGATGTGTTCAATGTAACTCTTGAGTTAGCCGACTCCCGCGTATGGCTAGATGATAATGACCCCACGTTAAAATCAGCGCAGGTGAATACGCTAGAGCCCTTACAGTTTTTCGCTCGTTATACGCCCCAAGACAGTCAATATTTAAAAGGTATTACGGCGGGACGAGTGACCTTTGATCATGGCAGTCGAAGGCTGATAGGACAAGGCGTGTACCGCAATACCAAAAATGCATTCGATGGGGTACTGGTAGATTATCAAGTTAGCGATTGGAACATCCGTGGTTTTTACTTGCTGCCAGTCAGTCGATTACCCAGCGACAGCGGGGCAGTGGCCGACGCAGAACGGGCTTTTGATAAAAGCTACAGTGAGCGTGAGTTCTTTGGTTTATATGTCACTTCACCAGATAAAAACGTGAAGCTTCACAGTTACTGGTTAAAAGAGGAAGACTCTGAAAAACTTGCCACGAAAAATCGTGACATATATACACTTGCCGTTGAGTACACCAAACCGTTTGCAGAGTTATGGAAAGCCAATATTGAAGTGATTGGGCAAACCGGCACGTCACACCAAACCGCAAGTGCAAGTGATACTACTGAGCTAGATGTAGAAAGCTGGATGGTGCACGCTAATTTGGGTAAAAAAATCACTGACTTTACCTTTCTAAGGGCGGAAATAGACGCGATTAGCGGCGACAATGATAGCGCAGATAATACCATTACCGACTTTGATAGCCTTTATGGTGTAAGACGTTTCGATTTTGGCCCAACAGATGTTTATCAGGCTATGCCCCGAAAAAACTTATACACAGTGGGCGCGAGAAGTGTGACCAAACCTTCGAAAGAACATAATATCATGGTGAGCTATAAGGCCATGTGGTATCAAAAAGCCCCAGAGTCTGTAGATAACTTCATTGGGCAACAGTTAGAAGCAAGATGGCGTTGGGAGGTAAAACCTTCACTTAGGCTAGCTATTGGTGCGGCTTATCTGCTGAAAGGCGACGGCTTCGAGCGAGGGGATTACCCTGATGATAGCCAATTTGTATTTACCGGCGCGCTATATACGCTGTCTCTTATACACATCTGACGCTGCCGACGACTCCTTACGTGTA
>OJCR01000558.1_pt1 | contig 17001 bp, 12 predicted proteins | sample 1591611 | NCBI WGS metagenome assembly OJCR01 (sample SAMN05416815, study PRJEB24817) | seawater metagenome | isolation source: Sea water | place: Canada:Atlantic | collected 2013-07
GATCTACACGTAAGGAGTCGTCGGCAGCGTCAGATGTGTATAAGAGACAGTAACTCGCCAACACTGACGCTAAGTTGCCCCATTGCGGATGCATCACACAGCAGTGGAATCGTATGGGCAGCTGCTTGACCGCTGTCCACAAGGCGGGTTGTTAACGGTCCAATCGTCAGGTTTCTTCCCTCGGGGTCAGTGCTTGAACAACTGGAGTCGCCGGTGGTGGGATTGCCGTCAGCGCCGAGATGGAAGCCAGACCTGACAAAGAACCATGAGGCGGCATAGTTGGTGTTGAATCCGTTTTCCAACATCTTTTTGGAGATCACTTCGGCCCTGGCCAATGAACCAGGAGGTAAATTTGCATCGAAAATCGTGCGAGAGATGTTTTTGACGGTTTGCCCCATGTCGTTGGTGTAACTTGCCGTGCCGAGTCGATCCACGCAGTTGGTCACTGCGAAGCTCGCTGGTTGCGCCGACAACATTTGCTCAATAGCCTGGGATGTTGTGTTTGAACTGCTGGGGCAGAGCATTTCGCTGGCTACAAATTTTCTCGAAACTGCATCTGAAACCCAGCCAATCTCAGTTGGGATTCCGTCGCGTTCGAGGTCGAATGCACCAGAACAAAAACTGCCATCAGGCATCGTGGCTGAACGGGCGATGAAGGCCACGCCAAACTGCTTCAAGTTGTTCTGGCATTGAGCTCCGCGAGCTGATTCCCGAGCCTTGGAAATTGCTGGTAACAGTACAGCAGCGAGCATGCCGATGATAGAGATAACGACCAGCATCTCGACGAGTGTGAAACCGGTGCGTCTGACGCTCGTGAGGTCATCAAGTGAGGTCTTGTTTACCGCGTTCATTGTATCTTCGCAGTGGATTGGCTTCATGTTCGTTCGTAGAAAGGAAGTGATGATTCAGGCTTGGGTCAGTCGCTTATTCGCTGCCCATTTTCAAGTACTTCTGGCTCTGCTGAAGTTGCGAGCCACAAGCCCCGCCCGAGTGCCAATAATTGACGACCTTGAAATGGTTTGCAACCTGCATTTGGGTGTGTCGCGAACTCTTCATCATTCCTACTTATTTCCGATCTGGCATGCCGCCGCCGCGCGGTTGAGTTAGCGCGTCGCATCTACCCCTTAACGATAGGTTTTTGAACGAAGAAACATCTGATGATGTCGCTTTGGTAAAGTGGGTGCGTTAATCAACTTCACGATTTCTTAATTTGTATTTTTTTACACTCAGACCTGTGTTTCATTACGTGACTAGCAATATCTCGCACGAGCTGCCGTTTTCTCGTCATCGAACAGAGTCGATGCAATTGCAAAGACTCAATGAATTGCTGCGGGAGGTGCAGGATCGCCCGTTTTTTGGTGAACGACATCTTGGTCACCGCTCTCCTCTCAAGTCGCTTGATGACTTGACCTCCTTGCCGCTATTGACGAAGGAGGATGTGTTGGGGAATGCTGCGGGCCATCCCGCGCGGATCTTTGATTTGCCTCGAACCGAGTACACCCGACTGCACCAGACAAGCGGAACCAAAGGGTTCCCCATGACCGTTTTGGATACGCCTGCAGACTGGGACTGGTGGTTGACTTGCTGGGACTACGTTCTTGATGCGGCCGAGGTTAAGCGGTGTGATGTGGCGATGATGGCGTTTTCGTTCGGCCCCTTCATTGGATTTTGGACAGCGAATGATGCGTTAGTTCGCCGCGGTACAACCGTCGTGCCGGGCGGTGGGATGACAAGTCAGCAGCGGATTCAGATGATTCGTGACCACGAGTGCACCGTCCTGTGTTGCACTCCGACCTACGCGTTGCACCTTGGAGCCGTAGCTCAAAAGCATGGCATTGACCTGACCCAGACATCTGTCCGTCGAATCATCGTTGCTGGTGAACCAGGGGGATCGACGCCAAGTGTCCGGACTCGATTGGAATCTCTGTGGGGGGCCAAAGTGGTCGATCACGCAGGAGCCAGTGAGGTTGGGGCATGGGGGTTTGGGAACCCGACAGGGACTGGAATTCACGTCATAGAAAACGAATTTATCGCGGAGTTGCTGCGTTTCGATGTTGAGCATCCTCAAGGCGTCGAGGTGGATGATGGCGAACAAGCTGAGTTGGTGCTGACGAGCCTTGGGCGGTTTGGGGGACCTGTGGTTCGGTATCGAACAGGCGATATCGTTCGTGGATATCGGCAGCACGATCAAGCCTGCGGTTTTCTTTTTCTTGATGGGGGGGTGCTCGGTCGCGTCGATGATATGATGGTGATTCGTGGAGTGAATGTGTTTCCCAGCAGTGTTGAGTCCATGGTCAGGGAAATTGCGCCACTGGCTGAATTCAGGATCATTGCTACTCGTGTTTCAGAAATGGACCAACTGGCGATCGAGTTGGAGGCTGATGAGGCAGGCGTTGCCGAACTGTCTGACCTGATTCGTGAGCGATTAGCGATGCGAGTGAGTGTTGTGGCCGTTGCCGCCGGAAGCTTGCCTCGTTTCGAAGCCAAAGCGAAACGACTGGTCGATCGCCGTACGATGTAGACAATGCGGTGGCGACCAAGTTGCATCTGTTCCCTGAACCTTAGTTCTGTAAATCTTGATGAAAGAACGGTATTCCAAAATGACCGAGCCCGTTTTTAATGAACCCAAGGTGAGCTTGCCCGCTGGTGTTGTACCTGTCGGGCTCGTGCGGAATGGGAGGTCAGGGATTACCATTGGTTGGAGCGACGGCGTCGAAACAAAGTGGACGGCTGAGCAGTTGCGCAAAGCTTGCCCGTGTGCGACATGCCGAGAAAAACGACGCGGTGAACAGAACAAGATTGTTGCCCGCGAGGCTAAACTCGCTGTCCTGCCGGTGTTGACTGCCGCTGAAGCGCAGCCATTGACGATCGAGGGGATGAAGCCTGTCGGGGCCTACGCTTACAATATCCGTTTCAGCGATGGGCATTCGTCCGGGATTTACTCCATGGAATTGTTGAGGACATCAGATTGACTTTCGACAGTCTTTCGGTTTCAGCGGTGAATCTCTTATTTATAGCTCGTGGTGGGTTGGCAAGTTGGGAGTCTCGGAGCTAGTTGGGAGAATGCTGCTTCAAGGTTTTACCTGATCATGTTTGTAGGCGTGTATCATCCGAGTGGGGTGTCTTAATTCCCTGTGCCCCAACTCATGTAGGCTTCGTTAAGAGTCGGACAATACTCTTCGCGAGTTGCTTGAAATCAAAGAGTTGTTTAGCAATAGTCTAAGACCGTAGGCGATGTTGAGTGAGTAAAAAGATCGGTTGTGGCTTTGCACGTCAGAGTCAGGCTGCCCGCTCAACCCTGATTTTGATCATGCGATTAAGATAGGAAGGCAATATGCTGTGGTTGTGGCGTGTCAAAGAATGGTGGCGTATCCTTCATGATCCGATCGAAAAGGCAAAACGCAAGCAGTTCAAACGCAGCCAAAGGATGGCGGATTTTCTCGAGAAGAACCGACGGTCTGAAGGAGATCCTGATGACTGAGGCGATCAGTGACTGTCAGAGATGTTTGGTGATGTGTCACGCCCGCTGCTGTAGTTGGACTGCCACGGATGTGTTGAAATGCGGGGGAGTTATTGCCGCCAATTCGCGGGGCATCACGCAGGTGTGCGAGTGACAGCAAAAATCAAACTTTCACTAACTTGCTGACTCGTCCGCCACGAACCCACTCTGTGACAAAAATATTGCCGTCCGAGTCAAAGCAGGCATCATGAGGGTGAACGAATTTTCCCGGGATCCATTTTTCAGGGCTCGTTCGCATCGCTTCTTTCTTGTCGAGCACCCGGTTGCGCCACGCTTCATCGTCGCCCAGGTGGGCCAGCGGTTCGTTCGTAGGCCCTAGTATCGTGATGCGGGCGTGTAAGTCTGGAACCAGGAGCAGGTCGCCTTGGCTGTCGATGTCAGCTGGAAATAGGAAGCCACGCTGGGTACGCAAGTGGTCACCGTTCATGTCGAACCACTGTAGTCTTGAATTAGCACGGTCGGCAACGACTAGTTTTGGAGTTCCGTCCCGTGTATCAAGCCACTGTCCATGAGGCGTACGGAACTGTCCGTTTTTTTGCCCGAAGCCGCCGATCGCTTTGACGAAGTTGTCCTTGGCGTCATAGTGGTACAGGTATGCACTCCCGTAACCGTCACCAAGATAATATCCGCCATCGGGGCGAAAGCTGATGTTCGTGGGGCGAAACCCAAGTTTCTGATCGCCGGAAAATCCAGCATGCTCAAAAATCTGGTTGCGATCACGTGTCCACACTAGTTCACCGTTGAGCGACATTTTGGCGAAAGACTTTTTGGCGTAGGAGGCCGATAGGTAAATGAATTCCTCGTTTCCTTCGGTTCGAATGTCGATCCCATGGCCACTGGATGTGGATGAGTCACCCTTTTTGACACTGTGAAATCCAGCGAGGCTTTTTACGAATCTTCCATCCGGATCAAACACATAGACCGAGTCGGGTGTTCCAGTGTGCGTGATGTAGACATATCCTTGCCTGTCAATGCAGACACCATGAGATGCGTTGCCATAATCGTGTGTCGCTGGCAGATTTTGTCGACCCCAGTGATGGATGACCTTGTAAGTGTGCTCTCCTGATCCTACGACCGGTTCCTTGTTGCCGGATTTGTCATCGGCGTGCAGGATCAATGGGCCTGCTGCGACAGGGATCGCTGCTGTCGCACACGCCGTGGTCGACAGGAAGTTGCGGCGACTTGTTTTGTGGTTGGGCACGTTGCATACCTTGGCCGTTGGGGATGGACTGGTCATCACGGCTCGATTGAAATGATCGTCAATCATCGCCGCGGGTGGCTTTGTGGAGGACAGAGTCGTTTCTGTTACTCACCATTCTTTTTTTGCTCACCGAGCGTTCATCGGCTCGGAACATGGTTGATCGTCCAGTAAAGTTCATCTGCGAAATCGGTTCCGTCCACAGCTTTTATTCGGATCTTGATATGTGCTTGGTCAACAGGAATCATTTTACGGACGTTCAGCTTTACACTTCGCCCGTCTGATCCTAGTGTGACTGACTCAATTTGGATTGGTTCAGTCCCAGGCTTGTCAGTCAAGGGTGAATAACGATCTGATCCATAGCTGCTACGCCAGTGATAGTTCCAATGCTCAGCTTGATAAGCCTCAGGCGTCGTCGCACTATCCGGCTCAAGTGGGAAGTTGAATCTGAGTAGCAATCCATCCTTTTCAACTTTGCACTCAGTGACCATCTTCCATGGCTTTCCGGTGTACCGTACGCGTTGCAGTCCGCCGGCCAGTAAACCGGCTCGACCACCACCATTCCAGCCCTGAAGCCCGGTTGCGTAAACTTGACCATCCTTTGGATTGACTCTTGCACGCATGATCCCAGTACGGAAATCGAATGGAAGTTTGGCAATGGCTGCTTGAGTATGTCCCTCGATATCCTGAATCATCAGGTAGGACATCCAACCTTTTCCAAAACTGGTGTGAAGTAGATGACCTGATAGTGGTCCCCACCGTTCATCGTCGACCCAAAGTTGACCGCCGGATGAATTGTCGAAATCTTGCGGCATCCAGATAAGTGGAGGATCAAAGGATGACGGGGGTACAACGTTTTTGATGTCAATGGTTCCTCCACCTGGTTCCCACATTCCGGGAATTGAATAGGTTTGAACCCAGCCATAAAATCCGTTCAGTTTTAACAGGCTCACCTTTGACGCTGGTGTCCATTGACCTTGGTTGTCGCTTGCGGTTGGTCGTCCGTCCGGAAGCATGCCCATGCCATTGGGTGTGCGGAAACCTGTGCAAAAGATTTCCCGTTTTTTACCGTCGGGAGAGATTTTGATCACTGCACCTGGGAGTGCCGAATCAGCGCCGTGACCACTCTTGCTGTAGTAGAAGTTTCCAGTCGCGTCTGTTTGAAGGTCAAAATTGAATGCGTGGAAGTTGACGGAGACATCCATGTCAGCACTGAAACTCTCGTGGAAGTCTGCCTCGCCGTCCTGATTCAGGTCATGTAACTTCACGATCCGGTCTTTGCAGGTGACAAAGACGTGTTCGTCAACGACTTTCACACCAAAAGGTTCATAGAGTCCTCCAGCGAATCGTTTCCAACGCAGGTCCTTAAGCTCGCTGTCGATACCGGAGACAATCCAGATGTCACCGCCATAGGTCGATAACGCCATGCGACCGTCGGAAAAGAAGTCGAGAGCTGATGTTCGGAACCAACTGTTCCACGGATTCGAATCCGGCAGCGTAAGTGTGTCCAACGCATAACCTGAAGGCTCGAGACCTGGATAGCCGACGGTGTGCAGTGTCTCAGGCCAACGTAATGGACCGCCGGAAATCAGGTCAGTAATGATTGATTGGTCTTGATGTGGAGCGGTTTGGGTAGATGCAAGCCATCGCTTGAGTGATGCTTTATCGTCACCTTGCGACCGATGGATTGTAATGTTGCGTGTTTTATGATCCTCCGGAAACTTCAGACACAGACGCCGCTTGTTATCGATTTCCCACAGCAATCCCGCAGCGTCGCCCGAGATCGCTGCTGCTGTATATGTGACGAGCTGGCCAGCGTCATGTTGGTAGCTGATGATGAAGTGATTCTCTGCAGGGCTGATCGAATCAGTTGGTGCCGTTGGGCTAATCGACTTCAATCCACCGGCGAGTGTACCAATCGTATTGTGGACCTTGTGATTGGCTGTCGCATCAGCAGTGTCCTGCTCCAGTGCCACTGATAGAACTAACGGTGCGCCACCCATGATCTGCATCGTATGGGCCAACCCGTTTACTGATTGTGCTGGAGCTTCAAGGATTGCTCGGTCGTCAATTGAATAGCTCATTACAACCTGTTCAGCGTGGTTGTAATGTCCCTTGTAATTCATCCATTGAGCCGGCATCGGACCTCGCGGTAAGAGTGCCTCTCGAGGGTAATCGAGTGATCCATCGTGTCCCCAGGCCCAGCCAGACCAAGCGTCGATTTGTTTTCCCGCCGGAGTTACCGTTCCCTCCCCACGGTCTCGAATATGTTGGGTTTGACTGAGGTCCAGTCCACCGTTCCAGATGCCAGCCTGATCCATGGAGTGCAGGTCGTAGGAAATCGTGGTGCTGCCGAGATCAATGTTCAGCACGCTGCTATGTTCACGTCCCAGTTGTGACCCCAAGGCACTGCCATAATTACGTTGGATGTCAGGCTGTTCAGACCCATTTCGAGTTCCTTTGGGTAAGCTAGCGAGATATTCCTTGTCGACTTTAAAGTAGTCTGGGTTTGAGGGTTTCATGAATTGTTCGCGAACGTAGTGCACGACTTGATAACGTTCCTTGGGGGTCAGGTGTCGCATTGAAGCCATGAGCCCCTTGCCTTTAGACAGGGTCATGAACATCTGGAAAGGCTCAGAACCAAACCGCATCTTGTCCCTGCCAAAAGCACGTGCGGTGGGAAGCGAGGGTGTGTTTCCGTCGTTCCCATGGCAGTTAAAGCAGTAACCGTGGTAGATACCTTTGCCCGTTTCAAAATCTCGGCTGCGCAGCTTGCTAATGATGCCCGCATGGTCAAGGTCCTGCGTGTCATCCTTGAATTGAAGCTGATCGGGGCTTGGCATTAATTCCTTTGCTCGGATCGTGCCTCCTTCCGCAATCTCAATCAGATAGAGGGTCAGGTCAAGGAAGTCACGAAGATTACCGATGGTTGCAACTAAGCCCTCGGGCATCATTGACTTAGTATTCGTCTTGATCGCCTCGATTTCGTTTTTGGAAATGACACGACTGCGATCCAAGTCATTTGCGGATCGCACTGTAACCGTGTCTTCGTTCTCACTGATTACGAGAGCAACAACCACCTCACCACTTGTGGTCAAGATTGATTTTGTTTCATGGTCCTTGTGAATCACTTTTGATGGGTAAAGAAGCGCTTCGACCAAATGTGTATCCGATACTTTTCTAATTGTTGCGAGGTCGGGCCCGAGCGGCGAATTATTTCTGCTAGTCGCTTCGGTACTTGCACTTCGATGAGGTGTCGTGTGGCAGTGAATGCAGGATGCGGGTGAGGTGTAGAAAACCAAAGCACCGCGTTTCGCATCTCCTCGTTCTCGTGCTTGGTTTGCTAAGTCGGCTGGGGCGGCAGTTGTTAGCTGTTTGATAAATGGCATCGGTGCCCGAACCGTTTCAGCCACTGCTTGCATGTTTACTGAACAGATTGACAAGCATGTAATGAATAAGATTCGTTTGCTGAACGGAGAATGCATGAGGAGGGCAGCGATGGTGGGGTGGGGGATTTGCGTGACTACTGTGAGTTTACACTTATCGGGTTCACCTTGGCTGCTCTTTGGGATGACGTTTGCGAGCGGGAACATGCTGCCGTCGAGCAGTGAGCGTGTCTAGCGGGTACGGCAAGGATGAAATTTTGCCGAGCTTCCTGGTCTTTTTGTGGGGGGGTGATGTGCAGGTACCGTCCGTGCGGCCTGTGTTCACTGAACGTCCTCGTTTTGCGGAGTGATTCCCATCGTCCCGCAGTAAAGGCTGCCAGCCTCTTAACCGTGCATCAAAACGTTCGATTTCGTTGATGCGAGCGACAGTTTTAGCGATCGTTCTCTCCTCGCTCGGGCTAGGTTCTGCCGTGAATGTAGTTGTTGCGGAGAAGCCAGTATTGAGCTCCATTCCGGATTCCCGGGTAGTGTAATTGCGTTCACTGGGGTAGGGGTTTTTCCGGCAGTGGGTTAGAAAATAAGTTCGAAATTGTAGAAAAAAAAGTTTGACATCTGCGGGTAACCGCTAACCTTATCGGCAAGGAGTCGCAGTCTTGCAGGATGAACAACTGCGGTTCCTCTAATCAGCTCACATGTTCTGAGAACGCTATTCAACCTCCAACCTTCGCACAGAAGGAATACGGGATTTAACATGCGCCAAGGTTCTAAAAGTCGAGATCGATTGCTCCGCAGATCTGCCTCCAGAAGACGAGTTTTTGAATTATTGGAGTCGCGCCGTCTGCTTGCAGCGGACGGAACTCTGAACTGGATGGATCCGGGGCATTGGCACGGCGGTTGGGAAATGAGTCCTGCTGAGTTTCAGCAGTACTCACCCTTCGGGCCAATGCAGGACGGTGCTTACGATAATTATGTGAGCAATTTCGACAATCACGATTGCGATGGTGGAGATGGAGATGGCCCACCGCATGAGCCAGGCTGTTCGTGTGGTCAGTGCACTGCGGTAGGTCCAACGTTGTTTGTTGAGCGACCCGAGCAGGTTTTCGATTTTATCGAAGAGGGTGGTGGAGCGTCGGGATCCTCTGCTCCTGCGGCATTGGCTGATACCTTTTTGCTGCATAGTCTCCCCAATGCTGACCACACGATCTACCTCGACTTCAATGGCCATGTAACAGAGGGAACGACTTGGAATTCATCGAGCGGGATCAACAGCATCGTTTCACCAGCCTACGATCCGGGGGGTAATGGTGCCGGTTTCACGGATAGCGAACTCGCTCAAATTCAAGGAATCTGGAAGCGGGTTGCTGAAGATTTCTCGCCATTTGAAATTAACGTGACGACGGAAGACCCGGGCACCGCGGCCCTCAGTAAAACTGGTGGTGCAGATGCCCAATGGGGATCGCGTGTTGTCATAACCGAAGATTGGGACAACTGTGGATGCGGTGGTTTTGCATACCTGACAAGTTTCAATGACTCTGTGGATGAACCAGTCTTCGTTTTCAACACTAGTGCGATTGGAGTCTCCGCAGCCACAACGCACGAAGTAGGTCATGCATTAGGACTCAGTCATGACGGTACGACGGCGGGTGCTGCTTACTACGGAGGTCATGGCTCAGGAGAGGTTGCTTGGGGACCGATCATGGGAAGTGGTTACAGTACCAACATGACCACATGGGACACGGGGCAATACTATCAAGCCAATAATAGTGAAAACGATTGGCAGATCATCACAAGCAACAACGGATTTGGATACCGCGCTGACGACCATGGCGGAACGGTTGCAAGTGCTAGTGCATTAGACAATGACGGGGCGAACGCCAGCGACGCCAACTTGGTAGACGTCAGCGGGTTTGGAGTCATTTCACAGGCCGCCGATCAAGATTGGTTTGCATTCGAAACTGGTGATGGCCAGATTAATCTCACCATCGATTCCTATGTACAAGAGACGTTTGTAAATAATGGCGTTGGCTTCACTCGCTCGATTGAGGCAACCCCTGTTGGCGATCAAGGATCAAACCTCGATGTTGTCGCAACTATTTATGACAGCAGCCAAAACGTGGTTGAAATCTCAAACCCTGCGACAGCACTTAGTGCCTCATTCAACAACCTAAATTTATCTGCGGGGACGTACTACATCGCAATTGATGGTACTGGGTACGGAAACTGGGCCGCGAACCCACCAACCGGATTTGATCAGTCTGTAAGTCGAGGGCAGTATTACATTAATGGTACAGTCGTAATCAGTTCGCAAACTCTCATCGCAGGGAATGATGCCGCTACGACTCAGGTTGATACTCCGGTGGATATCAACGTGCTGGAAAATGACTCTGATCCGCAAAATGGATCATTCTCAATCACTTCCGTAGGCAGTCCCGCCAATGGACAGGCGACGCAGGCCAGTGGAGTCGTTACATACACACCGAGTAGCGGCTTTAGTGGCACTGATACGTTCACGTACACGATCACAGATGATCAACAAGAGACAGCAACAGCAACGGTAACGGTTTCCGTCATACCGCCTACTCCGCCAATCTTGTTTGTGGACGATGACCAGGGTGCAGCTTACGAACGTTTCTATACGGCAGCCCTCGACGCTAATTCCCTGCAGTACGACACTTGGCAGGTCTCTTCTCAGGGATTGCCGGGAACCGCTGATCTGAGTGGTTACGAGGTGGTGATCTGGAACACTGGTTTTGATTATTCAGCCTCGGATGCGGGTGTTTCGACCGCTGAGCAAACTGCTTTGTCAGGTTACCTTGATGGTGGCGGAGGTTTGTTCCTTGTTGGCCAGGATATTCTTTACAACGGTGTGAGTGCTTCTTTTCAGTCTGATTATTTGAAGCTGGCTTCGTTTACGAGTGATGTTCGTAATCTGAGCCAGTATGTCGGTGTCAGTGGTAGTTCGATCAGCGATGGCATGAATCTGAGTTTCAGCCTTCCGTCCGACTTTAGCGCAGACTGGAGTGACTCGTTGGCACCTGCAGCGGGAGCGGAGGGTGTTTTCTATCGCAACTCGGTGAACAGTGATGCTCAGCCTTTCAATACGATTGGTTATGGCGGTGAAGATTTCCGTGTAGTGTTCATGGCCTCACCGTTTGAAGGAATCAGCGCGAGTGCTGGTAATCCCAACAATCAAGCCTTTGTCATGGACAAGGTGATTGACTTTCTGATGCCCCCAGTCACAGCTACGGGTGATGTGGTTGTTTCCGCCCCCAGTCCATCTTCGGTGACAACAGAATCCAGTAGTTCGATCAGTTTCACTGTTGCTCTGACAGAGGCTCCCGTTTCGGATGTGAGTTTTAGCGTAGCGTCGAGTGACTTGAGTGAGGGTACTGTCGATGTGAGTCAGTTGACATTCAATTCCAGTAATTGGAATGTTGCTCAGACAGTAACAGTGACGGGGGTTGATGACTCGGTGGTAGATGGTGATGTCATTTACTCGGTTGTTCTCGGCGTCGCAGATACGACAGACAGTAATTACAGTGGCCTGAATCCTGACGATGTATCACTTATCAATGAAGATGATGACATTGCAGCTTTGTCCCTTGATTTGGGTGCTGGTTCGGTTTTAGAGGGATCAACGTTGATTGGCGTCGTGTCTCGTAATACAGGCACAGGTTCCCCTTTGACGGTGAACTTAAATAGTGTTGACACGACTGAAGCTTCGGTTTCGGGCACTGTGACGATTGCAGCGGGCGCGTCCTCTGCCCAGTTTGTGATCACTGGCGTGGACGATTCTTTTGTGGATGGTGACCAGCAGGTTTCGATCAGTGTTAGCTCGTCTGGTTACACGGGGGCATCTGGTGATGTCACTGTCGTTGATACTACCAACCCTGCTTTGAGCCTTTCTCTTGCAGATGGTGCGATCAGTGAGTCAGGTGAGGCCACGACAGGAACTGTGACTCGCAACACCTCTGGTGATGCGTTGGATGTGACGATTGTCAGTAGCGACGAGTCCGAGGCTTTGGTTGGCACATTGACGATTGCTGCGGGTGAGACGAGCGGTACTTTCACGGTCACTGCCCAGGACGACACTCTGGTTGATGGTGATCAGGCTGTGACGATCAGTGTGGATGCAAACGGATACTTAGGTGACAGTGCCGCACTGACCGTTACTGATAATGAGGTGGCGTTGTTGACGGTTTCGATTACACCTTCAGACGTTACAGAAGGATCAACGACAACAGGAACAGTGATTCGTAATACTGGCACTTCCGGTTCGTTGGTGGTGACGCTCGAGAGTAGCGATGATGGTGAGGCGACAGTTCCCTCAACGGTCACGATTCCAGCTGGCCAGTCGAGTGTTGATTTCGTTGTCACCGGTATTGAAGATGGTGTGGTTGACGGAGTTCAGTCAGTAACCATCACGGGCACTGCGACCGGTTTTGATTCGGGGACTGGCAGTGTTAGCGTTCTGGATAATGATGTGCCGACGTTAACTCTGGAGATTGTTGCTGCTGAGGTAGCCGAGAACGGAGTTGTGACAGCGAGCGTTACTCGGAATACAGACGTGGGTTCGGATTTGACAGTTAATCTTACAAGTAGTGACAGTGGTGAGGCGTCGGTTGTTCAGAGCGTTGTGATCCAAGGTGGGGCGTCGAGTGCATCATTCGACGTAGTGGGGCAAATAGACGGTGTTGTTGATGGCACGCAAACGGTGACCATAACAGCAAGTTCGACAAGCTTCATCGACGGAAGTGATTCGATTGGTGTTGCTGACATCGATTCCGAGGAAACCGATGTCTTTTACTTCTCCCGAAAAAACAATGGCTCTGTCGCAGGAGTTGTGTTTCAGAATGAAGATATCGTTGCCTATGACGGTAGCGAATTCCGGGTGTTCTTTGATGGAACGCCATGGGCAAGCGGTCGAACGCTGGATGCTTTTTGTATCCAAGACAATGGGGACATTTTGATGTCCTACAGTACTGCGGGCTCGATTACGGGTGGCTCCCTTTCTTTTGACGATTCAGATATCGTGAAATTCTCGCCAAGCACGCAGTCTTGGGAAATGTATTTCGATGGTAGTGACGTGGGACTCACCACTAACGGTGAAGATGTGGATTCAATTAGTTTCGCACCCGATGGGCGGCTTGTAATCTCGACGAGTGGATCGGCATCTGCAAACGGTATCAGTTCGCGTGATGAAGACATGATTGTGTTCAACCAAAGTTCGTTGGGGGCAAATACTGCTGGTAGTTTTCAGATGTACTTTGATGGCAGTGATGTAGGGCTGGCTACATCATCAAGTGAAGATGTGGATGCGATTTCGATCACCAGTGATGGATCCATTTACATGTCGACGGTTGGCAATTTCAGTGTTAGTGGTACTAGTGGTGCCGACGAAGACGTTTTTGCTTTTGATCCCTCGTCGTTAGGTGCCAGCACCAGCGGGGCGTTCCGTCCAGGGCTTTTCTTTGATGGTAGTTCTTTCGGTTTTGGAAATGATATTGGTGGACTTCATGTGGTGGATCCACCCGCAAATTCAGCAGGGTCGGGAGGAGCGGTAGCATCCGCAGCTGGTCCTGGGGGCGCTGCTCCTGACGGCCTGATGATTATCTCGGACGTAGAACCTGATGTCTCAGTGGAGGTGTTAGGTCCTCTGACGTTTGCTCAGTGGCAGACGCTCACCAGCGGCGAATTTGTCGTGGAATCAGTAAATGAGCCAGCTCAATCGTCTGCTAACGATGAGTTTTTAGATGAGGCGGCGCATTTGATGTGTCTGGATGAAGTATTCACCGAGTGGGAGCTTTGACCCAAACTGGTTCTACTAATCAGCGGGTTGATGATGCCAGTGAAGTATTTTGTCGCTCGGAAATCCGCCGGTAGTATGTGTCGGTGAAAGTGGCAAATGCGACTGGCTTGTAACTGTCTGGGCATTCGGATGTTAGTTGTCGCCTCAGCATTAGCGGTTCCAGTGGGCGAGATGGTAGTCTTCAAATACGCGTATTCACGGTTGGGGCCACACGGGCGATTGCATTGCAAGTTCGGTTGAGTTGCCGGTTCGTTCGATTTCGTGATTGAGACACTGGTTTTCCCGTGGCCCTTACCATGAAGTGGTGCGGATCTCGTTTGCTAGCAGTACTGAATCAGGGCTTCATCCACGATTCGATCATGTTCCTGTTTTGCTTTGATCAGGAACTCGAGGTTTTTGGCTGTTAGGAAACCCATTTTTTTTGCGAGTTCACCGAAGAGCATTTTGCAGTTCTTTTGCTCGTCACAGACTCGAACCACCTGTTCGGTAGTGAGCAGTCCATTTTGTACTGCTATTTCACCAAGTGGTTGGACTCTGAGCCGAATCGACAAAGGTAGTTCTTGCAGACTTGGTTTTTGAAAAGTCATCACATGCTGCCCTAAAGTTTACGAGGATTTTTGGCTGAAAGAACAGCCCTGACCACATGAACGCTACTTCGTAAACGCTGTTCGTGACGGCAACACTGCGGCTTTTTTACAAAAATGCGTCTAGACGGGAAAGTGCCTCGGGTTCTGCTGCTTTTACCCGTAACATTTTCAGCAGTTTGTGATTCTTAGGGAAGGATTGTGGTAGTCGTTTCGGGTGATGTGCAACCGTTCGCTTTTGTTTGCTGAGATCCGATGAGGTGTAAAGTTAGTAGCGTGGATACGGTTTGCTTTCACGCGGTACTCGGTCATGAGGATGCGTTTTGTGGCGATCAGCGTTATCTTGTCGGCCAAGACTCGATTTGCGGAAGTGTCGATGGAGACAGGGGTCTTTGGATCATCAACCTTGGGAACCGACAGTGAAGCGAGAATTATTGCATCCACGTGATCAAATCATGAAGACGATGGAGCGAATTTATCGGTATCGAATGACCACCACTTCCGGCGGTAACTTGTCGATTCGTGATGCGTCCGGCGATATCTGGATTACTCCTGCGAGGGTAGATAAGGGCAATTTACAGCCAAGCGATATTGTTTGCGTGCGGACTGATGGGACAGTTGATGGTAAACATCCACCGTCCTCGGAGTTCCCATTCCATCAGTCCATCTATAGCGTGCGTCCTGATGTGAATTCGATAGTGCACGCCCACCCTGTTGCGCTTGTAGCTTTCAGTATTTGCCAGTTGGTACCTGAGACGAGATTGTTTCATCAAGCGCATGCGGTATGCGGTCAGACTGGATTCGCTCCATATGCTCTGCCCGGTAGCGAGGCCTTGGGAAACGTAATCGCTCAACAGTTTCGCGATGGTTGCGACAGCGTGATTTTGGAAAACCACGGGGTGGTGGTCGGTGGTGACTCTTTGTCGCGTGCGTTTCAGCGTTTCGAGGCTTTCGAGTTTGCCGCCAAAACAATCATCAAAGCCAATCAGTTGGCGGCGGTTCGTTATTTGTCAGACAGCCAATTGCAGCAGACACATGCGAGGACCGTCAAGCTTGAGTCGTTTGTTCCAGGTGATGCATCGATTCGCGAACGGGAGTTGCGGAGAGATTTGTGCGATTTCATTCGGCGAGGTTGTCGGCAACGATTGCTGATCAGCACTGAGGGTAGCTTTTCAGCTCGTGTCGATAATCAGGCATTCTTAATTACCCCTACCCATCAAGATCGGGAGTGTCTTGAGATCAGAGATTTGGTGTTGGTCAAACAAGGGTGCATGGAAGATGGAAAGAAAGCGAGTCGGGCGGTGCGGGCACATCAGGCGATTTATCAGCGACATCCCGATGTTCACGCAATTGTTTTTGCACATCCAGTCAATGCAACCGCTTTCAGCGTTACAGGGGAGTGTTTTGACGCGCGGACGATACCTGAGAGTTATGTGTTCCTACGCGATGTGGCGAATGTTCCCTATGGAATTCAGTATCACAATGGCGAGCAGATTGCTGATCACGTTTCAAGTGAAAAACCAGTTGCCATTCTAGAAAACGATGGTGTTTTGGTGACTGGAAATACCGTCTTGGATGCTTTTGATCGGTTGGAAGTTTTGGAGGCAACAGCAGAGGCCGTGATCAATTCCAGAGCAATCGGTGATGTTTCGTCGATGTCACCAGAGACGATCACTGAACTTCGAAAAGCATTCAATCTTGATTAATTGGATCGCTGCTTGCCAGCGGCGAAGGATCGGCCAGTTGAAGAGAATGTGAAGTAGCAACGCAGCATCCAAGCCAGAAAACGGTTGCAGGTGTCTGCTTTACCCACTTTGCCGGTCTGGGGAGTTTTCGGACTTCACCCCAAATAACTGCGATGTTCACGTTTTTCACGAACTGTCAGCGGTGGTTGGTTGGTGAGCCAATGCAGGGTCGCTGATGCCGAAAAACCTTGTTTCAGCCCTCAAGAGAGGCGACGGTGGGATTCGAACCCACGAATAATGGATTTGCAATCCATCGCCTTAGCCACTTGGCCACGTCGCCTTTGTCTGCGCAACCTAGAGAAAGGTTGTTGATCAGTCAAGATCGGCAGTTTTTCGTCCTGGCAAGTCTGCCAGTTATGACGGTAGTATCGTCCACCTACCCCCGCTACTTGATCAGAGATTCAAAGTTTTTCCTAGGTTCATTTTTTGCCTGCTACGTGAGTAGGATTGGTGAGAACTCGCTTTTTTTCGGAATTCAATGCGAGCGCGTGGATCGGATCAACATGGCGTTTGCAAATATTTAGAACAGTGCATTTTGAACTGGCCAAAGAGGCTATTTTCAATGCAGGGAACCGGCAGCGGTACCCGCTTAAAGATGGGGTGCTAAAAAACGGACATTCAAAGTTTTTCTGCCGCGCTGCGTTCGCGATTCAAGCATTGCCGAAACACTGGATTTCCGATTCGGCGCCTGGCACCAAGCAGTGAAACCGGCACCAAGCAGTGAAGCCGGCACCTGTCTCTTATACACATCTGACGCTG
>OJCR01000566.1_pt1 | contig 16805 bp, 22 predicted proteins | sample 1591611 | NCBI WGS metagenome assembly OJCR01 (sample SAMN05416815, study PRJEB24817) | seawater metagenome | isolation source: Sea water | place: Canada:Atlantic | collected 2013-07
CTACACGTAAGGAGTCGTCGGCAGCGTCAGATGTGTATAAGAGACAGGACATGCACAATGCCTTGGCGGACATCGTCAATGTCAAACAGAGTGACACCAAATTCTTTGCAATTATCACGTAGTGTGTCGATCTGTTTCCGGCTGATCGGGTCAGCGATCGGCAGGTTGCGATCAGACGTTGGCACGTTGTGGTCGGGCGTGGCAATTGTTCGTTCGGCCCGCCGTATTGGACGCCCATTCAAACGAAGTCCTTCGAACGCCTGGGGGCTCGTCACTTCATGAACCAAGTGCAAATCGATGTAAAGAATCGACGGGCCCTGCTCGGGAGCATGTACAACGTGTTGGTCCCAGATTTTTTCAAGCATGGTCCGCGGGGCGGACGAATTGGCATCAGACATTTGGTGCAAAATACGGAGGAAGGGAATCAGGTGACACGATTTACTGTCAACTCTAGACGTCGAAATGTCAACGGCTGAGGCGGTGGGAACAGCCTCAGAGTGACTGATTATGTCCAGAACTGTCCTGACAAACTGCCTTGTTCATAAAATTCCGACTGAGGCCAGATGACGCGGCAGGTCAATCAAATAGGCACGTTGGAGAAGCCAAATGATCAGATGCCTGACTGGCACGCATCAGAATCGCAAGCATGAAGGCTCCAAGAGGCATGGCGGCTCCCGATTGTGGGGCGGGCGTGTATTGGGCGTTTCAATGACAACCTGTCCAGGATCGCAAGCTGCGATTAGTGGTGAGTGCGATCAGGACTTAGATTGAAAAATAGTCTCGATACCAATCGACAAAATTTTGGACGCCGATCTGGATGGGAGTTGAGGGTCGGAAGCCGACGGCAGCTTCCAGTGCATTGATGTCTGCAAAGGTAGCTGGCACATCTCCTGCCTGCATGGGCATCAGGTTTTTCTTCGCCTGAATCCCAACCGCTCGTTCAATCGTTTCAATGAAGGTCGATAATTCGACTGGGTTGTTGTTGCCAATGTTATAAACCCGATAAGGTGCCGAACTGGTCGATGGATTGGGGTCCCTGCTGTCCCAGTCGGGGTCAGGTGCTGCAATCTGTTCTGACGTTCGATCGACGCCTTCGACGATATCGTCGATGTAGGTGAAGTCGCGTTTCATATGGCCTTCATTGAAAACATCAATAGGACGCCCTTCGAGGATGGCTTTTGTGAACAGAAACAACGCCATATCAGGACGTCCCCATGGACCATAGACGGTGAAGAATCGCAGTCCCGTTGTTGGCAGTTCGTACAGGTGACTGTACGTATGAGCCATCAGTTCATTGCTCTTTTTAGTGGCTGCGTAAAGACTCATCGGATGATCAACGCGGTCGGCCGTTGCAAAGGGCATTTTGGTGCAACCACCGTAAACACTGCTGCTGCTTGCATATGTCAGGTGGGGTGTTTTCGCATTTCGACATGCTTCAAGGACGTTCAGAAACCCAACGATATTGCTTTCTGTATATGCCCGTGGGTTGGTGATCGAGTAACGAACGCCTGCCTGAGCTGCCAAGTTGATCACGCGGTCAAAGTCGTGGTCACGGAAGACCTTATCGACTTGTGCTTGCTCCGAAAGATCAGCCTCAATAAACTTGAAATTATCAAAGTCATTCAAACGATTTAAACGATCTTGCTTTAACGCGACACTGTAGTAGTCATTTAGGTTGTCAAAGCCAACCACTTTTTCACCACGGTTAAGCAAACGCAACGACAGGTGAAAACCGATGAATCCTGCGGCACCAGTGACAAGATGTTGGTTCATGTATTTTGACTTATTCCGACTTTAGACAGGTTCTTCGACGAAGGTGCTGTGGGGTTCACATGTGCTGGGAACAATTCGCGTTACATTGACCTTCGAGCGACGAAGTTCTTCGATTTCTGCTGCCATCTGGGCAATCAGTTCAGCGATTTCGGTTCCAGCATTTTCACCGATATTCACGATCAGTGCTTTGCGAGAGTTATAGCTTAAGCCCGGGGTTTTCATGGTACTGTGCTTTTTGGATAGACCGAGAGTTTTTTTACGTCTTTCACACTATTTCACCGCTTTGAACGATCAAGCTATTCTTATTCGACGGTGACGCTTTTTGCTAAATTTCTGGGTTTGTCTACATCACAGTTTCGCAACAGCGCGATGTGATAGGACAAAAGTTGAAGCGGCACGATAGTTACGATCGGTTGTAAAAATTCTGGTACTTTTGGAATTCGAATCACATCATCTGCAATTTTGTCCACTTGGGGATCGTCGTGACTTGCGATCGCGATGATTGGTCCGCCTCGGGCTTTGACCTCTTCCATATTTGCCATGACTTTGTCGTAAGTTGTCCCGTGCGGAATGATAAATACGCTAGGAGTGGCATCATCTACCAGAGCAATTGGGCCGTGTTTCATTTCAGCAGCGGGATAGCCTTCCGCGTGGATGTAGCTGATTTCCTTGAGCTTTAACGCACCCTCCAAGGCCGTTGGGAAATTGAATTGTCGTCCTAAATACAGGAATTCGTTGGACTTGTGATACTTTGCCGCTACTTCACGAACTTTGCTATCGGAACTGAGAGCGGTCTGGACGGCATTGGGCAGTGTGCGTAAGGCTTCTATTATTTGCCGCCCATTTTCAAAACTGAGATGCCGCATTCGACCAAAGTAAAGTCCCAGCATCGCCAAGATGCAGCATTGAGAGGTGTAAGCTTTAGTGCTGGCAACACCGATTTCAGGTCCCGCATGCAAGTACACACCTCCATCGGCTACCTGTGCGATCGAACTGGCGACGACATTGCAGATTGCAGATTGCTAGAGTGCGATGTCCCTTTCTTTTGGTTTCTCGCAGGGCTGCCAGTGTATCGGCAGTCTCGCCACTTTGTGTCAGCCCGAACACCAGCGTGTTTTTCTCGATAGGTGGATTGCGGTATCGTAATTCGCTCGCGTATTCGACGCTGACTGGGATTCTTGCTAATTCCTCAATCAGGTATTCCCCAACGAGAGCGGAGTGCCAGCTTGTGCCGCAACCAGTCAAAATGATCCGTTCAACACTTCCCAATTGTTGCGGGGTGAGATTCAGTCCTCCGAAAACCGCGGTAGCATCTTCATCATCAAAGCGACCTCTCATCGCATTGCGGATCGCCTCAGGTTACTCGTAAATCTCTTTGAGCATGAAGTGCTCGAAACCCTCTAAGCTGGCTTCACCGCTTTCAGTCTCCAGAGGTTGGATGTCGATACACACCTTTCCTTGATCACGATGAAGAACCGAAAATCCGTCTGGCGTGAGGACTGCAATCTGATGGTCCGCAAGATAGACAATTCGATCAGTGCGACCCACAAGAGGCGAGGCATCGCTGGACACAAAGTACTCTCCCCGCCCGACTCCAATCACAAGCGGACTGCCGAACCGTGCGGTGATCATCAGATTTGGCTTGTGCGAAAGGTAATCGCTAAACCGTAGGTACCTCGCAAACGAGCGAGAGTAGTCTGGACTGCACTCAAATAACGAACGTTCGGTTTGCCTGGTACTTCAGCAGTGTTTTTCAGACTCTCGGCAAGCAGGTGCGCGATCACTTCGCTGTCAGTTTCGGAGCGAAAGCTGTATCCCTTTGCAACAAGTTCATCTTTCAGTGTCTGAAAGTTTTCGATCACTCCATTATCCACAATAGCGATCTAACCTTCGCCACCTAGATGGGGGTGAGCATTTGGCTCGGTGGCTGGTCCGTGTGTTGCCCATCGAGTGTGGCCGATCCCGAGAGATCCCTTCAGCGGTGCTTTCGCTAGGCGACTAGCCAAGGCATCGATTCTTCCAACCGAACGAGTCACTCCTACGGCGTTACCCGAGTGCACTGCCAGTCCTGAACTGTCGTAGCCGCGATACTCCAAGCGGCGAAGACCCTCCAGCAGAAAGGAGCAAGCTTCACTACTCCCCACATAACCAACTAGTCAACACATCTGCTCGGGTCCCCAGCTGCATCCAGTAGCCCACGCATCAGAAAAGTTGGACGAGCGTGTTTCTCGCAAGGATAAGCTATCGGCCTTGCGTTCTCCGATCTTGAACAAAAAAACGCGACGGTCAAGTAAGAAAATATTACGTCAAAACGCTATCGGAGAAATTGTTCTGTTTGCGATCACGTTGAGTGCAGCATCAAGCTGCGCGGCGGGCTCTTTTTACACTGGACACTTGCAGCGGATTCCATGTGTCGTTCCGTGCGACGAGAACCACTGTTTCTTCGTGAGAAATCCGGGCAAGTAACCCCGTGATCGCAGGATTCGAATCAATTTCGACGGTATTTGCCACCAGAATCAGATCAACAGAACCGAAGGTGTGAGCAATTTTCATCAACCCTCGGTCAACTGATCCCGGGAGGAGCTGGGGGTGAATACCGTGATTCCGCAACGTTTGGTGAAATTGCTTCAGATTGACACCGCCAGCCATTTCAAACTCATCAACGCCAAAGTAGCGAATTGACTTCGAATTACTGGACAAAGCCTCCATGACTGCAATTGCCTGAGAGCCATCACCGACCCCTAGCTCGAGAACGGAGGCGGCGGTGATCGTTTTTAAGTGCTTTTGGAGACTGCCGTGGGGTTTAGCAGCAAATATTCCAAATGAAGATTTGGCGGGCGACTTGACTGCCTTTTCCCGGACCTTCGGAGGGCTCGGGGAGACGGGTGTGTCAGCTCTCCGCGTCTTGCCCGGTTCGGGTGAAGGTGACTTTGTGGATTGACCCCGAAGAGATTTCCAGAGTTTCATCAGCGGCATCAGAAAATACCTCGAAGGGCACGTGCGAGAACACAACTACGACATTAAAGTCATCGGATGAGTCGTGCACTGAAATCGATTGCTTTCCCGCTCGGTCAGGTTAGGCGATTCGTGGGCGAGTCTTTGCTCTGTGCGTACTGTGCTGGCAAATGAACGATTTGCCGGTGAATGAAACTTATGCCGCAGACCATCACGAAATGGTCTGCCAAAGCAGAAAAAATTCATGCTTCTGTCGGGACTGCAGAAACCGCCGGTTCATTGCATTGCGGCGATCTCGCGAATCACAAGCAAACGAGAGTTCGTAAATGTGCTATTTGCGATGCCCAGTCTTCACGAGTGATTATTTCTCGGTGCATGCGACCTTCTCGCTTCGAACGCGTATTATCCCGTTTACCCAGATTCCCCGCGTGTCGGCAGCACTGCGAGTGGGTAGCACTGCGAGTGGGTAGCAGCCAAGGCATCCCTTTGAGGGATGTTCATGGTCACTTGTTGTGCAGGGAGTAGACGCTTGGATTGAGTTGTCCTGCCGCTTATTCGTTGTCCTTGAGCCAAGGGCTACGGGCGTTCATGGTGATTTCGTCGTCAATTTGTTTCATTCTTTGTTGCAAGCGATCGACGATTTCGGGGTTCTGAGCAGCAACATTGTTCTGTTCGCCAACGTCTTTGCTCAGATCAAATAGCATGGTTTGGGTTTGTGCTTTGCCGACAGCAGGATTTTTCTGATTTCTGCGTTGTCGCGGTTTCTTGACCAGCAGTTTCCAATCCCCCTGTCTGATTCCCTCGAGGTTTCCCTGAGATGTGTAGTGCATGAATTCATTGCGTGGCGATTCATTTATCTGTCCGGTCCACAGTTTGGAGACATCGATCCCATCAATCTTTTTCTGCGTTGGCAGCGGTTTTCCTGTCAGCGTGGCAATCGTTGGAAGCACATCGATGGTTCCCGTCAACTCGTCACAAACGGTTCCGGCTGGAATCCCAGGCCCGCGGATCAGACACGGAACTCGTTGACCGCCCTCAAAAGTAGTCCCTTTTCCATCACGCAGTGGGCCAGCTGAACCACCATGATGTTTGAACTGCAGCCATGGCCCATTGTCAGTGGTGTAAATGACATACGTATTGTCGGCCAGCTTCAATTCATCCAGTGTGTTCAGCAGTCGACCGACCTCAGAGTCGATGTGCTCGATCACATTGATATAAGCATTCAACGGATTTGGATCACGGACATCATCGGGAACATAGAGCGGGATGTGAGGCATGGAGTGTGGAAGATAAACGAAGAACGACTCATCGCGGTGCGCGGTGATAAAGTCGATTGCACTTTGGGTATACCTGCGAGTTACAGTTCGTTGGTCTACAGGTAGCTCAACGATTTCTTCATCTTTAATCAGCGGTGTCTTCCACTTGGTCAATGTTGAGGCAGGATCATTCCACAGAATGTCCATGCCGGCGGCACCGCCCTGTGGTTTGCCTTTGTTGTCGGGATGGTTCATGTCATTGGAGTAAGGAATGCCGAGGTAGGTATCAAAACCATTTGATGTCGGCAGTACTTCGGGATGGTGTCCAAGATGCCATTTTCCAAAACAGGCTGTAGCGTATCCTTGCGATTTCAGGTGATCTGCGATGGTGTGTTCGTTTGGATTCAAGCCCTTTTTTGATGTGGGAAAGAGAACATGCTGATGCATTCCGACACGCTTGGGGTAGCAACCTGTTAGCAATGCAGCCCGAGATGGTGTGCAGACAGGAGAGGCAACCATGAAGCTTGTGAATTTCCGGCCCTCCTGAGCCAAGCGGTCCACGTTTGGCGTTTGAATCGTTTGAGATCCAAAACAACTCAAATCGCCGTAGCCCTGGTCATCTGCGAAGATGATGACAAAGTTTGGTTCGTTCGCTTGCGCTCTGCCAAACCCGGAAAAGAGGACGGCACAGATTGATAGTGTAAGAACTGCTTGTGTCGAACTTTTCATGTGGGCTGATCTTTCGGTAAATGAGGCAACTGTGAATAACTAGTTTAACATGGCGATTTGCAATGTTGTGACCACAATCCGAGTTTACACCGGATTGCTCATCAACGGTCTGGCAGACGCACGACGATTGCAGTCAAGGACTTAAAGTAACTATTTGTCGATGGTTATTTTGAGGACGAATTGTTTTTGATTCGCGAGCCGATTGAGTGTGACTTTTGCTTGTCATGCCTATCTTTATAAACTGCCAGGCCTTGGAAGTTTTCCATAATTGGTTTTGCTTCTCCCACCAAAATATTTGTCGCGGATCCAGTTGGGTTGCCAGACGTGCAAAACACGATTGCTATTGTCTTAACGCGGTGTTTCAGGCTGTGGGTTTTGTGAAATCAGTGGGTCGGGGGCACCCAGTTGAGTTTGCCATTCGTCCATTCGAAGATGCATGTGATCCAGGTCGTCACGATACGCAGGATCGACAGTAAGGTTGGTCAACTCATGGGGGGCATATGCCAGATTAAAAAGTAGTTCATGGTTGACCTGGGGGTAGACATGCAATTTCAAGTTGCCAATGTGAACAACTCGTTGATTGTCTTGAAATGGTAGGAGCAGTGCGTGGCGTACTGATTTGACCTCGCCTGCGATCATCAAACCAGAGAGTGGAAGGAGAACCAAACAGAATTACACGAATCTGTGAACCGCCTCATGTAGAAGTAACGCGTCAACACGATCAGAAGAAACAAACTTGCAAAGGCTACCTTAAAAGCGAGTAGCCCCAATCTTCTCATTGAGACACATCGTTAAGCTGCTTAAGCAAGCCATAGGCATCAAGGACGATAAATCCCCAGTGAAATGTTTTTGCGACTTTTTTGAGTTTGTTTTTCTTGGTCATTACGGATCAGGCTAAAGAATTCCCAGACCTTGCTCCACCCCCCAGCAGGCGACACACTAAGGACCGCCTTAAGGCGAATTGTGTTGAACTAGTCGCTTTTCGAACCAGTTTCAATCTGTGATGCGTTGCGACTGCTGTACTCATTCGGCGCGGACTTCGAACGCGCGGTCGCCGGTTTTTCGACTGGGCGGTTTTGGCTTGCGAATATGCGGGTTCGCTCCTTGTCATGATCCGCTCCGCACCTGTGCTGTTCTACTTGATACCTCTTGGGATGCATGATCATGACACGGCTCCGATTTCGATTGAGTACGCTGCTACTCTTGACGGCTTGCATCGCGGCGGGATTGGCAACACAAAACAGACGCAGTGCTTGGTACGTCAGCAAATCAATACCATCCGGTTTCCAGGTCCAGAACGCTCCCAGATTGGCGGCTTTTGAGGAGCAGGATTTGTTGGTCTGCCTGAAGACCTCGAATCCAAACCGATTGGTCGTGCGACGGCTCAGTACAGGCGAAGTATTGCACGACTTCAAGGGTGATCGACCCCGTGTTAATTTCTTGCAGGCGGGGCAGGACGGGAAGCTTTATGGGTTCAGTGTGTATCGTGTAACTCGCATTGATCTGACCACAGGCGAGAGTACTCTGCTGATGAAAGGGTCAGACGGCCCGCCGGAATCGCTGTTAGTCAAGGCCGTTTCCCCCGATGGCCGATCTGCATTGATCGCTGTCCAAGATGTTGTCGAATTGCCTAACGGTCGGGGCATCATCCAACCCTCAACGCCGGTAACGTACCGTGTCTGCGATCTTGCCAGCGGGGAATTGCGGTGGGAACTGCCAATAACCGGAAAGTATGTGAGAGATGGAGCCTTTTCATCTGATGGAAAGCGAATTGGGCTTCAGATTGACAACCGTTTTGAGGTTTGGGACTACGAAAGTAACGTGCAGATATACGACACGCCGTTGATTTTCTCGGGGTTGGATAAACCCGCACTATTTCCCGATGGTAAACGAGTCTTTTCTGGTGATGCCGTCTACGATTTGCGGACAGGATTGATGTTGAGTCGAGTGGAAACGGGAGGCTTCAGGAGTGCGATCGTGAATGACGCATTTCTAATAGAGCAAAGCGATGGCCAGTTGCATTACTGGCTCCGTCGCCGCGTGGAAGGTTCGTGGTCACCGCTCAACTTTCCCGAGGCTTGGATCACTGGAGCGTTGGCGATCGCATGTGTTTTGAATATCGTTGGCTATTCGCGTCTTCAGCGGAGCCGTGATAGGCATTGCTACTAGCTGCTTGGATCTCTGCGTTACAGAGTTCTCATTATGCTCGTCTGCGCGAAACCCAATCAAGCAATGATTGCTTTGGAACGCTAAGGCTGTCTATCTGCCGTGGACTGTGATGACTTGAAGGGCTTCGCATACCAGGCCGAAAAAGATCGACAGCCTCGCGAAATGTCGTCGCCTGCCAAGACAGCACATGGCACGAGGAAAAGCGTCACGCCGCTAGCAAAAATTACGCCGAAAGCGAGTGAAACAGCCATCGGAATCAGGAACTTTGCCTGGATAGATGGATCAAAAATTAGCGGGGTCAAACCCACGAATGTCGTCACCGACGTTAGGAAGATCGGACGAAACCGACTGGGGCCAGATTCTGTGACGGCCTCAAGAAGAGGCCTTCCTGCTGCGCACCGGCGATTGATAAAGTCCACCATCACGAGCGTATCGTTGACCGCGATTCCTGCCAGTGCCAGCATCCCGAATACCGACAGATAGGAGGGCGTCAGATCGAGCAGGATATGGCCGAAGATGGCGCCGATGATCGCAAATGGTACCGCCAGTAGGACATAGAGTGGTTGGATCAGCGACCGTAGTGCCACGGACAACAGCCCGTAAAGTGTAAGCCCAAGAAGGATTGCACCGACGAGTGTCTGCTGTCTTGTCGTTTCGGCATCGGCAACGTAACCGTCGTAGCGAAAGGTGAGTCCTGCTGAATTGCATAGCTCTTCGAGCGTCGGGTCGAGATCCCTCGCGATCGTGACCATGTCCACACTTTCGTCTCTGACGTTCGCACCGATACGCGCCACCTCTGCTTTGTCTTTTCGTTCAATATTGCTGGGTGCTTTGACGACGTTAATCGTCGCTACGGTCTTGAGTGGAACGGCGTCCCCAGATGGCGTGCGGATTTTTAGTCTGTCGAGCGTGTGAAGCGATCGTCGCCCTGATTCTGGCAATCTCACCATGACGCGTACATCATCGGTTCCTCGTTGAAATCGCTGTGCCTCTTCACCGTAAAAAGCCTGCCGAATCTGACTGGCCAGCATCGATTGTGTTAGCCCCAACTCAGCGGCACGAGCTTTCAGGCGAATTCGAAGCTCGTCTTGGCCTTCGTCAACGTCCGTCCATTGGTCCTTCAGCCCCGGATAGGTCTCCAGTAACGATTTGATCTTTCTGGCAACCTCTCGCTTGGCGGCTGAATCTGGTCCTCGAAGTTCCAGGTTGAATTCGTCATCGTCTGGTCCCCACTCACGAACCATGGCCGCTTCGGTACGTGTTCGAAACTCACGAGCCTCGGGGATCTCACCAACGAGCTCACTCCAACGCGTGGCCAGGTCGGTGTTGGACGGCCCGGGTTCACTGCGTTTTTCAGGCGGTAAGACCTCAAAGGAGGCGTACGCCTTTGACCGGTCGTAGTCGCGACCAGGACGCGAGGCACCGGCCAGCGTAACAATGTTGCCAACCATTGATTCGCCAGTGACCGGATCAACGGCTTCCTTTTGAAGGACATGGAGCGCGTCGGTGATGCGTTGAACGTAGCGTTGGGTGACATCCATCGGCGTGTTGCTGGGCAGGCTTAGCATCGCGCTGATGCGAGTCGTGTCGACGGTTGGGTAGGGTACGAACTTCATTCGCCCGCTGACGCAGTAACCCGCCATCATCAATGCGAGCGTGACAAAGCTTGCGATCACTGCCCAGCGACCTCTGATCGCGAATCGAAGAACGGGTGCGTAGACTCGTTCGATGAAGCGTTGAAGTAGCTTGGCGACGCTGGCTTGGAACCTTGAAAACCATCCGGACGGCGGCTTGTACCGCAAGTGCTTCAGGTGTGCCGGCAAGATCAACTTGGATTCAACCAGCGAAAACAAAAGCACCATCGTGACGATCGGTGGAACCTGCCTCGCGTAGTCACCCCAGTTGCCGTCGAAAAACATCATCGGGACAAATGCGACGACCGTCGTTAATGCGCCAAACGTGACTGGTGTTGCAATCTCTTTGGTGCCTTGGATGGCGGCGTTCAGCGGTTCCATTCCCTCGCTGATTTTGCAGTAAATGTTTTCGGCGGTCACAATGGCATCGTCGACGACAATCCCGGTCACAATGATGAAGCCAAATAGGCTCATCACATTGGCCGTCAAGCCGAACCAAGGCATGAAGATCACAGCGCCAGCGAAACTGACTGGAATTCCAATCACGATCCAAAAAGCGACTGCAGGCCGGACAAATAACCCCAAAATCAACAACACAAAGAGGCCGCCTTGGGCCAATGCCCAAGCCAATGTGCTCAGTCGTTGACGGATCGCAATCGATTGATCGTCCCATACCTCCAAGCGGATTCCTTCTGGAAAGATCGCTGGTGCTTCGGCAATGTAATCATGTACCGCTCGTGCGATCTCAAGTGCGTTCTCATCACTGACTCGCATGACTTCCAAAAGAAGTGCCGGCCGCTCGTTGTAGTACAGTCGAGGTTGGTCCTCACTGAATCCGTCGGTAACCTTCGCAACGTCACCGAGTCGAACCTCGGCGCCATCGACCGAGCGGAGCGGAATCTGTTCAAACTCGCGGCTGGTAAACGCTTGGCCGTCGGTACGCACGATAAACGTACCGCTATCACTGTCGATCGCTCCGGCGGGCAAGTCTATCGAAAAGCCTCGGATCGCATCGGCAAGCTCTTGAAAGCTGAGGTCATAAGCCAACAGCTTTTCGACGTCTGTCTCGATGCCGATCTCAGAATCGAGATCTCCTTGCAACACGACTCGGCTGATCTCGGGCATTTCCAGCAGGTCACGTTGGACCTTGTTTGCGACGTCGCGAAGCTCACGCAGCGACAGATCGCCGGTCACTGCGATTTCCAAAATTTCGTAGTAGTGGGCCGATTCGGGAATGTAGATTCGTGGGGGTTCCGTTTCGGCAGGAAAGGTAGTGATCCTGTCGACACGTCCTTTGATATCATCGAGTAGTTCGCGGCGGTCTTTCCCACGAGCGGCCCGTACCCAGATCCAAACGCCCCCCGGAAATCCTTTGCCGCTAATGGATTCGATGCCCTCGACACCTTCCAATGCTTCTTCGATAGGGATCAAGATCGCACGCTCGACGTCTTTGCCCGTGGCACCCCGATATGCCATGCGAATACTGATGCCGTCCCAGCTGAGCGCCGGAGTGACCTCGAGTGGAACCTGCGTTGTGGCAACAAACCCGCCCGCGACCAGAATCAAAATCATCAAAAAATTCGCTGCGATCCCGTTTCGGGTGAACCAACTGATCATGGAGTCTGGCTCCCATCAACCGGTTGACCGACCAGAGCTTCCGTCTCCAGTGCCGAGATGATCTCGACAATGGCTCCTTCGGGAGCATAGACCAACATCGTGGTTGCCACGTAATCTCCCGGCCGTATGTTTGTGTCGCGAACAATTACGTAATTTTCATCCGACCAGAGTGGATCGATGTTTTGTGTGCGAAGCATTTTCGTTTCGGCATCGATCAAATGAACTTGATTGAGGGAACGGACCGAACCCCTTGGAATGCTGATAACGTTTTCTAACTTTTCGCCGCGAACCGTCGCACTCACAGGCTGGCCGATACGCAACACCGGGCCGTCGCGATGAAGAGCAAAAGGGTCGGGGACTCGAGCGATTACAAACAACTCAAGTGAATTCGGATCAAGGGCTCCCTCGGTACGAACGATTTGACCGCTCCACTCAGCTTCGTTGTCTGGGTTCAGGGCATCGCGGAGCGTGACATCCAAGGGCCGATCACTCTCGCGTTCGGGAAGCCTCAAGAAACGCAATTCTCGAGTCGCGACAGGCAGTCTCACCTCGGCGTAATCGACTGCAAAAATATCTCCTAAGGTCGTTCCGGCCGTGATCAATTCACCGAGGCCGATTGACTTGGTGACCACGCGACCTGAGAAGGGTGCAACGATGTCGGTACGCTCCAAGTCTCGCTCGGCTTGATCTAAATTTGCTTTCGCGACCTCGACGTCGTTCTCTGCTTGAAGAAGCACGGAGCGAGTTGCTTCCAACTCAGCCAAGGATGCACCATTCTGAGCGGCAAGTTGCTCCATCCGCTTCTTGGCCGTCGTCGCCAAATCGAATGCGGCCGCACTACGGCGAACTTCCTGCTCTGCGATTCGAATCGCTGTTTTGTAATCCCGGTCGTCAATCCTCAGTAAAACATCACCTGAGGAAAAAAAACGGCCAACTTCAAACTCAGGATTGATTGTGACGACACGACCGGTAACCTCGGCCGAGAGCGTCACCTGATTGTGGGGACTCACTAATCCATTGGTCTCGATGTGTACTTGGTAGCTGCCTATTTCCAAAGGCTGCACACGGCTCCGGACTTGGGTTGGCTCAGGCGGTTCGACAAATTCCTCTTCCATGGGAATCGAGAGATGCCGAAATCCGTACCATCCGCCCGCCAGAATGCAGGCTGGCAGAATCAGACGTACCAGCAACGCGGCAAACCTTTGTTTCATGATCGTTGGGGACAGAAGGCGGGGCACATTTCGGTCTCTGGTGCCCAACGGAAGGTGAGCACCAAAGGAGAGTGGGATGCAACGGGAGGTGGAGACGCAAAACGCCTATCGAAGTGGTCAGGGACTACGAAAACTCATTCGGGTCTCGCTCGTCCTTGGCCGTTGGTTCCACGCAGTCCCGCAAACGAACTTCATCATCGAGAGCGTCTATCTGCTCTCGAAAACGGCATTCTGCTGCGGAAATCGCTCGGCTTTCACGACCGAGCCGCGAGAAATTCACCCTCCAGCACAGCATAGCTACTCGCCAACCCGATGTCACTCGTCGGCTGACCTCTGAAGTTCTGGGAATCTATGGCTAAATGACGTCATCGTTAGTGCTGCCAGGGAAATGAAGGTCAGCGAATATTGATTTCCGAGGAAAGCAAAGAGATTGCTCGGAAATTCCTGTCGGTGTGGTGACGACGAATGTTGAATTGGAATTTTTGTCCCCTTGAACACTCAATCCAAATTCCATGCCACCGCTGAAACAATATCTGATCGGGCCTTCAAGTTGTCTGAATATCATAAATTTAGCCCCGTCGCATTTTCCCGATTTCGATACGAAATTAGCCAGCCAGCGCACAGGATCTTGGGCGAATTTTCTGCAGCTTCAGGAGGACATAATGGCATCGAACGACTTCACTAAGGGGGGAAGTCTCGAGCAAGTGTGGCTGGAGATTTGTCATGGAACTGAAAGCTCGTCGCGTCAACTTAGCAGGCTGCAAAACCAACCCGAACTAAGCGTGGGTCAAGATGATTGCCCTCGAACTGACCAACTGCGGCGATCGTTTTCTCCAACAGAAGAAGTACTTGATCATGGGACACGATGCGACGCGACAGCGTGAAGCCTGTAAGACTGCCTGCGCTAAGCCCAAACCTGAATGTACACCTCGAGCGATTTTTCGGATGGCTGAAACGCGGATGCCTTCACTACCTGATTCTCTTTGGCGAGATCGTAACCAAGACGCAAGTCTGCAGCCGCGGGAAGGTTTGTTGGGCAACGTGCATTGACCGAAAACCAGCGCGTCACTGAAAACAGCGACCATTCGCGACGGGAATTAACCGGTCAAAAGATAGGAGTTCCCATCCGAGTTGGGCTAATCCACCAATTCGAAGAGATGCGTGTATCCTCCATCTTCATCACGCGTCGTGGAAATTTGGCCACGAGCGCCGATGTATTTTCCAGTACCGCCAATGATGGCTCGAATTTGCGGGTTGTTTTTGACCATCTCAAGTTCGCCACGGTGAGGGTAGACGGACTTTCCCGAAATCACCAAAGTGTTGGCATCGCCTAAATCAAAAACCATGCTGACGATTCGATCTTGAAACACTTCGTGATCTTTTTCTGGAATAGCGACGGTAAGAACGAAGCCACTTAGTTTTCCCTTATCACCTTTGGTTGTTTGGATAGGTGCGTCAAACGCCAATAGATCTCCGTGGGACTGCCCCTTCTTGCCAAGATCAACGTGAACGAGGCTCGGCTCATCTTGATGAATCGTGAACTTTGTTGTGACCTCGGCTGCGTGCAGAACACCTGAGTAAGTAAACGCGATGAACACCAATGTGGTTGCCAAGGTCAGTCTCCGCAGCCGTGGGCTTAACGGTTTGTGATTCGATCGGAGATGATCGCAGGTCTTGTGCGAGTCGATTGTTGTTTTTTTCATGTTCGGTCTGTTTGTTCTCGAGTATCGATTCAGAATGTAACTTAGTGTTACTTGAAGGAAGGGCTTTGGTTGTGATCATAGTCATCGCGAATTGTAAGGTGTATGATTTCGGAACTTAAGAGTGTAGAGTGATATTTTCTTATTCTCTTGTTGTGCTTCTTCGAGCAATAGTGTTCCCGAGTCAAACGGATCCCTTTGTCACTGATGTCGCCCCCCTTTGCATTTGCGCAGATTATTCTTGGCAGCAGGGTGATTAATCACGGGGCTCACGCAAATCAGGTTGGCCACCGAAATCTATTTGAACTGCGTCACCTCGAACACAAGATCTTAAAGCTCCACGATTCGAATCTTTGATGCACACCTAAAAGCGACATCGCGTAACTTACGCGGCTCAAAACAGGTGAGAGTCTGAGAGCGAACGCCGAAAGAGTTCGAACTTTGGCGTCGATCAGCGGTTGGTGATCAAATGTGGGGAACAACAGAGAGAGGCTCGCAAAACCGATCATCGCCGCAAGTCATTACCAGTAAGCACGTTATGTCGCGGCTTTCGAAAAGGCTTCGTGAACACGGTTGAGAGTCAACTCGCGGTGCGTGGTCGGGAGGTGACCTTAGAAAGCACGCCCAACGCAACCCTCTTCGAACCAGCTCTATTTCGGAAGTTCGTCGCAACCTCTTTGTTGACTGAGAGTTGTGGCGAGGGTGTTGCTTCCGGTCTCACGGAGAACGAATAGGATTCGAAATGAGACACGAGCCATATCGCGACTTGGCACCTCATACATCGATTTGCCGCACCTGGTCAATCATCCAATCCAAGGCTCCTTGGAAAGCATCCCGATGTGCTGTTTCTGCGAGGCTTGTCAGGGGAATCAGGGGTAAGCCTTCCATACCAGCATCGGTCAGAACCAAACCAGGAATACTGGCGATCCGATCATGCAATTCCTGCCGCCCGCCATTTAACGCTGCCGAGTCCGTCGCTTCGCAAAACACATTTTTTTCCCAGAATTCAGAGAACCTTTTGCCGAGTTATTGATTCTAAATGTGTGTGAGCGATGAATGAGAAGCTGTTGCTCGCAAGCATGATGAGTAGGGCTATGCCCCTCCAACCTGCCCGGTCCGGGCAAGGTGGAACCCGTCGCTTGACGGACATGCGGCCATTGGCAATCCCACGGACCCAATTCTGGCCGCTGCTGGCCAAGCAATGATCTCATCATGCAGGTTCGCTTCCATTTGCTCCACAAGCAACCACTAAACAAAGCATGTATCACCACGATCCCAATTCAAGCCGCCGGCGGTTTCTTCAGTCTGCGACTCTGTTTGGAATTGGTTCAATCCTTCTTCCACGCGAGTCACTTCGGGCTGAATGCGCGAACGAGACAAAACCAAGCAGAAGAACGAATTCAGCAGAGAAATCGATGAGGAATTTAAACAGTAGAAAGGGGCCAGCAATCGTATGGACATCCCGAAAGTGCACCAGCGGAAACATGCCGTGCCTCAATGCAGATAGTCACCCTGTGTTCGAAAACCCCCATGGATGGACGGTCGAGCAGATGGACGACATCTACGACAGGTTCCTCTACCCTCGAGCCATGGCTTTCAACATTAAGTGGATGGGATTGGCGGAGTACATGAAAGAGGGACCGTACACGACAGTACGAGCCCGATTGGATCGCCAAAACCGTGACTAAAAAGGGCCAGTGCAATTCAAGCAGTGCCCCACCTGTCTCTTATACACATCTGACGCTGCCGACGACTCCTTAC
>OJCR01000570.1_pt1 | contig 16773 bp, 9 predicted proteins | sample 1591611 | NCBI WGS metagenome assembly OJCR01 (sample SAMN05416815, study PRJEB24817) | seawater metagenome | isolation source: Sea water | place: Canada:Atlantic | collected 2013-07
CTACACGTAAGGAGTCGTCGGCAGCGTCAGATGTGTATAAGAGACAGGTAGTATAAACCCCAATCACGTCTGTCCATATTTCACAGGCGTCAGCGTCTAATGCTTCTGCGAGAAGCGCGGCAGTAAAATCAGAACCACCACGACCTAAGGTCGTAGTTCGGCCTTCATCATCAGCACCCACAAACCCTTGTGTAACCACAATAGCATTTTCAATTTCAGGGGCCAGCAATTGCTTTGCCAAAGCTTCAATGGTGTCTATCTGTGGCACTGCTTCACCAAATTCACTGTCGGTGCGCAAGACTTTGCGTACATCGAAGTTCATGGTAGTCACATTTTGTTCAGCTACTTTTTGTTCGGCTAAGACTGCACTGAACATCAATGACGACATGCGCTCCCCCATAGAAAGCAACTGATCTTTCAAATCGTTTCTATGTAAAATCTCTTCGTGAAATGCTAGGGATTTCATTTCATCCAGCAAATCATTTAGCTTGCTTTCAACCGAGCTTTTATCTGCAAGCTTGTTGAGAATGGCAAGTTCAATATCAACAATAGACTGGCAAGTAGATTCTATTTGCTCTTGGGTAAGTGGGCTGTGCGCTAAATTCACCAGGTGGTTTGTCACCCCTGCTGATGCACTAACAACCACGATACGGGTCGCACTGTTTGAGGCAACAATTCGCGCACAGTTTTGCATCACTTCATAGTTCGCAACACTGGTTCCGCCGAACTTGGCGATGGTTAAAGCATTTGCCACGATTTTACTCCGAATTTCTTTTACCGAGCATAGTGCTCGATAATGACCGGCGAATAGGTTATTCGCACCGGTTTAACGATTAATTTCTATCTGGTCACCCACACTGATATTGTGTGAAGCGAACCACCCTTGGTTCATTTCTAGCGCGTAGAGTACCTCTTTAGTTGCCTGCACAGACGTTAGGTCGTGAGGCTCTAGAGGTTTTATATCTGTAATTACGCCATTTCTGTCGATATAGGCGACATCTAAAGCAATATTCGTATTCTTCATCCACATGCTGGCGTATCGCGACGATGCAAACTTAAAGAACATTCCACAGTCATCACACAGAGATTCTCTGAACATTAACCCTTGGGCACGTTGATCAAAAGAGTGCGCGTATTCCATTTGGTAAAGTTTTCCATCAATCGTTAAGGTGATTTGATCAAACTCTACGCTAGGTTCCATTTGTGCGCTGGCATTAAAAGCGCCATATCCTAGAAGCACAAATAGCGCGATTGCGATGAAAGTAGTTTTAGCCATTAGACATTCCTTTTACCCATAAAAAAAGCCGGACACTTACGGTGCCCGGCTTTGTAGTTTATACACTAAATCAGGCAACATTCAATGTTGGAATGATATTGGCCTTTGCCTCTTCCTCAGCCTTCTTGAAACTTGGCATTTTATCGAAGTTTAAGTAGCGGAATACTTCAGACGACATGGAGTTAATTTTGCTCGCATATTCCATGTATTCTTCTGCCGTTGGAATACGACCAACGATAGCACCTACCGCCGCTAACTCGGCCGACGTAAGGTACACGTTCGCCCCATCACCTAAACGATTAGGGAAGTTTCTGGTAGAGGTAGACAGCACCGTAGCACCTGCATTTACACGTGCTTGGTTACCCATACACAATGAACACCCGGGCATTTCTGTACGCACGCCCACTCGCCCATAAATGTTGTAGTAGCCCTCTTCCATCAACTGAGCCTTATCCATTTTCGTGGGTGGCGACATCCACAAACGGGTAGGTAAGGTTTTATTGAACTGCTCAAGTAATTTACCGGCCGCTCTAAAATGACCAATGTTAGTCATACATGAACCGATAAAGACTTCATCTACGTTCTCACCAGCAACATCTGATAGCGTTTTCGCGTCATCAGGGTCATTCGGGCAGCACACAATAGGCTCTTTAATGTCGTTGAGGTCTATCTCGATAATTTCCTTGTACTCAGCATCTGCATCGGCGCGCATAAGTTCAGGGTTGGCCAGCCACTCTTCCATCTTCTGAGCACGGCGTTCAAGCGTACGTGGGTCGCCGTAACCTTCGTTAATCATCCAACGAAGCATAGTGATGTTTGAATTAAGGTATTCAGCAATAGACTCTTCTGAAAGGTTAATACTACAGCCCGCCGCTGAACGCTCTGCCGATGCGTCAGATAATTCAAATGCTTGTTCTACCGTTAGGTGTTCCAGCCCTTCAATTTCAAGTACGCGACCAGAGAACGCATTAATTTTGCCTTTCTTCTCTACGGTAAGTAAGCCTTGCTTAATACCGTATAACGGAATGGCGTGTACTAAATCACGCAGGGTAATGCCAGGCTGCATTTCGCCTTTAAAACGAACCAGAATGGATTCAGGCATATCTAGGGGCATCACACCGGTTGCTGCAGCAAAAGCCACTAAGCCAGATCCTGCTGGGAATGAAATACCTAATGGGAAACGAGTGTGTGAATCGCCACCGGTACCAACTGTGTCTGGCAACAACATGCGATTTAACCAGCTGTGAATAATGCCGTCGCCGGGACGAAGGGATACACCGCCTCGGTTCATCATGAAGTCTGGCAAGGTATGCTGTGTTTCAATATCAACAGGCTTAGGATACGCCGCAGTATGACAGAACGACTGCATGGTTAAGTCGGCAGTGAAACCAAGACAGGCTAAATCTTTTAGCTCATCTCGCGTCATAGGGCCTGTAGTATCTTGCGAACCAACCGTGGTCATCTTAGGTTCGCAATAAGTACCAGGGCGAATGCCTTCAACGCCACACGCTTTACCTACCATCTTTTGGGCAAGGGTGTAGCCTTTACCAGTATCGGTAGGTTGTTCTGGAGTGCGGAACAAATCTGTTGCACCTAAACCTAATGTTTCTCGTGCTTTTTCAGTAAGCGCGCGGCCAATAATAAGGTTAATTCGTCCACCAGCGCGTACTTCATCTAAAATGACTTTAGATTTGTATTCGTACTCCGCTAACACTTCACCTGTTTCATGGTTGGTAATTTTGCCTTCAAACGGGTAGATGTCGATGACATCGCCCATGTTCATTTTTTCTACATCAGCTTCAAATACCAAGGCCCCTGCGTCTTCCATAGTATTGAAGAAAATAGGTGCTACTTTGCTACCAATACATACACCGCCACCGCGCTTATTTGGCACGCCTGGTAAGTCTTCACCAAAGAACCACAACACTGAATTGGTGGCCGATTTACGTGATGAACCTGTGCCTACCACATCGCCAACAAAGGCAACGGGATAACTTTGGTTTTTTACATCTTCAATTTGTTGCATTGGCCCTTTAACGCCATGTTCTTCGGGCTCTAAGCCATCACGGGTCATCTTATAAGCGGCTAAGGCGTGAAGAGGAATGTCTGGGCGCGACCACGCATCTGGGGCGGGAGACAAGTCGTCGGTATTGGTTTCACCGGTCACTTTAAATACAGAGTAAGTGATCTTATCGTCCATTAATTTACGCGACGTAAACCACTCACCTTCTGCCCACGACTTAATAACGTCAGTGGCAAATTGATTTCCGGCTTTGTGCTTTTCTTCAACATCATGGTAGGCGTCAAACATCAGCAGCGTGTGCTTAAGTTCTTTAGCCGCTAGTGGCGCTAGGCTCTCATCGTCGAGAAGCTCAACTAATGTCACGATGTTGTAGCCACCATGCATGTTGCCTAATAGCTCAATGGCCTTTTCTTTTGAAATTAACGAGCAGCTATCTTCGCCTTTAACGATAGCACTTAGGAAACCGGCTTTAACGTAAGCGGCCTCATCTACGCCAGGTGGAACACGTTCAGACAACAATTCTAGTAAATTGTCTGCTTCGCCTTCTGGTGGATTTTTAATTAACTCAACCAAGCCTGCTACCTGTTCAGCATTTAGCGGCTTAGGAGGGATCCCTTCAACAGCACGTTCTTCTACGTGTTTGCGATAGTCTTGTAACACGATGTCTTCCTCTTGGTTTAGCTTGCGCAATGGGAATAACGGTCTTGTACGATCTTGACGCAAGGTCTGATTAAAAATACTTCATAAGTATAACGATTAACCTGCCTAAATTAAATTTTTGAGGCTTATTATTCGTTTATAGTCGCCATTCAGCGCACTTGATATTGAACGATTAAAGCTATTAAAAACTTTAAAATTAAACCCTAAAAGCAATCGAAGTTATTAAATGTTATTGAGCGCTATTGCTCCCTATTATTATTTCCTGTCTTTATTGAAATGGAGTCGATAACCGTGAAAACCAAGCTCGGCTTGAACACCACAAGGGCATAACGTCTTATAAATCTGGAAGGTCTTTAGCTGGACGCACATGCCTAAAGCTCGCAAAGCGGGGAATGCCCTTCTTTGTTACGCCAAAGTATTTAAAGGTGATCCAACTGTTCATGGGTGGCGGATATCGGCGCTGTTTCATACTAAACCCTGTGCCGATTTTAAATTGTATCCCCGCTGGCGTCTCGACGATAAGCGAGCCCATCATGCCGGCGAACTTCCCTTTACCTTTTACATAGCCAATCACTTTGGCTTCAGCATCGTTGAACCGTTTTACCTTTAATAGCTGATTACTGCGTCCGTCCTGATAAAAGGCAGCTTTGTGATGCAGCATTAGGCCTTCACCGCCCTTTGCGGTGACCTCATCTATTTTCGCTTCGAGAACCCGCTGAGAACCTAAGGTAAACTGGGGGATCATAGTTAAGCTATTACTATTTGCTTGCCTTACCAGTGTCTCCATCGTAGACAAACGTGTGGCAAACGGGACATGACTGACGGGCATATCAAACAGCATCATCTTCACCGTCCTCCAGCGTTCATCAGGCGTATGGCTAAGTACAATAGAAGCGATAGCTTCAAAACTGCTTCGCTGTGTCCATAGCTCTCCATCAAGAACTACATCAGGCCAGTTCTTGGTAAACCACTCAGGTGCGTGAATTTTATTACCGTTTCGGGTAAGAAGCTGCGTACCCGTCCAGCGGGCACGCACGCCATCTAACTTTTCGCTAACCAAATACTCAGCAATATTGATGTAGTCACTCTTATTGTAGGTCGCTGCCAATTGGATAGGCGTTACCCCCTGCTTTATCACGCGTTTAATGGGGCTAAACACTGGCTTGGCGACGTTAGCCATCGACTTAGCAGTATCAGAAATTGGCTTAGCAAAGTCAGACATTGGTTCAGTTGTGTCAGACTTTAGGTAAGTGCCTGGAGTGGCAAAGGGGATGGCAACGGGTGTGGCAAATGAAACGGTAGGCAAACTTATCGCCAGTAGTAGTATCGAGATAAAATATTTAAAATTCATTTTGGCATTCTTGTTAAAAAACAAAAAAGCTTACGCTTATCAACTCGTGAGTAAACTGGGCTTAAGACTGGTTTACATGAAGGCTTTGAATACAGGCGGAATACAGGCGGAATACAGGCGGAATACAGGCGGAAATACAGGTGGGAATAGAGATATAAAAAAGCCCCAACCGAGGTTGAGGCTTTATATGCTAGTTGCTATTTAGCGTAAGGTTAAATAGCGTTTTAGCCTACTGTTTTAACAGCAACGCTTGGCTCGAACTTAGCTTTAACGCTCATGTCTTCTGCTGGCGGCGCGAAGTCAGTAAGGTTAATACCCTCAACCGCAGCTTTGTACTCTTCCATTGTTGGGAAGCGACCTAGCACAGCAGATAGCACGACTAATGGTGTTGAACCAAGAAGTGACTCACCTTTCTTCTCGTTAGAGTCGGCAACAACACGACCTTGGAATAAGCGCGTAGAGGTAGCAATTACCGTATCACCAGGTTCTGCCTTTTCTTGGTTACCCATACAAAGGTTACATCCTGGACGCTCTAGGTACATGATGTTGTCGTACTTGGTACGCGCAGATTCTTTTGGCTTGTCGTCGTTAAACTCGAAACCTGCGTACTTAGTAAGAATGTCCCAATCGCCTTCCGCTTTTAGTTCATCAACAATGTTGTATGTTGGTGGTGCAACAACAAGTGGTACGTTAAACGACACGCTGCCATTTTGCTTTTCTAAATTACGAAGCATTTGAGCGATAATCTGCATGTCACCTTTGTGAACCATACAAGAACCAACAAAGGCTAAATCAACAGTTTTGCCGTCGTAGAAAGAAACTGGGCGAATAACGTCATGGGTATAACGCTTGGAAACGTCATCGTTATTTACGTCTGGGTCAGCAATCATTGGCTCGTCGATTTGGTCTAAATCAACAACCACTTCTGCGTAGTATTTTGCGCTGTCATCTGGTGCAAGCGCTGGCTCTTCGCCAGACTCGATTTCAGCAATACGCTTATCAGCAAGGTCAATCAAACCTTGAAGCATGCTGGCATCGTTTTCCATGCCCTTATCGATCATTATCTGAATGCGGCTCTTCGCCACTTCTAGCGACTTGATCATAGTCTCGTCGTTAGAAATACAGATTGAGGCTTTCGCCTTCATTTCTGCTGTCCAGTCGGTAAAGGTAAACGCTTGGTCAGCAAGCAAAGTACCGATTTGCACTTCAATAACACGACCTTGGAACACATTCTCACCGCCAAATTGCTTCAGCATTTGAGCTTGAGTAGCATGAACAACGTCACGGAAGTCCATGTGGCTCTTCATGTGGCCTTTAAAGGTCACTTTAACCGACTCTGGAATTGGCATCGCCGCTTCACCTGTCGCAAGCGCTACCGCTACCGTACCCGAGTCAGCTCCGAACGCGACGCCTTTAGACATACGTGTATGTGAGTCACCACCAATGATAATAGCGCGATCGTCAACGGTAATATCGTTCAATACTTTGTGAATAACGTCAGTCATTGCATGGTAAACCCCTTTAGGGTCACGTGCCGTGATTACGCCAAAGTTATTCATGAAAGACATAAGCTTAGGAATATTAGCTTGGGCTTTCTTATCCCATACCGACGCTGTGTGACAGCCCGACTGGTATGCACCGTCTACAAGCGGAGAAATAGTTGATGCTGCCATCGACTCTAGCTCTTGGCATGTCATCGGGCCGGTTGTATCTTGTGAGCCTACAATGTTTACTTTAACGCGAACGTCTGAGCCAGCGTGAAGCGGAGTCTCAGACTTAACGCCTACCGCATTGCGGTTAAAGATTTTTTCAACAGCTGTTAGACCTTGGTTCGCTACAGATACTTCTTTCGAACGTGCATAAACTTCAGGTACGTCTGTACCTAACACTTTTGCAGCAAAAGTTTGTAACTGCTTACCAAACGTTACCGCGTAAGAACCACCGGCTTTCATAAACTCCATTTTTTGCGGAGTGAAAGCGCTTGATATATCAGCAAGTTCTTCTGAGCCGTTAAACAGTTTCTTCGCTTTAGTGTCGATGGTAAGCACGGTGCCTGTAGCAACAGAATATGCTTCTTCTAACACTGGGTCGCCGTTAGCATCGCGAACCACATCACCGTTAGCATCCGTCTTTTTAACCCAGTTTTTAAGGTCTAAACCAATACCGCCGGTAACGTCTACGGTCGTTAAGAAGATAGGCGCGATACCGTTGGTACCTGCAACTACTGGCGCTTTGTTCACAAATGGAATGTAAGGGCTTGCTGCCTCACCGGCCCAAAGTGCAACGTTATTCACACCTGACATACGCGAAGAACCTACGCCCATGGTGCCTTTTTCAGCAATAAGCATTACTTTAGCGTTAGGGTGCTTTTTACCTAGCTCAACAATTTCTTGCTGTGCTTCAGGGGTGATCATGCACTGACCGTGTAGCTCGCGATCTGCACGAGAGTGAGCTTGGTTACCAGGAGAAAGCAAATCAGTAGAGATATCACCTTCTGCAGCAATATAAGTCACTACATCAATTTTTTCTGGAACGTCAGGCAGTTTAGTAAAGAACTCTGCTTTTGCGTAGCTCTCTAGGATCTCTTTTGCTATCACATTACCTGCGTTGTAAGACGCTTCTAAACGTTCTGTATCAGCTTCGTATAAGTAAACCTGTGTTTTAACTACTTCAGCAGCAGCCTTAGTGACGGCTTCGTTGTCTGAAAGCGCCAAATCAAGAAGCACTTCAACAGACGGACCACCTTTCATGTGTGAAAGCAGCTCTAACGCAAACTCAGGTGTAATTTCAGCAACAACTGACTCACCTAGTACGATTTCTTTAAGGAATGCAGCTTTAACACCTGCAGCACTTGTTGTACCTGGCAGTGTGTTGTAGATGAAGAAGTTAAGAGAGTCTTCACGGTGCTCGTTATTCGTATCTTTAATTTGAGCAATAATTTCTGACAGTAAATCGGCACTGTCGATAGGCTTAGGGTGTAAACCAAGCTCCGCTTTACGGGTCTCGATTTCGGCCATGTAATCTGAATACAAACTCATATAATTCTCTCGGTCTTGGTTATACGTAGGTATTTTTATACGCAGGGTTTAATTATACGTCGGTCTTAGCTATACGCATGAAATTATAGTGGTTATTTTAACTGATTTTTAAGCGTCAGGTAATCATTAGAAAACCGCAGAATGGCGCAAAGCCCTATTTACACTTTTTATTAACTTCGGCGTATTTACAATTTTCTTACTTGTCAGTTAAAAGCCAATTGACTAAAACAAAAAATAGTTACTAATTATCATTGAGTTAGAATAAACAGTTAGCGTTAAACTACTTTTATACTGCTTCTTTGGGCAATATGAAAAGCGAGCTATACAAAGTACGACTTATCTTAGGTATTTCTCGTATTTATGGTCGAACCAGATGAAATAATAAACAATAATGTAGTAATTTTACAATATTTTCTAGTTATTGAATTCTCTGTAACTAATCTAAGTTTGTTTCAGCGATAAAAGGGTTAGGGGGGAGTAACTGTATCAGCTCGGCTCTTTCCCCATCAGTCAGCACATAAACGCCGCCATCGTTTCCTACCGCAACATCACGAACCCTTTGATTTACCGAAGAAAATACCTTTCGATATTGAAAAGACTGGCTTGATAAGTCAACCGCATAAAGCGCCTTCGCTTTTAAGGCCGAAACAAGCAAGTGATTAGAGAGTGCCGGAAAAGTATTGTGGTTGTATATCGCCATAGACGATGGCGCTATAGATGGCGTCCAATCCACCAGCGGATTCACCATGCCTTCGTAATGATTAAAGGGGGAAATGGTTGCCCCTGAATAATCTTTACCTAGCGTAACCACCGGCCAACCATAGTTCATTCCAGGCGTAAGCTTGTTTAACTCATCACCGCCATCAGGGCCGTGCTCATGCAAGTAAATATCACCATTTTGCAATTTCACTAACCCTTGTGGGTTCCTGTGCCCCAAGGTATAAACAAACGGTGCATTATTAAAAGGCACATTTGAGACAGGCTCTCCTTCTAAAGTAAAACGAAGCACTTTCCCTAACTGTGAACTTAATACTTGGGCCTGCTCGCGGTAATCGAAACCATCGCCTGTGGTTACCAACCAAGTACCATCTTTCATGGCGACAAGCTTACCGCCAAAATGCACAGGCGTAGCTTTACTGTCTTTAATTTCCATTACTGGTGTGAGTGCTTTAATTTGCCCATCATCAGCCAAAACACCCCGCATCACTGCCAAACGATTAGCGTCGTCGGTACCCTTCGAGTACGAAAAAAGAATGATTCTCGAGGTGCTAAAATCAGGAGAAAGCGCCATGTGCAGCAGACCGCCCTGCCCTTTTTGATAAAGCTGTGGAAGGGGTAATTTTTGTTGAGCTAAGGTTTTTCGAGCTGATGCTTGTGCTGAGCCGGCTTGTTGGGGCGAAGAAGGTTTGCCAGAACTATTAACAGTATAAGGTACAGTGACAATCGTGCCGTCTCGTTCTGCCACTAGCCAGCTGCTATCGGGCAATTGCAAAAGTGCTTTCGGATAATGTAAATCTTTGGCAATTGCCGTCGTTATTGCTGTATCAGACGTTTGCGCCTTAAGAGCACTTTTACCTGATATATTTGCTGAAACACCAAACGCTGACTGTACATTCAAAAACATGAGCAACAAAATGGCTACATGTCGTGAAATCGATTGTGTCCGATGTTTTTTAAATCCGCTTATTTTGTAAACTCGCATTTTATTAATAGCCATTTTATTACCTAGTCTTGCCGACTCACTATTGCTAAACAGCATTCCCTTACCCTATTTATTACGCTACCTTAGCATGCAATAGTAGTTTGATTGTTATAACACCTTAAAATAGCGGAAACAGCGGTTATGTGGTCTTTTATCAAAAGTTTTCTTCCTGCGTGGTTAGCAACCTTTCTAGTGGCTAGCAGTTTACACACGTTTCAAGTACTGAATGCACTGTCCAGTATTGGGGTAGAAATATCATCCACTGAGTGGTTATCTGCTGCTTGGAAGGATGCCGTAGGCTTGCTACCCACCTACGGCATTATCATCGCTGTTGCACTGTTACTTGCGTTCTGGGTTGTCACTATCATTCGCAAATACGCGATAAAGCACGACATTAAAAAACCTCGCTTTATCACGTTAACGAGTGTAGCGGGTGCAAGCAGTATTGCCGTCGCGTTACTTGCCATGCAGCCTATTCTTAACGTCACGCTTATTGCGGGAGCGCGCGGGTACGATGGCTTTTTACTTCAATGTTTCGCAGGACTATTAGGTGGTTTCATTTATGGCTTATTGCGGGCAACGAGTGAGTCGGGTGCACTTTCAAATAGGTAATAGCCGCCACTCCCAACGCTAATGTCACGCAGGATCCACGCTTAAACCTTTCTCAAACCAGCGATCCCCAGCCCCATTCAAATTTATTCAAACTGTCAGCAACCATCACTGAGGTGAATATTTAGCTATAATGTAATAGGTATGTAAATAAAAATGAACATTTGTTACTGTAGCGACATAGTCATCTTTCATTGAAACCTCTCATTCAGGATAAAGCATTATGTTAACGTACCCAGAAAACGTTACTTGCCTGGCCGACAATATTGAAGCCGTTCTTACTAAGCATGCTGATAAGCCTGCGTATACCGCATTGGGTCAAACCCTTACCTTCAAAGAAATAGACGAAAAATCTGCTGCCTTAGCGCGCTACTTCACTCATGAAGCCAAGCTAGAAGCCGGCGACAGAATTGCTATCCAGCTGCCTAACCTTATTCAAAACCCTATTGCCGTTTATGCTGCTTTGCGCGCAGGCTTGGTAGTGGTTAACACTAACCCGCTTTATACCGAGCGGGAAATGAAGCACCAATTTACTGATAGCGGCGCAACAGCGTTAGTTATCTTAAGTGATTTACTGCCAAAATTTGATGCCATTAAAAGCGACACTCAAATTAAAACCGTTGTTGCTACATCGGCGACTGAATTATTAGATGCTGCTACAGCGCCTACTTTAACAGGTACTGTATCGTTAACTGATGCGATTAACGCCGGTGCAAATTTGCCCGCCGTGGTAAGACCTAAAACAGAGTTTGAAGCCCTTGCCATGTTGCAATACACGGGAGGAACTACAGGGGTATCTAAAGGCGCAGCCCTTAGCCATAAAAACGTTATGAGCAACAGCGTTCAAATGCTTGACCACCTAGGCGGGTTCTTCAAGGAAGGTGAAGAAGTGGTAGTTTGTCCACTTCCTTTGTATCACATTTATGCCTTTACTGTTTGTATGATGGCACTATTCGCGAAGGGCAGCCATATCGTGCTTATTCCGAATCCTCGTGATATCGACGGTTTCATTCAAACATTAAAGCCGCATAAAATTACCGCGTTTGCGGGTATCAATACTTTGTTCGTTGGTTTGGGTCGTCACCCAGAATTTGCCAAGCTCGACTTTTCAAAACTGCATTTAACCATGTCTGGTGGTACAGCCCTCGCTCAAGGCGCAGTATCTATATGGAAACAAGTAACAGGCAATACTATTACTGAAGGTTACGGGTTGTCAGAAACCGCGCCAGTGGTTTCTTTTAACTTACCTGGCGAAGAAGAAGTTGGTACCGTTGGTAAACCACTGCAAGATACTGAGGTAGCTTTGCTAGATAGCTACGATAACCCAGTAGGCGAAGGCGAGTCAGGGCAAATTGCGGTTCGTGGACCACAAGTGATGCTGGGCTATTGGAACAGAGACGATGAGACAGCAAAAGTCATGACCAAAGATGGCTACTTTAAAACCGGTGATATCGGCGTTTGGGTAGCATCTGGCGCACTTAAAATTGTCGATCGCTTGAAAGACATGATTATTGTTTCTGGTTTCAATGTGTACCCTAATGAAGTAGAAGATGTACTCACTGCCCACCCAGATATTATGGAAGCCGCTGTAGTCGGTAAACCAGATGAAAAATCTGGTGAGCGAGTATGCGCGTTCATCACCGTCAGCAAGCCAGTTACTAACGATGACATCATTGCGTTTTGCAAAGAAAGCTTAACCAATTACAAAGTCCCTAAGGAACTTACCGTTTTAGAAGAGCTGCCTAAATCTACCGTTGGGAAAATTCTGCGTAGAGAGCTTCGTTCAGTCTAAATTGTCTTGGCGATAATTGCCGTTAATATGAATAAAATCAGGTTATTGCTACCAAAGAATAACCTGATTTGTTTGCTGCAATACCATTTTCATTCTATACATAATCTATTAGGCCTAACGTAAGTCTGCTCCCAACGCTGTGAACTCCCTTTTAATCAAGCAAATCAAAGCTGCTTTTTCTTGTGAAAACAACGAAGAAGGCGAACTTTGGTTAGACGATATACTTAATAAAACCTCTTTATTAGACAACCATGATGCATCCCGCCTTACCACGGGCCTTAGTGCATTGCTCGCCTCTATTGACAATACATACCGCCAACATGGTCTTGAAGCAGAAGGTAAGACAACAAGCGGCGGTTATGCACGTCAAAATAATATGGATAGGCCACCTGTAGCTCAGGGGCAAACTTCGCCTCAAGAATTAGCAGCCATAACCGACAACCTTGTTCAATCGGTAAATACATTATTAACAGCGCAAGCGCGCCCCGAAATTGATGACGACATTGCTAGCTTAACGTCGCTGTCTACCTTGGTATTAGACTTAATTACTGAGCAGCAACATAAAGAGAACGACATGCTGATCCAAAGGCGAGCTATGGATGAGCACAGCATAGTGGTCACGCTCGACTTAAATGGCACTATCTTAAGCGCTAATGATAAATGTTGTCAGCTATCTGAATTTACTCGAGGCGAGCTTATCGGGAACAATGCGGATATGCTCAATGTTAAAAACGTTCCCCTGCCCACACGCTTAGCCATTCTGCAATCCTTATTTAAAGGAGAGATTTGGCACGGCGAGCTTCAAAGTGTCACGAAATCCGGCACCCCTTGGTTTGTATTTTGTACCATTGTTCCCAACGTTAATGAACAAGGCCGTGTCGAAAACCTCGTTGTACTCTGCACAGATATTTCCAATCAAAAAAGGTTAGAAAAAAGGTTAGAGACCGGTAGGCAGTTTTATCAAAGTATTACTAACAGCATCGGTGAAGGTGTATATGCCGTAGATGCTAAAGGCAAAACCCAATTTCTCAACCCTGAAGCATCTCGTTTGTTAGGGTGGGAATTAGCAGATTTACAAAGCCACAGGTTCCACAATGCTGTTCATTATCAAAAAGAAGATGGCACACTTTTATCTCGAGATGAATGCCCCGTAAACCATGCGATCTGTAAGGGAAAAACCTATAGCTCTGATGAAGACTTCTTTACCGATAAGCGAGGACGCATCTTTCCAATTTCAATTGTTGCAGTACCTCTTGAAGACATTCATGGCGAACCCAACGGCCACGTAGGCGTGTTTAGAGATATAAGTGGACGTAAAGGGTTAGAGCGACAGCTGCAACATGCCTACAAAGAAGCGGCTAATGCCAACAAAGCCAAGGGTGACTTTTTAGCCACAATGAGCCACGAAATTCGCACCCCAATGAATGCCATTATAGGCTTAACCCACTTAGCACTTGAAACCGACAATTACACGCAGCAGCAAAGTTACATGACCAAGGTAAAAGGCAGCGCCACCTCGTTGCTAACGCTAATAAACGGCATTTTGGATTTTTCCAAAGTTGAAGCCCAACAAATTGAATTACACCATGCTGATTTCAACCTTGCCGATATGATGAACAAGCTCGCACAGGTGTTTCAACATAAAGCGCGCCAAAAGCATTTACAGTTACTATTCGACATGCGCTTAGACACAGACGTTACCTGTAACGGTGATAGCGACAAGATTTATCAGGTATTGGTTAATTTATTGGGAAATGCAATCAAGTTCACTCGTCACGGATTCGTTAAATTAACCGTCAGTAAAGAAAAAGACGCCCTTAGTTTTTGTGTGAGCGATACAGGTATAGGCATTGATGCCGACAACAAAGAAAAACTGTTTAACGCCTTCGTACAGGCCGATGCGTCTATTTCAAGGGAATATGGCGGTACTGGATTAGGCCTAGCGATTAGCAAGCGCTTAGTTGAACTGATGCATGGTGAACTTGAATTTACCAGTGAGCTTGGTAAGGGAACGCAATTTTGTTTTGCTGTTCCGGAATTGGTTCATGAGACGGCTAATGAAATTAGCCGTGAAAAAGTAAAGCCAGCCATACCCATATCGAAATTGGATCACCCCTTACTGTGTGCGAACACAAGCCAGGATATGGATGAAGCGAACAATATTTTAGCACACACACTGTCGCGACTCTCCATACCTTGCACCTTTGTTAACCCAAATACAGATGCGTTCCCAGTTACACGGCATGATGCAATGGTGTTGCTTCCCGCTAAGCCAGCAGAATGGCAAAAATTCGTCAACCATATAAAACTTGGTGAATATGAAAACCTCAACCTTGTATGTATTGTAACGCCTATCGACACCGAAGAAGCTAAACGTCGATTACAATCTGTCAAACTCAACACGCTTAATATTATAGAGTTACCCTTTACTGACGTTCACATCTTGCGGGAATTATTCCCTACCTCTAGCTCCACTTCGCCAACTCACGCTGATGGATTGGAAAGCAAGATATGGCGTAAGCGACGACTAGCAGGAAAGCATGCCTTGTTGGTTGATGATGACAGTATAAGCCTTGAAATAGCGCAGCAAATTTTACTTGATGCAGGCTTGAGTGTGACCACAGCAACCTCTGGCGAGCAAGCCTTGGCACTGGGCAATAGTAACGACTTCGACGTGGTACTACTCGATTGCATTCTTCCAAATATGAGTGGATTCACTGTTGCTGAGGAACTAAATAATTTAAATGGCTGGCACTGTCCTATCATTGCACTTAGTGCAGATGGTAGTAGCGAGAATAAACAAAAAGCATCTAGCGTTGGTATGTGTGCGCACTTGTTGAAACCCGCAAGCGCGGCTGAAATATTACATGTCATCGACATCAATATTCACACTACTGCCAATCTAAATAACATGCATGACAGTAGCGACCCCTTCCTCACTTCCCTGGCTGAATTTTACTCTAATTACGGAAATGCAGAGTTACTCGCACAGCTTATTAATATTATGATTGAGAATGACTCAAAGCATGATGCTATTAACTCGCTATTGGCCGATGCCAGAAAAATAGGGGCTAATACCTTGATTACCGCGTTGGAAGGGCTACCAAACAACCTTGAAAACAACACTAATTATGCACATAAAATATCCAACATCTCTTTCGCTTTAGACGCCACTCTTCGACTTATTGCGCATACGCTTTCATTGCCAAAAGAGTATGATGAATACGAAGTAGAAGAGACTTTATCGCTCTCAGATTTGTCAGCGGTGATCACTAGCCTTGAGTCATACGATGCCGAGGCGGTGTCTATGCTATCAGCGCTTTACGATAAACATGCATCATCAACATCGGCATCGGTACATGCATTAAACCATGCAAGGCAACTTGTTAGTGTTTACGATTACGGCCGAGCACTTGAAGAACTTTTACGCCTAAGGGATACATTGCTAAATGGCTGATAACCAGAAATCGAGAAAAACGGACTTTAGCATTTTAGTCGTTGACGACGAGCCTGCAAACATCGATTTATTACAGGGTATTCTGTCGCCTTATTACCAAGTAAAAGTAGCGCCCACTGGGCATATTGCGTTGAAAGTCGTAGAGCAGTTCACTCCAGACCTTATTTTACTCGATATCATGATGCCGGGTATTGATGGCCATGAGGTATGCAGACAGATTAAAACTTCCCCAGCGCTTGCCCCAAGACTGGCTAAGGTGCCTATCATATTTGTAACGGCTTTGGGTCAAGGTCAAGATGAAGAGAAAGGATTTGAATTAGGTGCAGTGGATTATATTACTAAGCCTATCTCACCGGCTTTGGTGCTTGCTAGAGTAAAAACTCACATCTCGTTAGCACATCAAGTGAGAGTAACTGAACAAGAAGTTAAAATCAGAACTCAAGAGCTACTTCGTAGTCAGCAAAGTGCTATTAGTATGTTGGCCGCAGCCGGACATTACAACGATACTGACACCGGCCATCACATCTGGCGCATGGCCGCTTATTGTCAGTGTTTAGCGTTAGCCTCCGGTTGGTCACCCGAAGAAGCCTCTTTGCTGGCACAAGCCGCGCCTATGCACGATACCGGGAAAATAGGAATTCCTGATAGTATTTTAAAAGCCCCAAGACGACTTACCTTTGATGAAATGGAAGTCATGCGCACTCATGCGGCAATTGGCTATGAAATATTAACCCGCAGTAATTCACCCTTGTTTAGTTTGGCGGCAGAAATTGCACGCTATCATCATGAAAAGTGGGATGGCAATGGTTACCCTGATTCATTACCTGTCTCTTATACACATCTGACGCTGCCGACGACTCCTTAC
>OJCR01000573.1_pt1 | contig 16754 bp, 18 predicted proteins | sample 1591611 | NCBI WGS metagenome assembly OJCR01 (sample SAMN05416815, study PRJEB24817) | seawater metagenome | isolation source: Sea water | place: Canada:Atlantic | collected 2013-07
CAGCGTCAGATGTGTATAAGAGACAGTCTTTGATCTGTGTCTCTTCTGGGGTCCCCCCGGGCATTGCCAAAGCTGTATCCAGATCTTCATGCGCCTTGTCGCGATCAATCAGATCAATTGGAGTTGACCGACCTGTAAGCACATTGATGACGTCTCCCTCGACATGGGCGAAGCCACCATCAACGTAGTAACGTTCCGGACCCGCAGCGGTCTGAAGCCGAAGTGTTCCACAGCCTAAGCGGCCAATCAGCGGTGCTCGCCCGCTCATTACACCCAATTCCCCATCGAACATGGGTAGCGACACATACTCGGCTTCTCGGTCGAGTTCAGTGCGTTCGGGCGTTACAACTACACAGCGAAGTGTCATGATTATTAGCCCTTCTTTTCCATTTTTTTAGCTTGCTCTTCTGCCTGTTCAATTGATCCGACGTACATGAACGCCTGCTCGGGAAGATGATCCCATTTGCCATCGCAAATTTCTTCGAAACTTCGAATCGTGTCAGCCAATGGTGTGATCTCACCTGGCTTGCCAGTGAACACCTGGGCAACCAAGAACGGTTGGCTCATGAATCGCTCGATGCGACGGGCGCGGTGAACGACCATCTTGTCATTCTCACTCAATTCATCAACACCGAGAATGGCGATAATGTCTTGCAGTTCGCGGTACCTTTGCAGGATGGTCTGCACGCGACGCGCGATAGCATAGTGACGATCACCAACGTACTGAGGATCAAGGATTCGAGAGTTCGATGCGAGCGGGTCAATCGCAGGGTAAATTCCCTTCTCCGAAATTGATCGCTCCAGATAAATGAATGCATCCAACTGTCCGAACGCGGTTGCAGGTGCAGGGTCGGTTGGGTCGTCAGCAGGCACATAAACTGCTTGAACAGAGGTGATCGCACCCTTCTTGGTCGAGGTGATCCTCTCTTGAAGTGCTCCCATCTCCGTCGCCAGTGTTGGCTGGTAACCCACGGCGGACGGCATTCGGCCGAGCAATGCGGATACTTCCGAACCTGCTTGAGAGAACCGGAAAATGTTGTCCACGAACAGCAATGTGTCAGCACCAGTTGAATCGCGGAAGTACTCCGCCATGGTTAGGGCGGACAAGGCAACGCGAAGTCGAGATCCTGGTGGTTCGTTCATTTGCCCGAAGACCATGCAAGTTTGCTCGATCACTTTGCGGCCCGTGTCGCCGATTTCGGTGTCTTGCATCTCCAACCAGAGGTCAGTGCCCTCTCGTGTTCGCTCACCCACACCGGCAAATACCGAGTAACCACCGTGACTGCTGGCGATTCGAGCGATCAGCTCAGTCAGAATTACGGTTTTGCCAAGACCAGCACCACCGAACAACCCAGCTTTACCACCACGAACAAACGGTGTCAGCAAGTCGACCACTTTGATGCCCGTCTCGAACACTTCGGTGTTGGTCGAGAGCTCATTCACAGGAGGTGCTTGCCGGTGAATCGGCATGTACTCATCTGCCTCGACGGGGCCTCGCTCGTCAATTTCTTTTCCGAGTACGTTGAAAACTCGGCCGAGCGTCGCTGTTCCAACGGGAACGCTGACGGCCTTGCCGGTGTCAACAACGTCCATCCCTCGCATCATGCCCTCAGTGCTTCCCAGGGCAATCGCTCTGACGCGACCACCGCCAAGGTGTTGCTGGACTTCGCCGACAAGATCAATGTCAACGCCTTTGTGCTGCGACTTGATCGTCACGGCGTTGTAAATGGGAGGCATGTGACCTTCGGGAAACTCGATGTCGAAAGTCGAGCCGATCACCTGGGTGACGCGTCCAACAGTGTTTTCGGTTGCGGTAGACATGTTCGTACTAAAGGCTGGGGTTAGCTAATTGGATGTGTTAATTTGAGTGGAAAACAATCGAACGGCAAGCATGGTTGGTGATTAACCTTCCAGTGCTTCGACACCGCCAATGATTTCCATGATTTCACCCGTGATTTGACTCTGACGGGCGCGATTGTAAGTCATGGACAGTTGCTTGATCATGTCCCCTGCACTTTCCGTTGCACCCTTCATCGCGATCATGCGAGCGACTTGCTCGCTTACTGCGGAATCCAGGAAGCACTTGAAAAGCTTCGCCTTGAAGCTGGTCGGCACGACCTCTTCAAGAATGCTTTCGGCGGACGGTTGGAATTCGTACTGTGTGTTTGTGTCTTCGGACGCCCCTCCGGCACCCTCATCAAGGGAACCGAAAGGTAGCAGAGTTTCTATCGTGACTTGCTGCCGGCTTGTGCTGATGAACTTCGTGTAGATCACATCAAGACGATCCATCTGGCCAGTCACGTACAGCTCGAGATACTTAGACGCGATTTTTTCTACTTCGTCGTATCCGGGTTGATCTTCGAATTGCTGAAATGTGTCGTTTGTGTCAACGCCACGAAACTTAAGTCCATTGATTCCTCGTTTGCCACTCACATCAACAAGTAAGTTGCTGACCGCCGACTTCATTTCACTGATGTGTGGCATCGTTGACCGCAGCACGCTCGCGTTGTAACCACCGCACAATCCGCGATTGCTGCTCAATGTGAGCAGACGACCATTCTGTGGATTTTCCCGTTGTTCCAGCAGCGGGTGTCTGACTTCAGTCCCTGAATCAGCCAAGCTATTCACGATTTGCGATAACCGGTCCGTATATGCCGTTACAGCAGCGGCGCGATCCATTGCCTTTTTATAGCGCGCTGTTGCAATCAATTCCATCGTCCGCGTGATCTTGCGGATGTTGCGAATCGATTTTCGTCGTTTGTCGAGGGCGCGGGCGTTGGCCATGAGTCAGTTGACGCGTTTCAGTTGATAAAGGAAAAGATGAAGTTCAATCGGGACTACAGTTCACTCTCGACGGGCTTGTAGCCCTTCTTGAATTCAGCGATGCAGGCTTCGATCTTCTCAACGACATCGTCGCTCAGGTCTTGCTTTTCGTTTAGCAAGGTAATGAGGTCGCTGTGCTTGTCGTGTGCAAATTGTTGAAAGTCGGATTCCCATTGTTGGACTGCTCTGACGGGCACATCATCAATGAAACCTCTGGTTCCGGCGTAGAGGCTTAACACCTGATCGGTGACGCTCATCGGCTGGTACTGAGGTTGCTTTAGAAGTTCCACCATGCGGTATCCGCGATCCAGTTGTGCCTGCGTCGCAGCATCGAGATCCGTTCCAAGTTGTGCAAAAGCCTCCAACGCACGGAAAGCCGCCAAGTCGAGTCGCAAACCACCGGCAACTTTTTTCATTGCCTTGACTTGAGCCGCACCCCCCACACGCGATACAGAAATGCCGGCGTTCATCGCAGGGCGAATACCCGCGAAGAAAAGGTCCGGTTGGAGGTAGATTTGACCATCGGTAATCGAAATCACGTTCGTGGGGATGTAGGCAGATACCTCACCTTCCAACGTTTCAATGATCGGTAAGCTGGTGATAGAGCCACTTCCGAGAGCTTCTGATAGCTTCGCGGAACGCTCAAGCAGGCGGCTGTGGCAGTAGAACACATCTCCTGGGTAAGCTTCGCGACCCGGTGGACGTCGCATCAGCAAGCTCATTTGACGGTAGGCTGTTGCTTGCTTTGACAAGTCATCATAGACGACGAGGGCGTGACCTCCGTTGAACATGAAGTGCTCGGCCATGGCTGTTCCAGCGTAGGGAGCGACATACTGCAAGGTTGCTGGTGCTGAGGCACCGGCAACAATCACAGTGGTGTATTCCATTGCCCCGTAGCGTTCCAAGGAATTAACCACGCCAGCAACAGAGGAGTCTTTCTGGCCGATGGCTATGTAGAAACACTTTACGTTTTTGCCCTTCTGGTTGAGGATCGCATCGATTGCAATCGCTGTCTTTCCAGTTTTGCGATCACCGATCACGAGTTCCCGCTGGCCCCGGCCAATCGGTGTCATCGCGTCAATCGCTTTAATACCGGTTTGCATTGGCTCCGTTACAGGCTGTCGCTCAGCAACACCGGTTGCGATCATTTCAACGGGGCGGGTGACATCGGTTTGCACTGGGCCTTTGCCGTCAAGCGGGTTGCCCAGCGGATCGAGCACGCGGCCGACGACTGCATCACCGGCGGGTACCGACAGTAGTGTGCCGAGGGCTTTGACTTCGTCGCCTTCCTGAATGGTCAGGTAGTTACCGAGGATGATCACCCCGACGGAGTTCTCCTCGAGGTTGAATGCAAGTCCAATCGCACCGTTGGGGAATTCAACCATTTCACCGGCCATCACCCCTGAAAGTCCGTAGACGCGGGCGATGCCGTCACCAACCTCAAGAACGGTACCGACTTCTCGAACATCGATTTTGCTATCGAATTGCTCAATCTCTTCTTGCAAGACTGAGGCGATTTCGTCACTGCTAAATTTCATGGGTCTGAATCAAATGTGTTGGCCCGGCAGTTCTGTCGAGCGTTGATAGTTGGTGCCGGCTGGCCGGCAAGTCAAAACCTATTCCGATGTGAGTTCACCAAAACGCTGCAGCAATTGGCTCGAGAACCCGCTGCGTGTACGACGTGCAAGTGTGTCCAGACGATTGGAAACACTGCTGTCGAATACCCGGTCTCCCACGCGGATTACCATGCCGCCGATCAAATCTGGATCGACTGACTCTGACAACCGCACCTGCTTCTGCATGATGGAACCAAGTTGCTCTTCGATTGTACTTCGAAGAGCGTCGTCCAGAGGTACCGCAGTCTGAACTGTGGCAACCAATCGACCAAGCATTTCGTCGTGGATCGCATCAGCCGCAACGCGTACTGCGTCAACGTGAGCCAGACGTCCTCGGCCTGCCATGACCTTGAGGAATTTTACCAGTACAGGATCGAAGTCTTCGCCAAAGAGTCTATCGATCACCTTGATCTTTTCACTGTCATCAATTTGTGGCGAGGCGAACGCAGCGCGTAACTGTGGGCTCGTCCCCAAGCACTCATCAACAACTACGCCGAGTTGCTCGATGATCTTGTCAGCGATGCCAGCACTCTTCGCCGCACCGATCAACGCACGGGCATAGGTCTTGCCCAATTGTTCGGCACCGGTGTCGAGCACCGTGTCGTGTTCAGCAGCTTCGTTCATGGATTACGCTCGGGATGAGCCCGCGGTCTGTTGAGTAAGTGTTCGTGAAAACATCCGAGTTTGTCAGTTGTTGCTGGGGAGTCGATCCAGCGATTGTCGGATCAACTCGGCATGATCTTCAGCCTTCAGTTCCCTGCCAATGACTTGCTGGGCAACTCCAATCGCGAGATCGGAAGTCTGTCCGGCAAGTTCAGCAAGAGCAACCTTCTTGGCTGTTTCAATCTCTGCGATGGCTCGCTCACGCTGTCGTTCTGCTTCTTGCTTGGCCTCGTCAACAATTCGCTGCCCGCTGGCAGTTGCATCGTTGCGAGCTTCCGCCAGAATTGACTGGACCTCAGTCGCTGCACCGTCAAGCTTGCCCTGATAATCAGACAGCAAGTTCTGAGCATCCGTGTTCGCCTTCTCTGCGTTCTTCAATTCGTCAAAGATCTTATCTTCGCGAGCCTGAAGCCCGCCAAGGATGACCGGCCAGACGAACTTCGAGAGAATTCCGAGAACTCCCAAGAAAATTATGAGATTGCAAACAGCAGAACCAATATCGAAGGAGAGCAGAACTGGGGTTTCTGCACTGTCCTCTGCATGGTCGCCACTGGTTTCGCTGGCGACAGCATCTGCACCATTCACCACAGGGGCAACGCCAACGCTCATCAAAACAGTGGCGAAGCAAAGCAAGAAGCAGCGTGCTGCTGTCCTAAAACCTGTGTGCTGGCGTGACATCCAACTCATCGTGATCATCATCTTTATCCTAATCAGCAGTCAGTCAAAACTGTTCCATCGGAGCACCTAAACCGGTGAGGCCAATGTTCCGACATGTGAGCACCACTGCGAGTGGAGCACTGTCGGCATTGACTAACACAGCCTGCCGTACGCAATGGTTAAGAGATATAGAGAAGAATCAGGGCGATAACGGTCGCACCCTCGATCAATGCTGCAGAAATCAGCATTTGAGTCGAGATGGTTCCACCGGCCTCTGGCTGACGAGCGATCGATTCAACGGCTGAACCACCGATGCGACCAATTCCTAAGCCAGCGCCGAGAATAGCCAAGCCCATACCGATACCGGTACCTACTGCTCCGTCTACCTGTGCCAGCAACATTGCCATTTCAAACATCTTTGGATAGCTCCTAAGTCATCTCTCGTGAAATGCTCAACAACCACGAACGAGTTGGGTTTGCCGAGCAACAATTGAGTTTGGGTTTTAAAAAAAGGGATTCGAGTTCCATGAGTCGTTCTAGCGACCTAACTAGCCAGCAGGATCGGGCATGGGGGTAATTCTTTTTGGATCTACGATTTTATCGAGGTCCATCTGGTCTTCATCTTTGAAAGGATGTTCTTCCAGGTGGTTGTCGTCATGGTGACTTGCAACCAACGAGATGAACAGCACGGTCAAGAACGTGAAGATAAAGGCTTGTAGGAAACAGATGAACAATTCAAGGAGAGTCAGTACGATACCGGCAATGATGACGGCAAACTGGACTCCGAACGCCAAGCCGTGACTCACTTCCACTGCAACAAAAATCAGGCCCATGAAGGCAGCGATCACCAAGTGACCAGCCATCATTGTGCCGAACAGTCGCATTGCCAACACGACGCACTTGATGATCAGACCCAACCACTCCAGGAAGTAAAGTGGAATGCCGATCAGCAACATCTTTTTATCCTTCCAACCCAAAGGGTTGAAGTGAGCAAAGAAGGCCTTTGCTCCAGTTTCCTTGATGCCGATGTAGATGATAGCGATGAATGTACCGGTTGCCAGTACAACGTTCAGCGAAAGATTGCCAGTCGCTGTTCCCCCAATGTGGGTCAGGTGGGGGTCGTTGACGCCGAATAACAGAGCACTCAAGTACAAACCTGGTCCGAAGGGAACCAAGCCCAGAACGTTAGCGAAAAGAACGAAAAAGAAGATCGTCCAGATGTAGTAAATGTATTTGTCTGTGAGTTCATGAAGATTCGGGCGAACCACCTCGTCTCTCATGAACGAGCACATGGTTTCAAAAATTTGAGCGAAGCGTCCACGGGTGCGATACGCTTCGAGTCCCTCGCCCTTCACTTGAACACGACCAGCGACAAATTTGAAAACCAAGATCACAGCGATCCCAGAAACAAACGTCATTAACAGGTGGTTCGTGATAGCGAACTCGTACACCCCGTCAAGGATGTTCAGGGCGGGTATGTGCGTATCAGGAACCGGCACTTTAAACAGCGGCCCGGTCACGGGATGCGGAATCACGTGGGAGGTGGGGTCAGCAGCGGATGCGAGTAGCAGGTTCATTCCAGCAATCATTTTCAGAAATCGGTCCCATCAACTAATGCGTCTGTTGCTGCGAGGGGCACTTCCGACGTGACAGCATTCAGGGCAGCGGCCTTCTGGGCCAGCCAGTAAACCTCAAACGCTGTCAACGCGATGTACCATCCACAAACAAAAAGAACGATTGTTTCGACTGGCAGGCCCATTTGATAACGACACAGCACGAGAAGTGCAACGGTGCCTACGGCACGAATAATCATGGTCGCGAGGACACCAACCAAGAACAGACCGCTTCTCTCGATTCGCTCTCGTCTAGAAAGCTTCGATTCGACCGGAAACGGAGGTGTCGCAAGAGCCATTCCGGGGATCAAAGCACAAATGGAAATCAGGCCGCTCATCGCTGCAATGAACGTCGTCGGCCAGATCATTTCAGTTGCCGTACAATAGACAGCGATCGAAGAAGAAAACGCTAAAATGAACCAAATCGACAGCATCTTAAACATGACCCTGCCGAAAAGGCCACGGATTGAGACCGCGTCGACGATTTGAGTTTCTTTTTTCATGTTTAGGGAATGCCTAGGGCTCAAAAGTGCCAGGGGTCATCCATTGCTTTCTTCGATCTGCCGCAACGCCTTTAAAATGAATCGGAACATGCCTAAGCCGAAGCCAATTAAGCCTCCAATTGCAAAGCCAATGCTGCGTTCTCCACCACAATAGCGGTCTACCAAGTGGCCCACTCCTGCCATCAGGACAGTTGTTCCTGCAAGTTCGAAGCCCATTCCAGTAACTGCTGCAAGCGAGCGAGGTTGGCTACCCCTGTCGTGGGGTTGGTTCTCTGTTGTGGTCTCGTCCGCAAGTTGCGATTTCGATGCCGTATTTGCTCCATTCGAATCCCCACCGGAGTCGAGCGGCGAGATTGGATCGGATGCGGGCACGGCAGTGTTTTCGATTGCGTAGGTTCTGCACGGACTGGATAATGTGATCGGTATTCTACGAGAATCCAGTGCCAGCGACGTATGGTCGCACCCATGGCGGCGGTTTTGGTATCAGTATCTGTGTTTTTCAGGTGCTGGGGACCAGGAGCGGTTCTAGCTCGCCAGCGGTTTTTCGTGGCTCGTATCTGCTGCCCTAATGAGCTCGTGGCTCTTGCTTGACCAGTGGCGGCGCTAAAAGATAGTGCGTGACGCATTTGAACACGATTGTTCCGGCCGAAATTGGCGTTCTGTATGACGTGACTGATGACTGTGCGGGTGTGTTTTCGCCCTTTCGGGGTGGTATCGAATCGATTTAGCGGCTGACAGTAGGCCGGGTTTGGTTTGCACCGCTGAAATGGCTTGGTATTGCCCTCGCTTCACTTTGTCTTTGTCCAGTGATTCGCGACGCCTGGCGACGGCACAGGCATTTTTACCGGTTTTTTATCATTCTAAGCCTCTCGGGGCTCTTTTTCGTTCATCGCGAGTAAGAGTCGGCCCTGCACTGCCAGGCAGTGGTTTGGCGGTCGGTGGTTGAATTCTCGGGCTGCCTCATGGTGGCTCATAGGTCTAGCAGTTTGGCTGAGCCTCGAGCTTTCTATTTCGATTCAGATATTGGTGGTCAGTTCATTAAGTGTGGGTGTCCCCTAACCCGCAAACTTTCACTTTTCTAACGATTTGGCAGACTGTAGCAGTTAATTTTCCATGGTTTGTGTCAAAAGGATGTGCTGAGTCTCTAGCTATTTTGGGATCGCTTGGCATAATGATTTTGGTGACGATTGTGCCGTTAATGCTGGATCGATGGTCCTGATTTTGTAATTACCCCCGCCGCGTGCGGGTCAACTACAGACCATCACCCACGTTTTCGGACCCCCGCCTGGTCACGGCCTACCAAACGCTGAGCCATGCGGTGTCATTAAAACAGCTGGGATGCTGAACACACGCGAACACGGTAAGCACTCAGGAGGAACAGCTGCCGAACGCGATAGCAATAGTCAACGCCGCAATGCAGTAAGCAGAAGTGGTGTCACGATCTTGGAGATGCAGGTGATCACGACCGCAGATTTAAAAGCTCAGACACGTCGCGAGCTAGCCGATTTGGCTCGAAACTATGGCGTTCCCGGTTGGCATGGACTCAAAAAAGACGAGTTGGTCATAGAAATCCGGAAGGTTCAACGGCGTTTACGTCAGAAAGCATCTGCAGAGAAGGCGAAGTCTTCCGCTGGTGCTGCTGTGAAAAAGAAACGAACCACGAAGGCCAAGGCGACTGCCTCAGCCTCCACTGTTAAGGCGAGCCGCGCAGCGAAGACGACCCCTGTGTCGGCTGCGGCGAAGGCAAGAAAGACGGCGTCCAAATCGCCAGTTCGTTCGGGGAATGCAAAGCCGATGCCAAAATTGCCAGAGCCGAAAATCTCTGCCAAGACGGCGAGAATTCGAGCTCAGATTCGAAAACGTCGCGAAACGATGGTTCGCAACAAAGACCTCTCAACTGGGACCTTGGTTGGTGGCGCGGCTGTGAATCGTGGTGCAAATCGCACTCGTGCCGATGAGCAGCATCAGGACCGAATTGTGCTCATGGTTCGTGATTCCTTCTGGCTGCAGGTCAGTTGGGAGATCACGCGTGCCAGTGTCGAACGAGCTGAATCTGCACTTTCCGAGCGTTGGCACACTGCTGTGCCAATGTTGCGTTTGCTCAGCGTTAGCGACGTCAACAATAACCGGGCAGAAAGCGTCGAGCGTGACATTCCCATCCATGGTGGTGTCGACAATTGGTATATCGATGTCGATGAGCCGCCTTCTCGGTATCGCGTGATCATCGGTTATCTGTCTGATACAGGAGAGTTTTATACGGTTTGCAGGAGCAATGTCGTTGAGACACCGAGACCGGGGGAGTGTGAGCGTCTCGATGAGCATTGGCGGGACATCGCAGAAGATTATGAACGTATCTACTCGCTCAGTGGCGGTTACGAGACCGACGCAGGTGATCTGAAGGAAGTTTTCGAGGAGAGGCTCTGCAGAACAATGCCACTGCGTGGCGAGCAAGGGCAGACAGTTGCAGATCCCGCATTGCTGCGTCAGGCAAAGCTTCCCTTTAATGTTGATGCCGAACTCATCGTTTTTGGTAAGACAGCCTCTTCTGCTTCGGTCACGGTTGCTGGTCGTCCAGTCAAGCTGCAAGCCGATGGCTCTTTCACGGTCCGAATGGAGTTGCCTGATAAGCGTCAGGTGTTGCCAGTGACGGCCGAAAGTCGTGATGGACTTCGGCAACGCACGACCGTTGTTGCTGTTGAACGCAACACAAAAATCATGGAGCCAGTGGAATTGGATGACCGGCTTTAGTACCTGTTTTTGTGATCGCCCTTGCTGATTATGTGAGAGCGATTCATTTTTCTATCAGCGTTCGAGCCTTTAAGGCTTGAACGCTATTTTTTTTTGTGATTGACCATTGCGGAGTTAAGCATGCCCTTTCGATTTCCTGCTGTCTTGTTTCTTGTCTGTATTGCAATTTGTCTGCCCGTGGCAAACGTTGTTGGCGAGGAGGGAGCCGAGAAAAAAGACGAGGCTTCTGTCAATGTTTTGCTGATCACCAGTGGCTGTTGTCACGACTACGATTTTCAGACCAAGGCCATGCAACTAGCAATGGAAAAGTATGGAGTGGACGCAGCTTGGACTGTTGTTAATGAAGGTGGGACTGGCACCAAGGCTCAAATCGATTTCTATAAGAATCCGAAGTGGGCAGAGGGCTTTGATGTCGTTATTCACAACGAGTGCTTTGCCAATACCAATGATGCTGATTACATCCGTGGCGTGACGGCTCCGCACCATGCGGGCACAAATGCGGTTGTCATTCATTGTGCCATGCATACCTACCGAGCAGCTGAAATTGATGACTGGCGCAAGTTCCTCGGGGTTACCAGTCGTCGTCATGAACATCAAAGCAATTACAAAGTTGATGTCAGAAAGAAGACGCACCCGATCATGCAGGGTTTCCCTGATGGACATATCACTGCCAAGGATGAACTCTATGTGATTGAAAAAGTCTGGCCTGAGACAACTGTGCTTGCCACGTCCAAAAGTGAGAAGACTGACAAAGACCATCCAGTATTTTGGATTAACAAGTTTGGCAAGGCAAGGGTGTTTGGTACCACGTATGGGCACTCCAACGGTACCTTCGAAGATGCCGTCTTTCTCAAAGCATTAACCAGGGGCACTTTGTGGGCGGCTGGAAAATTGCCGGTATCCAAGCCAGTTAAGTGATTGTGGGAGTGAAGGGAAATCACCACGCACTTCCAACGCTGCTATTCCGCTTTTCGTTGGAATGAGTCCGCGTCAATCGTACAAGAACTTTCGCGTGGAGTGCGGTTGAGTGGTTCCTGGGCGAAGTCGTCTGGCGCGTGAAAATGAACTTTGAATCGTTGCATGTATCGCTTCACTAGTGTTCGGCGGATGAACTCTCGCCCTTGCGGCAAGAGCAGTGTGAATCCGAGTGCGTCCGTCAGCAGTCCGGGGGTCAGCAGTAGTGCTGCCGCGAACACGATCATTAGGCCATCCTGTATTTCCTGGCTCGGTGCCCTACCCTCTGCCAAAGCGGACTGAAACCGGAACCAAGCCATGACTCCTTCCCTGCGAGCCAGCCAAGAGCCAATGACTCCGGTCACAATGACGAGCATGATTGTGGTCCATAGACTGGTGTACTGGGCTACTTGAACTAGCAAGACCAATTCAAGCAACGGAACCAGGATAAATGCGGCCAGTAATCGAGTGAACATGCTGGCTCGATGCCTCTAATGAGTGGGTTTGCGTCTAAAAGTAGTCACCTTGGCAGTCAATTCTACATCTATACAGTTGAAACAGCAGGTTCTGTGCCGAAGTTGTCAGGTTGTAGTAAAACGTTGAGATCCACAGGGATAATCCCATCCGCCTGTTCTGTTTTTTACAGATTGCGGGAGACTTGGGGTCGAATTGGGGTTGGTTTGCTGTGGTTTCCTTTTGGGGAAAGTGCATGATGTTCAAGCAAATCACGAGTGTTGTCGCATTTGTGACTTTGGGCATTTCTGTCTTCCCCGGTAAACTCAAAGTAGTGCCGATCGAGTCAACTCATTCGGTGAGCGTCGGGTTGCCACAACGATGGTTTTTGGGTTCGGTGCCGCCATGCAATGGAGTACCGGGTTTTTTGGGATTACCAATTTTTTTGATTTCGTTCATGAACCAGCGTAAGTCATTCGTAATCGACTCGAGTCAATCGCAGGATTGCGGTGTGACGCAGCAGGTCACTAGCAGCCCGAAGGGCCTGTGTTGCTCAGGGCTTCAGTTGTGAAGTACGAGTTACTTATGACCGGTCGCCGAGGGCAACTGCACGGTCGGCTATGGGAAGGGAAAGAGGCACCCGCCGGTGTTGTAGTGGTCGTTCATGGACTGGGGGATCATGGAGGTCGTTACCAGTCCCTCGCCGCGTCCATCGCTGCCCAGGGGTGGCGGACGTATGCTTTTGATCTGCCAGGTCATGGGCGTTCACCAGGAGGTCGTGGAAGAGTCGATTCGTTTTTAGGGCTTCTGGCAGATATTGAAGCAGCGTGTCAAACAATCACGCAGCGATTTCCTGGGGTGCCGCAGGTTCTGCTTGGTTACAGCATGGGTGGTAATTTGGTTCTGAATTATCTGCTTCGATGTTTGCAGGACCAAAATTCTTTCAGTACAAAACCTGATGGTATCGTTCTTTGCGGGCCAATGCTGTTGCCGCCCACCCCTCCACCACGCCCTCATATATTTGCAGCTTGGTTGACTGGGTACTTAATGCCATGGATTCAGATTGAGCGACCTGTCGATGTCGAGATGCTGACCAGTGATCGTAAGCAAGCTCAAATGATTATTAAGGACCCGTTGATGCATACACGCATCACGCTCTATCTCGCGACGCAATTACTGTCGCAAGGTCGTTGGGCCTTGGATCACGCTCGTCGAATCGATGTTCCTGCTTTGGTCATGTATGGCGATGATGATACGCTCATTGACCGCAGCGCCTGTGAGAATCTGGCTATTCGAGCAGGTGATCGTGTGACACTTCGGCAGTGGCCAGGTATTCGCCATGACCTGTTTCATGATCAGGGCAGCGAGGATGTTTGCGAGGTGGTTTCGGATTGGCTGCTCGGCTGCTTCCAATGATATGAAGAAGATGTCGGAGCGTTTTGTCTTCGTGGATAACGTGGTTTCATCATCCGGATGCGTCAGTTTGTGGGCGAGGCATCTGCCGTGTTTATCAGAGTCGTTCCTGCATGATTGCTTGTGGCTGGGGGTCGGTAGGGGATTCGTGCCCGACCAGCACGAGAAGTTTGGTAAACTCAGTGCTTCCCTGCCCCGCTATCCGGATTAAGTATGCACGCCATGGTATTTGCTCCAGCTCTGACCCAGTTCCGACTCGTGCTTGCGAAATGGATGTCACGCGTTGTTTTTCTTCGTCTTGTGACAACCTTATTCGCAGTTTTCCTATTTCTGCTGATCCAGCCACAGGATGCTTTGGCAAAGGATGCTGGCTTTCGGGTGGGGGTTAGGTTTCTGGATCCAACCTCTGCAGAGGTTCGGTGGGAGTCAGCGCAAGCGGGGCCCTCTTCGGTTGCATTCGGGCTGACTCGCAAACTGGGAGAGATCATTGAATCGGCAGAGAATGGCACGAGTCATCGCGTTGTTCTGAAAAATCTGGATGTCGGGCAGACTTACTACTACAGAATCGGCACTGTGCAGGAAGGTAAGTTGCTGCTGAGTCCATTTTGTGAATTTGACATGCGGATGAATTATGCACCGCCATTGATTCCAGATTCGAAAGCATCGAACAAACAGGAGGGATCGGATTTGATTTCCGATGAGGTCCTGGATTCTTTGGTGAAGCAATTGAATCATGCTGGGGGCTTCGCTGTCGTCAGTAATGAGCAGTCAGGACGATGGGCGAAGGCTCTGGCTGCCCACACTGAAATGACTGTCATTGCGTCGTGCGAGGATGATGCGGAAATGCAGCGGTTTCGTAGGCAGTGGTATGACTCGGGGATTTACGGAGTCCGACTCACAGCACAGCAATCCAGTGATGTTCCCGATGACTTTGCTAATCTTGTGATTTGTTCCGCGTTACAAATTGTTGACTGCAAACGCCATGTGGCAAAATCTGGAACGCTTGTTTGCATCGGAAAACCGCCAGCTGAATCGGGTAGTGAGTGGATCGCACTTGGGTCTGATGTTTGGCTTCACAATGTGAATGGGGTGGCTGAACTTGCTGAATGGGGGCATCAATATGGATCGCCGGCCAATCAGTCCTTTGTCGGGGAGTCTCTGGGAGGAGCGGACGAAGCAGGCGAATTGGAGGTGCGATGGTTGGGTAGGCCAGGAGCAGACTTCGGAATTGATAGGAATCCTCGAATGCCTGCACCGCTTGCTATTGGGGGACGCCTGTTTCACCAGGGTATGAACCGGATGGTTGCTTTGGATGCGTTCAATGGAGCCATCTTGTGGTCGTTGGAAATTCCTGATTTGCGGCGAGTGAATATTCCCAGGGATTGCGGTAATTGGTGCGCCGACCGTGATCACGTTTACGCTGCCACTCACAATTGTCTGTGGGTGATTAATGCTGCCACCGGTGAAATGCTCAATACTTTGCGACTGCCAGAACCATTCAATGAAAATCATGAATGGGGATTTGTTGCAGTCACTGATGACATGGTGATCGGCTCTGCGGTCAAGGGTGAAAGTATCTATGAAGATTTTTGGCAGAAGGCCGCGTGGTATGACGGAAAAGATGACGCAGCAACATCGAAAATTTGCGCAGATTCAATCATTGCCTATGACAAGAAATATGGTGATGTACTTTGGAAATATGATATGGATGCAGGAGTTCAGGCGACTATCACGATCGTGAAAGACTCCATTTTCTTCGTTGAAGTCAACGATCCAAAGTTACGCACGCTCAAAAGCGGTAAGCTGAAAAATCAACAGATCTGGAACGATGCATCCGTTGTTTGTCTGGATCGTAAAACGGGAAAGCCACGTTGGAAAAAGCCAGTTGCTTCTCAGGCCGCTGATCAAGTGGTTGCCTTTGGGCTGGCCGATGATGATCAATTCGTTTTGCAATCCTCGTCGGGCAATCAATTCCATTTTGCGTCCTATGCTTCCGGGGATGGTCAGCCACTGTGGAGTCGGGATGTTAATTGGCCAGAAAATCATCATGGGGCCCATATGCAGCACGCCGTGCTGATGGGAGGGAAATTGTTTGTGCAGCCGCATATCCTTGATGCCGCTACTGGAAAGACACTCCAGACAGGGACGCTTGGTAAACGCCGTGGTTGTGCGACACCCATTGGTACTGGAGAGGCGATTCTATACCGAGGTGGGACTGGTCCGTTGTCACTCTGGTCGATTGAAGAGGGGAAACGAACGGAGTTCACTCGTCTGAGACCCAGTTGCTGGCTGAGTACGATTCCGGCCCAGGGGATGTTGTTTTCGCCCGAAGCTGGAGGAGGTTGTTCATGCGGCGGATGGATGGAATGTTCGATCGGTTTTGGGCCGCGTCGGGTAACTTCTGTTCCTGTTCAGGAACATGGAACGGTCGATAAGCAAGGAGTGAAAGAATGAATCTGTTAAGTAAGAAAATGAATCAAGCATCGTTGCTGGCAATGTCTTGGTTGCTCGGTCTGGCGGTCGTTGTCAGCACTCAGGTTGTTGTTGCTCAGTCGGGTTCCGAAACTGGCGGTGCTGCTGCGGTTAACGGCGCTGCTGCGGCCGAGTGGAAAACATACCGATTCGATAATCGTCGCAGTGGCGTTACTGCATCGAGTCTGGATTTTCCATTGACGAGCAAGTGGGTTCATCGCTCGCCGCTGCCACCACAAATGGCGTGGACTGGCCCTGCTAAGTGGGATGCCTATTCAGGAAATAGTGGATTGCAGTCGATGCGCAATTTTGATCCCTGTTTTTACGTCACTGCCGATGGTGAATCGGTTTTTTTTGGCTCCTCATCTGACGATGCGATTCATGCGTTGGATCTGGAAACCGGTAGGGAAAAGTGGGTTCACTTTACAGGTGCAGCAGTGCGTCTGCCTCCAACGATCGCGAACGGAAATGTTTACTTTGGTTCAGATGACGGTTTTGCCTATTGTTGCAACAAGTCGTCCGGAGAATTGATTTGGCGTACAAGAGCCGGAGATGAGAATCGTCGAATAACCAGCAATCGTAAGTTGATTTCACTGTGGCCTGTTCGTACGGGTGTATTGGTTGAAGGTCAGCAAGCGATTTTTGCAGGTTCCTTGGTGCCATGGGAAAAGTCTTACCTGTGCTCTGTCGATGCACAGTCAGGAGAGGTTGAGAGCGAGCAGGGGTTTCGTCGGGAACTGGGTAATGTGACGCTACAAGGCGCTCTGCTTGCATCGTCAAAAAAATTGTTCGTGCCGCAGGGCCTGTCTCTTATACACATCTGACGCTGCCGACGACTC
>OJCR01000574.1_pt1 | contig 16744 bp, 12 predicted proteins | sample 1591611 | NCBI WGS metagenome assembly OJCR01 (sample SAMN05416815, study PRJEB24817) | seawater metagenome | isolation source: Sea water | place: Canada:Atlantic | collected 2013-07
ACACGTAAGGAGTCGTCGGCAGCGTCAGATGTGTATAAGAGACAGATATTACCCCGCGCAAGATGATTTAGCATCGCGGGAGTCTTTGCCTAAACCCCTTATCTTGGTTAGTCTTGGACAGGATTTAAACTTAGAGAGCCATGCCATGTTAGATGTCTTAATCGTAGGGGCCGGCATATCCGGCATCAGCGCCGCCTGTCACTTAGAGAAGCAATGCGCGAACAAGAGTTATGCTGTACTCGAAGGTCGCGATAATGTCGGTGGTACTTGGGATCTATTTCGCTATCCGGGTATCCGCTCTGACAGCGACATGCACACGTTTGGTTTTAGTTTCAAACCATGGACAAACGCCAAGTCTATCTCCGACGGCGAGTCTATTCGCGATTATCTGAAGGAAGCAGTCGCTGAGTACGGGGTTAAAGACAAGATTAGATTCGGCCACAAAGTCGTTTCAGCAAACTGGGACAGCGCGCGCGATGTGTGGTGTGTCGCAGCGCGAAACAGCGCGGGAGAGACAGTCGACATCGAAACACGCGTACTCTTCATGTGCAGTGGCTATTATAATTATGCGCAGGGATATACGCCCGACTTCGCAGGGCTCGCGGACTTTAAGGGCGAGCTCATTCATCCGCAGAAATGGCCAGAAAATCTAGACTACGCTGGCAAGAAAGTCGCAGTGATCGGGAGTGGCGCAACCGCGGTGACAATCGTGCCAAATATGGTTGATAAGGCTGCGCATGTGACGATGATTCAACGCTCGCCAACGTATATGTTCTCGCGGCCGGCGAAAGATGCCGTCGCCAATTTCCTTGGAGCGGTGCTGCCAAGCAAACTGGCCTACGCATTAACCCGATGGAAGAACATTTACTTTCAAAATGCGACCTATAAAGGCGCACGAAATAATCCCGAGAAGACAAAAAAACTGCTGCTCGATAGCGTGCGCAAATCGCTCGGCGATGACTACGATATCGATACGCATTTTACGCCTCGCTATAACCCTTGGGAGGAGCGTCTTTGTCTCATTCCCGATGATGATTTTTTGTCAGCGGTGAAAAGTGGCGCGGCAGAGGTGGTGACCGATACCATCGATACATTTGTCGAGAACGGCGTTTTACTGTCGTCGGGTAAGTTGATCGAAGCTGATATAGTGGTGAGCGCAACCGGGCTTAACATGCAGTTTATGGGAGGCGTCGAATTCTTCCTCGATGAGGTAAAGCTTGATCTCAGTAAGCGCTTTTATTATCAGGGCATGATGTTTTCTGGCGTGCCCAATCTGATTCAGACCTTCGGATATATTAATGCGTCTTGGACACTGCGCGCCGATCTTAACTCGGTTTTTGTCTGTGACATGCTGCAAGAGATGGACCGTCAGGGGGCGAGTTTCTGTGTGCCAGAGCTGCGGCTGGAAGAAGCGTCGATGGCTCCGCAGCCAACTATTTCGGGGTTTAACCCGGGATATATGCAGCGCGGAATTCATGAGTTTCCGAAACAGGGCGAGCATGCGCCTTGGCATAACACGCAAGACTATCTGTTGGATCGAAAAATCCTCAAGCGCAGCCTGTTTAGTGATGGCGTGTTGCAATTCGGATGCACTGAGAGCGATGCCCAAACGAGGGTTGCGTAAACGCCTGTTTACCAGCCGAGTAGTAATCGTTGAGCATTAAGAGCCGAGCAAAATCTCGACTAGAAATTGTCCGGATTCAGCTCATCATGATCTGAGTAGACCCTTGTCTCGCCCGCGAGGCAGGGGAAATCGCCCTCGCAAGAGAAAGGCGGGGCAAAGCCTTCGGGCATCATTTCGAGAGAATACAGCGGCGTGTTCACGTCTTCGGTCTTAATGCATTGCCTGACTTTTCTTCTGCTGCCAACCCTTGCCTTGTTATCGCAAACGATTCGCTGCGTATCCATTCCGTAGAGCTCGATATAGGCATCTACTTTATTATCGATAAACGCCTGCTGCGCAGAGTTTAATGTGCCGTAGAGTTTAGTATAGAGCGACAGCCATTCTTTATTCTCGACCTCGAGTGCAGTACCTAACCAAGCCAGTCCAACAGGTATTGAACGAGGCGCATATTCGCCCTGCAGATACATAAAGCCGAGCAGGTATTGTGCGTCTTTTACTCCGCGCTGCGCTGCGAGGCTAAGGTCGGCGTACGCAGATTCGTAGTCGCCATCTTCGTAAGCAACAGCGCCCTGTTCGTATTGCCGGAGCACTTCGTGATAGAAAAGCTGCGTTACCTGCGCGTGTGCAGCACCTGCGAAGCCAAAGAGTAAAATCATGCTGCAAATAATTTTCTGTGTCCAAACGCGAGCATTGCAGTGTGCAGGTTGGCTATGGTCGTTCTGTCGCTTGTTCATGGCAGGAGTCCCTTTCTAGTTATTCTGTCTGAGTGAAAAGCACGGGCTTTGGGTTACACTTACTTATTGCTGTAATTTACTGCGTTTATCACTTTATTAAAACCAAGAGTTGAGCTGTTTGTGAAGTCATTTCAATCGGGGCGCCACCGCGTTATGTGCCCTAACATCGACTGCGGAATAGACCTTGCGCTGGACGCGCTGTCTTGCCCCAAATGCGACGAGTCTTTGCCGGTCGGACTGCGCGATGATTTTCTAGAAGTAGACGTCGCGCACTCGGGGGAGACATGGGCCGAGGCGCTGGACAAGCTCGAAGCGGCCATTGATTTCGCGCGAGCGCAGCGCTTTAAAGGACTCAGGGTCATCCATGGTATCGGGCGCGAAACAGACGCCGACGCATGGGAGGGGCCAGGGAGGATTCGCCGTGAGTCGCTTAATTATCTGCGTCAGGCAGCGGTCGATATCGACGCGCAGTTGAAACCCGAAAAATACAATCGAGGCGCTCACCTGCTCGTGTTCTGAGCATGATTTCGGGTAGCCTCGAGTTGTTTATAGAGCCCGAGCCGTCTAGAGCCGCTTCGGCTTAGAGGTTTCGGAATACGGTTAGAGCGCGCGGCTTATCACCATCTTTTGCACTTCGCTTGTGCCCTCGTAGATCTGGCAGGCACGCACGTCGCGGTAATAGCGCTCCACAGGAAAGTCCTGCAAATACCCGTAGCCACCGTGAATTTGTATTGCGTCGGAGCACACTCGCTCTGCCATCTCGGAGGCAAAGAGTTTGGCCATTGATGCCTCGCTGAGACAAGGCTCGCCTGCGTCTTTGAGCGCCGCGGCGTGAAGCGTGAGCTGCCTCGCCGCGGTAATCTGAGTGGCCATGTCGGCGAGTTTAAACGCGACGGCTTGATGTTCGGCGAGCGGCTTTGCAAACGCCTCGCGCTCGCGGCTATAGAGTGTTGCAGCTTCGAGCGCCGCACGCGCGATGCCTATACATTGCGCGGCGATACCAATACGGCCGCCTTCGAGATTGCCGAGGGCAATCTTATACCCTTGCCCCTCGTCACCAAGAAGATTAACCGCAGGAATGCTGCAGTGCTCGAAGACTATCTGGCAGGTGTCCGATGCGCGCTGTCCCATCTTGGCCTCGACACTTGCGACGCGGTAGCCGGGGGTATCTGTTGGCACGACGAAGGCGCTAATCCCGCGCTTGCCCGCGGCGGGGTCGGTGACCGCGAAGACAATCGCGAGGTCTGCATTCTTGCCCGAGGTGATGAACTGCTTGGTGCCATTAAGGACATAGCTATCGCCTTGCCTCTCGGCGCGCGTTTTGAGCCCAGAGGCATCGCTGCCAGCCTGCGGCTCGGTAAGGCAGAACGCGGCCAATTTTTCGCCGCGGGCGAGGGGAGATAAAAAGTCACGCTGCTGCTGTGCCGTACCGTATTGCAGCAAAGGCATGCAGCCAACCGAATTTGTCACGCTCACAATAGTCGAACACGCCGCATCGGCGACGCCGATTTCCTCGAGCACCAGCGCCGCAGCGACGTAGCCGATGTCGCAGCCGCCGTGTTGTTCGGGGACTAACATGCCATAAAAGCCGAGCTCGGCGAGGCCGGCTAGCGCCTCTGCCGGAAATGTTGCTTCTCGGTCCCACTGCGCGGCATAGGGGGCAATGTGTTCGCGCGCATAGCTGCGCGCGGTGTCGCGAATGAGGCGCTGTTCTTCGGTTAGAATCATCTTATTGCTATTTCCAGTTACTCGCAGGCTCGTCCGCGTCCGAGCTCAGGAAGCGAATCAGGTCTTGATGAAACAGGTCTGGTATCTCTATCTGAGGCGCATGGCCGACGTTAGGATAGAGGATTATCGCGCTATTTTGCAGCTGATTGGCGACGTTATGCGCTAATGTCGGGAAATCATCGACTAAGCCGTCCTCTTCTCCGCCGATAACGAGCGCTTTTGTCGCTATATGCTGCCAATCGTAGACGACGGGGTCGTCATACAGCATTTGCCCTTGCAAACGCCTTACCTGCGCAAGGCGAGGCCAGTCTCCGCCAAGGGTTTGGCCGTACTGGCGGCGCACAAATTCAAGGTGCGCTGGCGGCCACTTCAGCGGGAAATAGCGCTGATGCCCGCGCAAAATAGACTGGTAGGTTGTTGCACCGCCGCCCACAAAGGGATCGCTCCAAGGACGACTCTGGCGCTGGTCGGTGAGGCCGATCTGGTTGACCATAACGACATGCGTCGTAGTTTCTGGGTACATCATGGCAAAACGAGAAACAGCCATGCCGCCCATCGAATGGCCTACTATCGCGGTTTTCTCAACGCCAAGTTCGTCGAGCAGCGCTTTCATATTGGCGGCGACCATATTGAAACTGTAGGGGAGTATTGGCTTAGAGCTTTTGCCATAGCCAATACGATCAACGGCGATCACGCGGAAACCAGCCTCGGCCAGCGCATTAATCGTGAGGGTGTAGGCTTCTGAATAGAAATTCATGCCGTGCTGAATAAACACCGTCTGGCCGTTTGCGCGTCCGGTTGGTGCTACGTCCATATAGGCATAGCGAAGGTCTTGCTGGAAGCGGTTGATTTCAAGGAACTGAACCGGATAGGGATAGGGGATTTCCTCGAAATTAGCCGACACTGCGCCCCATTCGGCAGGAGGATCGACTGGGGCAATCTCGGGCCAAGACTCTTGTGCGAGGCTGTGGTTTCCGCCGAGTGTTAGGGCGAGCGCGACACTCACCGCGGCGCCCTGAACGAATCCAATGTGCTTACGTCTTTTGACTATCGAGTAGAACATAGAGCTAATCCTCTCTTTGGTTATTGGTTTTTTTTCTGAGTCAGTGTTCGGTCTAAATGAGTTCGACAGCCAGCGCCGTCGCTTCGCCGCCGCCAATGCACAGCGAGGCAACGCCACGTTTCTTTCCGTGGTTCGCAAGGGCGGCCAGCAGCGTCACCACAATGCGCGTACCCGAGCAGCCAATGGGGTGGCCGAGCGCGCAGGCGCCGCCATTGACGTTCACCTTCGCCGCGTCGAGACCCAGCGATTCGATTGCTGCCATCGGGACGACCGCGAAGGCCTCATTAATCTCGAATAGGTCTACGGAGTCTTTTTCCCAGCCAGTCTTGGCCATTAAGCTGCCAATAGCGCCGATGGGCGCCATGGTAAACTCACTAGGCTCCTGCGCATGAGAGGTATGAGCCACGATGCGCGCAAGCGGAGTGAGTCCTCGCTTTGTAGCTTCGGACTGACGCATAAGCACCACTGCAGCGGCACCGTCGGAGATCGAACTGGCATTGGCCGCAGTGACGGTCCCGTCTTTCTTGAAGGCTGGTCGTAGCTGAGGAATTTTATCGAAGCGCGCTTTCATGGGCTGTTCGTCGGTATCGATCATTACGGTACCGCTGCGCTGGGCGACCTCGACTGGCGTGATTTCGCTTGCGAAGGCACTGCTTTCGATCGCCGCTTGGGCCTTCTTTAGCGAGCCAATGGCATAGGCATCCTGCGCTTCGCGATCGAAGCTGTATTTGTCGGCACAAGTTTCTGCATAGACCCCCATCGCTGCACCTTCGTAGGCGTCTTCTAGGCCGTCGAAAGCCATGTGGTCGATCACTTTTGCGTGGCCAAAACGATAGCCTGCGCGTGCGCCGGGAAGCAGATGAGGTGCGTTGCTCATGCTCTCCATACCGCCGGCAACAGCGACTGTGGCACTGCCAGCAATGAGGAGGTCGTGGGCGAGCATTATTGCCTTCATGCCCGAGCCGCAGACTTTATTAATAGTCGTTGTGCCGGTGGATTTTGGGATACCGGCGCCGAGCGAGGCTTGTCGCGCGGGTGCCTGTCCGAGACCGGCGGGCAGCACGCAGCCCATGATGACTTCGTCGATGTCACTTGCCTCAAGGCCTGCACGAGTAACCGCCGCACGAATTGCCGTAGAGCCCAACTCGGTTGCTTTTACCGAGGCTAGGTCGCCCATAAATCCGCCCATTGGCGTGCGTGCTTGGCCGACGATAACGATGGGGTCTTGCTGCGCTGCGGTTGTCATAATATTTCCTACTATCAATGAGTCGCCCGATGAGGCATTTGCGTGGCAGCCGAGTATAACCTAAGGCTGCCGCTTGGCGAGACTTGTGACCCTAATACAAGCGTCTAGCGTGGCCCTTTCCAACCTGCAGCCGTTTTGGCACACTGCGTGCTGAAATCTATCATCACCACGAACAGACTACCTGTGCTGGAATGAAACGCACGGCTAATCACCCGAAAAAGAACTAGAACCAACACTCGAACTACACTCGAACCAAAAGGACCCAGCATGGCAATCCCAGAAATTCTCAAAGGCCGACTCTCTATTCCCGTTGTCGCCTCACCTCTATTTATTATTTCGGGCCCCGAGCTCGTCATCGCACAATGCAAAGCCGGCGTCGTTGGTTCATTTCCCTCGCTTAACGCGCGTCCCGTCGAAGTATTAGACGAGTGGTTAACACAAATAAATGCGGAGCTGGATGCGTATAATTTAGCGAACCCCGATAAGCCCGCTGCACCTTTTGCAGTCAATCAGATTGTCCACAATTCGAACGATCGACTGATGCAAGACGTCGCGCTTTGCGTAAAGCACAAGGTGCCTATTGTTATTACCTCTCTCGGCGCGCGTCCGGAGGTATTCGATGCAATTCATTCGTACGGCGGCATTGTATTGCACGATGTCATCAACAACCGTTTCGCTAAAAAAGCGATCGAAAAGGGCGCCGACGGACTCATCTGTGTGGCCGCCGGTGCTGGTGGTCACGCTGGTACTCTCTCGCCTATGCCGTTTATTCAAGAAGTGCGCGAGTGGTTCGATGGGCCTGTATTGCTTTCCGGCGCGATCGCAACCGGCGATGCCGTGCTCGCAGCGCAGGCGATGGGCGCCGACATGGCCTATATCGGTTCAGCGTTTATCGCGACCAAAGAAGCTAATGCCGACGAAGCCTACAAGCAATCGTTAGTGGATTACGCAGCAAGTGATATTGTTTATACAAACCTGTTTACCGGTGTGCACGGCAATTATCTGCGTCCCTCAATCGAAGCGGCCGGTCTCGACCCCGACAACCTGCCTGAGAGTGATCCTTCGAAGATGAATTTCGGTTCGGGCGGCAGCACAAAAGCAAAAGCATGGCGCGATATTTGGGGCTGCGGGCAGGGCATTAATGCGATCAAGTCGATTGATACAGCAGGCGAGCTCGTCGAACGCTTGAAGCGTGAATACGCCGCGGCGCGAGAGCGTGTGTTGGCCAGTTAGGCACCGATGCTCAGAGAGTATTAGAGTTGGGTGTTGTAAAAATTCTATCTATAACCTCGAGGGAGAGAACAATGACAAGGCTAGATAAAACGGAAGGAAAGCGCGTCGACGAGACGCGTATCGGTTTAGCGCCTTTAAAGCTTGCAGCCGCATTGGGCCTTAGCGCGCTGGTAGCATGCGCTCCCGAAGCGATTGTTTCTAATGATGATTCAAGCGCTTCGTCGAATGCGATGAAAGAGACTGTCGGCGTTAGGTGGACCGAGCATGGCATTCCTCATATTACCGCGCAGACATGGGAAGGGCTTGGCTTTGGTTTTGCGCACTCGGTAGCACAAAACGGGGTCTGCGTTTTAGCCAAAGAATTGATTGCTGTTAATGGCGAATTGTCGAAGTATTTTGGTGCAGAGAATGGCAATGTGAATAGCGATGCGTTTCATCGAGCGCTACTTAACGACGCTAAGATTGATCAGTATTTAGGTGCGAGTTCCGACAATAGCAATGCCATGGATAGTGGCTATGCGCGCGGCTATAACCGCTACATCGACACCCATGCCGATCAGCTCCCTGCCTCGTGCGCAGGAGCCGAATGGATCAAACCTATCGATGAACGCGATCTCGCACGGCTCGCGATCGGTGTTGGTATTCGCTACGGCCTAGGCCGTGTCACAGACCAAATAGCTACAGCGGCGCCGAACCAAGCGATCGCTGCGCTTAAGCCGATTGATCTCACGCTCGATGTCGAAAAAATTGGCAGTAATGCGTATGCGTTCGGTAGCGATTTAACCGATACCGGGCGTGGCATTCTACTCGGCAATCCACACTACCCTTGGCAGGGACCGTCGCGCTTCCATATGGCGCATCTAACGCTGCCGGGTGAGATCGATTTTATGGGTGTAGGCCTCATTGCTACACCGCGGCTCGCGATTGGCTTTAACGACACGATAGCGTGGTCGCACACGGTATCTACGGCGCTGCGTTTTACTTTCTTCAGACTTGATCTTGTGCCTGGCAATGCCATGGCCTATTTAGTTGGCGACGAAGAGCGTGCGATAGAAGCGATTGAGGTGGCGGTGGAAACTGATGCCGGAATAGAAAACCGAACGGTTTACTTAACACACCTTGGTCCTGTTGTGGCAGGACCCAACACGCCATGGAATGACCAGCATGTTTACGTCATGCGCGATGTGAATTATGAGAATTATCGCACCGGCGACCAGTATGCTGCGATGCAACGCTCGACCGACGTGACGCAGCTGAGGCAAGCGCTAGCCGATCATCAGGGTGCGGCATTTGTTAATACAATCGCAGCCGACAAAGCAGGCGGTGCTCTCTATGCCGATATGTCGGCGATACCAAATGTGTCAGTTGAGTTAATTGCGCGCTGCGCTGTTGATCAATCGGCGGGCGCACGCATAACTACGCTTAATGGTTCTGATCCAAGTTGCGATTGGCAAGTCGACGCCCGCGCTGCGGCGCCGGGCCTTATGCCGCCGTCACAGCAGCCAAGCCTGATTACGACGACCTATGCAGGCAATAGCAACGATTCGTACTGGCTAAGTAATCCTGCGATGCGCCTAGAAGGCTATTCCCCGATTATCGGCGATGAGAATGCGCAGCGTACGCTGCGCACGCGCTCAGGTCTCAAGTTTGTCGAAGAAGTAGTAGCCGCGGGAGAAAAATTCGATCAGGCAACTGTCGAAAATTTATTGTTTAGTCATCGCCACTACGGCGCCGAATTGTTCCTCGATGAAGTGCTAGAAGTCTGTTCGGACGATACTACCCTCGCCGAGGCGTGTGCGGTACTCGCATACTGGGATCGCCAGCAAACTATCGAAAGCCGCGGCGCTCATGTATTTACTGAGTTTTTCGCAGAGACAAAACAGTTGTCGGCGTACTACGCGGTGCCTTTCGATAATGCTGACCCGGTTCATACCCCTCGCGGGTTGACGACGAGCGACACGGCTACGCGTGAAGCAATTCTTGCAGCACTGCATGTGGCGGTAGACCGCATAACCGAGGCAGGTATCGCGCTTGACGCCAAGTGGGGCGATGTGCAGTTCGAGATGAGTAACGGCGAGAAGATCGGCATACCAGGAGGTAACGGGCGCGCAGGAATGTTCAGTGTGATCAGCGCGCGCTTCAATGCCGACAACGGCGGCTATACGCCAATTGTTGCCGGTAATAGCTACATTCAGTCGGTGACATGGAATGAAGATGGAAGCCCTAACGCGCGAGCAATACTGACGTATTCTCAATCGCCAGAGCCGGATTCGCCTTTCTATGCAGACCAAACGAAAATCTATTCGCAAAGCGAGTGGATAGAAATGCCCTTTACCGATGAGCAAATTGCAGCGAAATTGGTAAGAGAAGAAACGCTAGAGATGTAATCTCTAGCGCTTTTCTATCGAAAGACTAGCTATCGAGAAATTAGAAAGTACCGTTAACCCGCAGGCTCAGTTCGATGCCAGTCGTCGTGCAACGGTATTCGATTTCCTCGAGAATATCCGCTGTCGTGCGGCCGATGAAACGAGTGCGGCGACGGCACTGCGACCCATCGGTTAACGCGCCGGCATCGAAACGATAAGTGGTGCCGCGCTGGTTACGGTATTCGGCAAAAAGGTTAACGCGGGGCTCGCCAACGTTGAATTCGATGTCGTCGACATCGTAGCGGAACATGCCGCCGTCTATCCGGTCGAAATACTGCATTCCCCAGTTCATTCTCAAGTCGGGAATGTCGTGACGGAAGAATAACGTAAAACGTCCGCGTTGATAGTTTTGAAAGCGGCGCTTCACACCGAGATGCGGATCTGTGACCTCAGAATCTTGCACGTTAAGCGATGTCGTCACCAATAAGTTGGGCATGCCAAGCGGCGTCGCTCTGACGCTCGCGCTTAAGTTGACCCCCATTTCAATACCATCACCGATATTGCCATTCACCGATTGCAGGCTGTCTTCCGATCTGCTCGAGTCTAGCCTGTCGATTACGTCTTCGTGCTGCGCATAAAAGACTTCGGCGTTAAGTACTCCGAGGTCATTGGGCAGACGGTATTCTCCGTTAAAAACATAACGCCACTGCCATTGCTGGCGAAGGTCTGTGTTCCCCTCCAGAGTATTGGTGTCGTTATCGGTTTCGTCGTTCACCGCAACGAAATCTGCGAAGCTAAGCTGATTGACTATTTTTTCAATGCTGCCGCGCAGCTGAAGATTAGTGCTCGGATTAAAGCGCAGATCGACTTTAGGTTTAACGAAACTAAAATCGCGCTGATTGCTGCTATCGCCCGATTGCGTGATCTCAGAGGACTCATACAAAAGCGTTGTCTCGAGAGAAAGGGTAGGCGTGAGCGTCCAGTTATGAATAGCGAAGGGCTCATAACGTATTTCTTCGACCGACGAATTCGCATTACTCACGGCCTGCGGAACAAGGCCGCCGACAGCGGCAGAGGGCGTTCCATTTTCGACGATACCGCCAAGTGTTAGCGCAGAGTCGAGTGAGGTTTGTGCGCGCTCTATGCCAAACTCAATGCTCTGTGTGTCGAAGAGGCTTGTGGTGAACGATCCGCGAACAATCTGTTCTTCGGTGACGTTATTGATACCAAGATAGAGGTTTTTTTCTTCGGTACCATCGTCGAGTAGCAAGAACCGTTCGCGCGCAGAGTCGCGATTGTCTTGGTTGGCGATAGCAAGAAGTTTGAAGCGCTGGCCATTGCCAAGGTTAAGTTCGTAATCGCCACCGATCTCCCAGTTATCGCGTTGACTCGGGATTTCTTCGCGTTCACTGAGGAGCGAATTGGGGGTGACGCGAAGGTTGGTCGTATAGCGTTCGACATCGGTGGGGTCGTCTCTGTCGGCATAGAGCGCATTTATTCGCAGGCTGCTACTGTCTGATATCTCGTAACCGAGATTCATGCTGACCTCGTTCTCCATCTGGTCGCGTGTGCGGGTTTCGAGAACTAAGTCGTTCATCGAAAAGTCACCGAGTATGCTGTATTCATCGCCGATCGAGACGTTGTAACGCGGCTGGCTGCGTGCGGCAAAAAGGTAATCGAGGCCTCCGCGCTGGCCACTTAACGAAAAAGTCCCGCCCGGGCGAAAGTTCTGGTCTTGGTAGCGATCGATGCTGGCCTCGTAAGAGATGCTGTTGGACGCAATAGCCTCGGTCAGAATGACGTTCACTATCTGGCCGCTGCCGCGCACATCGAGGTCGCCGGAGGTGCCGCGGATGATCTGGAATTCGCGAACCTGAGTGGCGGGGATACGGTCTAGCTGCTCGCTCGTTGAATTATTTTTTCCGGCGATGCGCTTGCCGTTGATTAGCACTTGATTTCCGCCACCTCCGCCTAGTCCGCGTCCGCCCGTTTCGGGATTGCCGGGGATGCTCGATGGCCCACTGCTAGGCCCGCCAGCGGCGCCTTGCCCGGGGATACGGTCAAGCATGTCTTGTGCGGTAATAGGCTGCCACTGATCAAAATAGTCAGCCGCATAGATAACGGTAGAGGACTCATCACCGGCGTCTTGTGCCGACGCAGTGCTAACAAGAAGGTTTGCGCCAAGGATTAGCGCAACTGCGTATCGCGCGGCGAGAATCGAGCGCTTTGTGCCTAAAGCGCGAGAAGCGTCGCTCTGGCTAGACAGAGTCTGTGACTTGAACAGGGTAGGCATGACAAGGGTGGGCATAAAAAGGGTAGGCATGAAGCGTCTCATTAATCGGTAAAGCACGAATAGCTGCCGCTGCCCACTGGGTGAAACGGTGGGAGGGCATCGTTAAAATAAGGACGCGATTGTACAGGCTATCGGGTGTGCTGCCTCGCCTGTGTTACAAACTGGCAACAAATGCCCGCAAAAGGTCTGAATTGGAGGTCAGAATGCGGGAAAGTGAAAAACTAGAGCGTTAGGGTTAAAGACTAGTGTTCGATCTGACTGCCACGGAGCGAGACCCAATAGAAGAACAGTCCGGAGGCAATAATACCCAGGCCAAAAAGGGCTTCGACTGGACGGTTGAGCGTGACGAAACCGAGCGTCCAACCGGTTAGGCCCAGAAATATTAGGGGGGGCAGCGGATAGAGGAATGTTTTATAAGGCCGTGGAAGGTCGGGCTGGCGCCAGCGCAGCACGAAAATACTCGATACCGTGGCGAAATTATTAATCGCGAGTGTAAAGCCAGAAAACACCAGCACAGACTCGAATGTCGATGAAAAAATAAAGACTAACGTGATTACTCCTTGGGCATAGATAGCGATCGCCGGGACACCGTGAGCGTTGGTCTTGCCCAGAACGCTTAACAGCGGGAAGTCTTCCCCAATCATTTGAATAACACGCGGCCCCGCCATAACCATCGCACTGACAGTCGAAATCAAGAGCATCGCAAGCACGATGCCGGTGAAGCGCCCGCCTACAGTGCCAAAGGCTGCCTCTGCTGCGATATACCCCACCTCAACTTCGCCCGCCATGCTGTCCATTGGCGCGGCGTAAAGAAATGCGAAATTGAGCGCGACATACATAAGCGTGACGATGACGGTGCCCGTTAGAAGGATGCCTGGCAAAGTCCGCTGCGGATTTTCCATCTCGCTGCTCAAATAGGTTGCCGCGTTCCAGCCTGCAAACGCATAGCTCACATAGATAAGCGATACGGCAAATTCACCCGAGGTGAGGACCCCAAAATCGCCGTTCTTTGGGAAGAACTCAACAGGCTGGGGTGTATCGACCAGCACAATCGCAGCAATCACAAACGCTATGATGATGATGACCTTGAGGATCGTAAACGCGAGCTGAAGGCCGCCGCTGTTCCTGCGATTAGTCGCGTGCACGATGCTCAAGGCGATAACCAAGCTTGCGGCGATAAAGCGCTCGGTCCAAGGGCCGCCAAATTCGGGAAAAATAGAGAGCATGTAAGCGGCAAAAGTCATTGCAGCCAACGCGGTCGGCCCGGCGAAGCCTATGGTCGACGATATCCAGCCCGACACGAAACCCGCGGCCGGATGGTAAATGCGGCTCAAAAAGTTGTACTCACCCCCAGATCTTGGCAGGGCTGCACCGAGTTCGGCGTAGGTCATGGCGCCACACACGGCAATTAAGCCACCCACCGCCCAAAGCATTAACAGCGCAAAGCCAGATTGAATGTCGAGAAGCTGAAAACCGAGGCTGGTGAACACGCCGGTGCCAACCATATTGGCGACGACGACGGCGGTAACAGTGGTAAAGCGGAACTTGTCTGCGGCCATGAAGGGGTCTGTCTCGTAGGCTAAATCTAAGCTACAGCAGAGGCTTGCAGCAGTGTGAGTGTCTCTATGGCCCGTATTATCGCGTTCCCGACGCGGCTAGTCCATCGCTCATATGGGCTGCAAGAGGTGACAAAAATGATTGGATTTGATTGCAAAAATTAGAATAATGCGCGCTCTAACTATCTGGAACTGTAAATTAAATTTTTATAACTCAAAAAATAGTAGTCAATATCAGTTCGATATAGAAGTATTTTTAATCTAGTAAAGGCCTTGCCGAACGCATCGCTTATAAATCAGCAACCATTGGAGGTGCAGCCCTCAACCACCATGATGTGGCCGGACACCTAGAGCTTGGACGATTGGGCTTAGAGAAGCCTTTCGATCTTGTCATTCTTCAAGGCGGCAGCGGCGAGCCACTGCGCGAATCGCGCCGGAGTATATTCACCGAGACTGCGCGGCAGCACAGCGCGGCAATACACGAGACGGGTGCCGAGGTGGCGCTCTATATGACACCCGCTTATTCTGATGTGCACTCGCGCTATGATCCAGATATGATAGATAAAATTGCATCACTGTATATAGAGACTGCGAATGAGATCGGTGCGCTAGTGATCCCTGTTGGCCTTGCCTTCGAAGAAGCTTATAAGCGCAAGCCAGATATGATTCTGCACAAATTTTTTGACGGCAGCCATCCCGAATTGGAGGGCACTTATCTCGCGGCGTGTGTGGTTTTCGCGTCTCTTTATAACGAGTCGCCAGTCGGGAATAGCTATACCTATTTTGGTGAGATAAGCGCAGAAGATGCAGCGTTTCTGCAGCAGGTTGCTCAGGATGTGGTTGCCGATTTTTTCAAGCGCTAGAAACTAACAAGATTTAACTACTACAAGGGCTAAACATGAAGACAAAAATAACCGAATTATTCAATATCGAGCACCCGATCATTCAGGGTGGCATGCATTACGTTGGCTTCGCCGAACTCGCAGCTGCCGTGTCGGAGGCAGGTGGTCTTGGAATAATCACTGGGCTAACGCAAAAAACGCCTGAGTTGCTAGCGCAAGAAATCGCTAAAGCTCGTGCATTAACTAATAAGCCCATCGGTGTAAATCTGACCTTTCTGCCCTCGCTAAGCACGCCCGACTATCCTGGCTATGTAAAGGCGATTATCGAAGGTGGCGTCACAGTAGTGGAAACAGCGGGGCGAAATCCTGCCCAAGTAATGCCAGCGCTCAAAGAAGCCGGAATAAAAGTAATTCACAAATGCACCTCGGTGCGGCACGCACTCAAGGCCCAAGAAATTGGTTGCGATGCGGTCTCTGTAGACGGCTTCGAGTGCGGCGGTCATCCCGGAGAGGACGATATTCCTAACATGATTCTGCTTCCGCGCGCTGCAGACGAACTCGAAATTCCTTTTGTTGCGTCTGGCGGCCAGGCCGATGCTCGCTCACTCGTCGCGTCACTGTCGATGGGCGCCGAAGGCATTAATATGGGTACGCGGTTCATAGCCACTAAAGAAGCGCCTGTGCATGACAATGTGAAGCAAGCAATCGTCAATGCGTCGGAGCTTGATACGCGCCTAATTATGCGTCCACTACGCAATACCGAACGCGTATTAAATAACGAAGCTGTTGAACGCCTAATGGCAAAAGAGAAAGCGCTAGGTGACGCAATCAAGTTCGAGGACATACACGGAGAGGTGGCGGGCGTCTATCCACGTATAATGCTTGAAGGCGACATGGAAATCGGTGCTTGGTCATGCGGTATGGTGGCAGGCCTCATCCATGACGTGCCGACCTGTAAGGAATTAATCGATAGGATTATGTCTGAGGCTGACGCGATTATCAGCAACCGGTTGGCGAACATCCTCAAAGGATGAAGCGCTGATTAGTTGGTCCCGCGTTCACGCACGTTTTATGGCTATTCTTAAAATTACTCTCCACATCAGGATCGGGAATCCTGATGTGGAGAGGTCATTCGAAATCCCGCTGGGTTAAAAATTCCATTGGGTTCGGAGGGTAAAGATATCCATGTCTTGTGCAAACATGCGTATCGTATTTGATTCGTCGGTATCGAGCACGCGTGACCAATCGGCCATGATCCGAACGCTGCGATTAGGATACCAATTGAGGGCGATTGAAAGAGCATCTTCCGTTCCGCCCATGACATTCCCATCGTTTAAATCGATTGCGGCGTAACGGGCAGCGATTTCCCAAGCGCCAATGCCACCATTCGCCCAATCGAAGTTTTTCGCAGGGCGCAAGCCTTTAAATTCTCCCGAGTTCATACTGTAACGTGATGCACGGCTTTCACCGGTCAAGCTCCATGCGGCGGCCGCGTGCCAGCCCGAAAACTCAAGGTCTGGTGCTGCTGTGCGTCCAACTTGAGTCGTTGTATGTTCTGCGAAAACATAAAGAGGCCCCCAAACGGCAGCCATCTCTGGGCCAAAGAGCGTGGCTGATTCAGCATCATTTAATGCGCCGGTGTTAACAATGCTTAAGCCAGAAAAATCGGTAGTTTTGTCTTTGATCTGCATTGTGGGTGTAGCGATGTCGACTTCGCGATAAGAGCCGCGAACGCCTAAATGCAGAACGCGTTCGTCTTCTATAATCGGAGAATAGACTAGCCGCCCCGATGTGCCCCAGCCTTCGTCTCCGGTAGTGTCGCTATTGCTCATGGCGTCGCCGAAGATGCCTGCAGCAACGAACCAGTTCGCGCCGCTGTTCTCATAGCGAGCGCCGATCGCTCGATCGGTAAAGGTCGCCACGAGGTAGTTGTCTGCGCTTCGCTCGACGAAGGGGATATCGTTAGAGCTCATCTCGAGTGAAAGGCTGTATGGCTGCTTTTGGTGTCCAACATACAGAGATGCCCCACCTGTCTCTTATACACATCTGACGCTGCCGC
>OJCR01000576.1_pt1 | contig 16737 bp, 31 predicted proteins | sample 1591611 | NCBI WGS metagenome assembly OJCR01 (sample SAMN05416815, study PRJEB24817) | seawater metagenome | isolation source: Sea water | place: Canada:Atlantic | collected 2013-07
CCAAATATATAACCTTCCGTCAAACCTTTATCTTCGGCGCTGAATATATATTTATTTCTTATGAAGCATTGAATATACGGGGTGTTTGCATTTAATTGAGCCATATAAATAATTAACTAAAATTACACAAAAAAATCTTTCTATGCTATAAAAACGTGTAAACATATTACGAAGATGGGAGAGAACAAAAAAATTAGTTTTACGGATCTAGATGCATTTTTAAAATTTGCACCAATTATAGGTATAGGGGTTCTTGCTTACTTACAAACTTTATTTCCAAGCAAAATTGAATTCGAAAAATTAGAAGACCATTTAATACAAATGGATAAAAAAATTACTGAAATTACTGTGCTTCAAAAATCCACCGCGGATAATACAGCAAACCTAAGAAGTCTCGACGGTAGATTAAGGCAAATAGAAATAGAGTTAGCTAAACACCAATCTGATAACCTTAAGTAACAAATTATGAAATTTAATCAACAAATACTTCTAAAACATGAATATGGAATAACCGCACAATGGATTAGCGATGATTTTAGTTGGACCGCTGTTGCAACTTATCAACAAAACGAAACTAAAAAATGGTCCTTGGTCAACTGTAATGGTCCTTGGACTGGGCTAGGACCAGAAGGTAAGAGCTTAACTATCATGCCCGGTTATGAAGATGAAAGAAGTTCTATCTCTTCCGAAGCTACTATGTTATTATCAGCTTTTAATGCTTATATCGGCGGTAAGAAAATAGTAGAAATTACATGGAATGCTCCTGTTCATGGTTTAATTGAAGATCCTGAGATGTTCGTTAACGATAAAGAAGCCGAAGCAGATGGTCGAATACAGTAATCAAATAGTACCTCAATAACGGTACACCAAAAAAATCGCAGCCCCGATTAAAGGGCTGCGACTGAGGAACTAATTTATACTTTCCTTAGGAAGTCGATCCGACACCAACGTTACCGCTTGAGCCAACGTTACCCGCTTTAGAGCTAACGTTAGGAGCTTTCGTTGGAGCAACAGGCTTAGGAGGGGTAGCCCCCCCAGACCCCCCGCCAGAAGTCCCGCTAGGGGCTCCTACATTACCTGAGGTGCTAGATCCAGCGCCTACGTTACCTTCATGTTCTTCTGGGAGACCCATTCGGCGTCTCCAATAATTTGCATCTCTATTCATAATTTTATTTTTCTTTTTTTTTTTTTTTTTTTTTTTTTTTTTTTTTTAATCTGGGTATACCTGACCAGTTACTACGGCACCTGAAAAAGCAGGTACACAATTAAGAGCCCATGTTTGAGCGCCGTTACGAATATCAGAGCTGCTAGACATCCATCCAGAAACACTGTTTTCTGTCCAGCTCCATCCGTCAGGCAAATCAGGACCAACTCGTTTTTCACCTGTTACTTCTCCGCTTACACCTGTTAAATTTTCATATTTATAGTAATCGGTGCCACTAATCATATTACACGGGTATTGATTCCATCTTTCAATTGGGGGTTTACCTGCGTTATAGTAATCTACATCATGATAGCCCCAAATGTTGACAACAGCATTTTGATCTTTTTTTTCTGATGCGGCGGTATTAACCTCAACGATACCAAAATCCCAGTAATTTAGTGTTGAGCCAGCGGGTGTTGTAATTGATTTATAAAGTCCCATAATTATTCTCCTATTGTAAATGCGTCTACTGATCCCGAAAAGAAAGGTACACAATTTTTTAACCAAGTATAAGCACCGCTTCTGATATCGTCACTTCTCTGCATCCAACCGGATACTCCGTTTTCAGCCCAATCCCAGTCTGATGGTAATGGAGGACCAACGCGTTGTTTCCCAGTTATTTGTCCAGAAACCCCAGTGACATCTACATAGGGATAATAATCTCGCGCTCCAGAATAAGGGCAATTATACATGTGGCCATCAACCGATGGAGCTCCTTGATCGCGATAAGTTTCATTTGTAAATCCCAAGGTGTTAACATTAGCTGCATATTGAGGGCCTGTTGTTCCTTGAAACCAATTCTCAACACGACTGATCTTCCAATAGTCAGCCTGCTGTCCGTCTTCCTTGGCGTAATTTAAATTAAGTCCCATGTTAAAACATATTACACAAAAAATGTTGTAAAATCTATTTTTTTTAAAATCTTAATTCGAGCTATCTTTATTTTTACCGTAATAAGATTTCTTATAGCTTTTTACTTTATCTGGATTATTCTTCTGCCACTCCTTCACTTTATCAGTAATTTTATTTTTATTTCTCTGATAGTAGCTTTTCGCGAGTTCGTCATCGCATTCCTTGCAGTAGTACTTCAATCCATCTTTAGTACTACCTTGCTTCCTGAAGTCTGATAAAGGAAGGACTTCCTTGCATTTAGTACATATTTTCATATTGAATATATTATGAGCTTCGGTTAAGGGGAATTCAAAAAAAAGATTTTAGAAAAAAGCTTCGGCCGCTAAATATATTATTCCACATGACAGAAAAAAAATCTAAAGTCTGCTCAAAATGCAAACAAGAGAAGTTGCTTTGTGATTTTCATAAAAATGCGAGAAGCAAGCTTGGCGTTACTCGTCAGTGCAAGAAATGTGGAAACGAATCTAGTGCAAAATATCGTAGGGAAAACTCCGAAAAAGATAAGAAGCGTAAGGCGAAATATCGTAGGGAAAACCCCGAAAAGATAAAGGAACGTAAAGCGAAATATTATCAAAAAAATTCCGAAAAGGAAAAGGAACGTAATGCGAAATATCGCAGAGAAAATTCCGAAAGAGTAAAGAAATATCGTCAAGAAAATTCCGAAAAGATAAATGTACACTTTAGAAAACGATATAAAAACGATGAAAATTTTAGAATTAGAACACTTTTAAGATCTAGAATTCGGAAAAGTTTAAAATCTCAGTCTGCTAAAAAATCAAAGAGAACGTCAGAATTAGTTGGATGCAGTATAGATGAATTATGGAAGCATCTAGAAAAGCAATTTAAAGATGGAATGACTAGACAAAATCTAGGTAAGTGGCATATTGATCATATTAAACCATGTTCATTATTTGATTTAACTGATCCAGAGCAGCAAAAAGAATGTCATAATTATAAAAACCTGCAGCCACTGTGGGCTATAGATAACATAAAAAAAAGCAATAAATGGCAAGCGCCGGAAGCTCTGCCGAGCTTTTAGGGTTGCTTACGTTTGCTGACGTAAAAAACTTACATATTCTTTTACAGCGCTTTTTAAGGAAGTTATTTCTTTTTTATACCCTGTGTCTCTGAGTTTGTTAATGTCAGCTTTTGTGTAATTTTGATAATTTTTTGATATAGATTTTGGCATATCAATGTAATCAATTTGCACAGGAAGATCTAAAGCATCAAATATGCATTCAGCTAAATAATTCCATGTATTAGCTTCCCCGGACCCTAGATTGTAAATACCGCTGTCGCTGCTTTGAGCTAAATGAACAGTCATGTCTACTGCATCTTTAACATAAAGAAAATCTCTCATCTGACCACCGTCAGAATATTCAGGATTATTGCTCTTAAATAATTTTAGTGTTCCGGTATTTGATATTTGATCTACGGCTTTATTTACTAAACTTCGCATATCACCTTTATGGCATTCTTTAGGGCCAAAAACATTAAAGTATTTTAATCCAATTATTTTATCTAAATAGTTATTTTTTTGCAAAAATAAATCAAATAAATGCTTAGAGTATCCATACATATTTAGCGGCCTGAATTTATATAAATCTTTTTCAGTGTCATTCATGCCAGCAGATCCATCTCCGTAAGTGGCTGCTGATGAAGCGTATATAAAACGAGAACGGCTTATAACAGAATTTAAAAAAAGCTCCTTCGAGAAATTATAATTGTTATCCATTAAATAATCACAATCTTTTTCTGTCGTGCTGGAGCATGCGCCCAAATGATAAACATACTCTACGTCCTCTAAAATTTTCAAAGAATTAGATTTTAAAAAATCTACTGATATAAAATCTTTAAATTTCAAATCAATTAAATTTTTATATTTATCATCGTTCCCTAATATATCGCATACATATATATTAGTTTCTCCTTGATTGTTTAATTGCTTGACAAGATTACTGCCTATAAATCCAGCGCCGCCTGTTACTAGTATCATTATGAGTATTTTTGAAAATTATTTATTTGCGATGTCTCGCGTATTTTTGAAAAACTTAGGAAAAAAGGGAAGGGTAGAATGAAATTTACCACCCCCCCCTCCCCTCGCCTTATATAGAGATATCTCCTTTTAGAAAAGGGGGGGTCTTTGCTAGGTAGGGGGTTGCCCTACCTAGAAGGCCGGAGCCTTAACCGTGGTGGACGATTGACTCAATCCGATCCCATCGGAAACGCTTATACTCACCAGTTTCAACACACTTCCCACCAAAGCCTGCAAACTTTTCTCCGTTGGATAGGTTTTCAAATGGCTCATCAGTTTCGACGACATAGCGAAAAATAGAGTTATCAGTGTTTTCGATGCCGTCGTGTTTTGCTGGTTCGTAGTTAATAGTTACTTTAGTCATAATGTTTTTATTGTTGTTCTGTTAAACTTTATACATACAAGATACCACACCTACCGATTAAATCAAGCACTTTTTTAAAAAAAGATAAGATAATTTTCTTTAAAATAATGACTCTTTTTTGTTGCGTTAATCTTAAAATATGTTAAATTTATATCATGAAAACAACGAAAGACTTCAACATATCTCTTTACTACAAGATCATCACTTCGGCCTCAAGTCACAAGCGCCTCCTTGAAGATGAGCAAAAGAAAGCTCTATCAGAAGAAAGAAAAGATTACTTGCAGGAAAAGATCTCAGAACAAGATCATATAATACAAACAATGGAGAATAACTCCTCGGTTTTCCTTAACGCATCCGTTGACAATAACTAATAGAATACAAACCATGAATACAATCACTAACATAGAAGAGAAACTCACACAGTATGAGCGCATGGAATACGAAGCATGTCTCGAACACTTTGAACAGTTGCTTATTCAAGCAGATAAAAGCAAAGCAGTTTATCAAATGGTGATGGGGTTAGTGTCACCACAAGAAAGACAATGGATCTCAGGTTGTGAAGTATTAGAGCTGCTATGGGATAGAGTAAAGCTCGACAACATTTGCCCCGATGAAGACCCTTGTCTTCCTCATGTTTCAAATGGTTATAATGTTATCAGTATCCTTTGTGATTTTGAAATGGAAGTTTTCAAGGATTCAATCTTTGACGGTGATACCCCAGATGATTCTTGGAATGAATCAGACTTTTCATTCTATAAGAAGATCCAATGTTATCAGGTGATGGTAAAGAAATAAAAATAATCATACTTTTTTAGGGGTGGGACGGTAAATGTCTCACCCCATATGTTAAGATAATATCATGAACAATAACAATATGACAGGTTTCGAACTATTCACACAACTCCACGCTGACAAGATCCAAGGTTATACCCCTTTGACCATGGAAGAATACATTGACTATGCAAAAGAAGAGCGGGTCGATCCCCAAGATGGAGAAAAAGTATTCAAGTATTACTTTCAAATGATTCGGCACTTCGCGAGATACGGCACCGAATAAGCCAGAAAATAATTAGTCAAGAGCAAAGTTCCCGAAAGGGAGCTTTTTTTTGTCCTTGTATATCCGCGTCATCAGGGGTCCACTTATTATTATAGGGAAACAAAAAACAATAACAAGCTTTTTGTGCACTTTTTTTAAATTAATCTTGGCACGCCAGATGCTTACTGCGATCGCTCTAAGTCCTTAATTATAAGGGGTTTACAGCTCAGGCCGGGCCCCCTCCCAGCCCTAAAGTGTTTATAGTTAATAACTTACGAATATTGTTTTTAAAAAAACTCAAGTTTTAGGATGGATTCTGTGCCAAATTAGACAGGAAAATAAATTAAAATAATCACTCTTTTTGCTTGCATTATCCTGAAAAACTGTCATACTATAAGTATGAAAGATAAAGAATTCAAACAATTCCTAGCACGAGCCGCAGCCAAAAAATCCGCAAGAGACAAGGCCTCACGCAAATACTTAGACGGCCTAAGAGCTTGGGAGATGGGCAAAAATAATCATTCTTTTTCCTTGTAATACTCCTTGAATCTGATAGATTAGAACCATGAACAAGATCTTAGAAAATATGATTGCTCTCGGTGTCTGGCTTGAAAATACCCTACTAGCTTCGGGTGAAAGATTCGAAGCCCTGTTTGATCATCTCGCAAACAAGATAGATTAAAAATAATCACTCTTTTTCCTTGCAACAACCTCAAAAACTGTTATATTAAAACCATGAACAACATCTTAGAAAACAAACTAACCAACATCATTTCAAACGCAAAATATTCTCTTTTCTACGTGAAAGGTCAAAAGATGATGGAATACTGCATTACTCAAGTTGAAAAACATTCAGATCATATTATCTGTCATAAAGTAGTTGATGGGAATATTGGACCTCTTAGAAGATTCAATACTAACAAAATAATTGACATACTGCGTCAATAATTCAACGGCCCTCCTGAAAAGGAGGGCTTGACAATCCCCTTTAATATGTTACCTTATACTATGAAATCTTTAATATATGCAATTCTCTTACTTCAATCAATCTCGACACTGGCGTCATCAATTACAGATGAACAAAAAATTGTGGCAATCACGTTACTTGCAGAAGCAAGAGGAGAGGGCGACAATGGAATGGGCGCAGTTTGTGCCGTTATTCAACAACGAGCAATCGAAAGAAAACAAACAGCAAAACAAGTCTGTTTAGCCAAATGGCAATTCTCATGTTGGAACGGCAAAAGTTTAAAAGATCTTGAACACTTGCTTGACTTGCCACAGGCAAAGATGGCAATATACTTTGCCAAGAATGTTAACTCAATGAATCGCGCCTTGGTTGGTTATAGCAATCACTATCATGCAACATGGATGAAAAAGAAACCTTACTGGGCAAAAGGTCAAAGACCTGTTAAAGTAATTGGTCAACATGCTTTTTACAAGCTCTAAAAATAATCATTCTTTTTCCTTGCGTTAATCTTTAAAACTGACATAATTAAATCATGAAAGTTAACAAGGATACTGAAACCGGAATCGTCACCTACACCATGCCAAACGGCAAAACCTTTTCCGCAGCATATAAAAATGCATCTTATTGTGTCGCCTGTGATGGCGATGAAGTCCCTTCCACATGGAACGGCAAAACATACATCTACATGTATAACTGGCAAGACAGGCAGCATGATTACTACTGTTTCGAAGATGACATGTCAAGTTATTCCGCCCCTTGGGAAGTTCGATCCGTTGCCGATCCTATCTTTGCGTCTGCAATGCGTGAAATATAATTTGACAAACTCTCTTAATCTGCTAAATTAAAACCATACTTTTCAATTCAACCCAGTCTAAAACAAACCAGTAGGTAAGTGCGCTGGAGACCGTGTTGAGGATCGCATCGCCACAAAGTGGAGTTACCGACTCGAAGGAATTAACCTCTAAAACTAGGCGGTAGGAGCTTACCACTTGACTGGGTTGAATTGAGGAATAAAACCCCTAATAACTTGACAATCAACTTTAATCTGCTAAATTAAACATATGAAAGTTAATGATAATGTTTACAAGCTCAAACACACAAGACACGTTTACGAAACTTTTCCGCGAACAAGTGAAGGTTTGATAAAAGCATTTGAAGAGGCCGAATGGATCATGAACCGATACGGTAAAACTCAAGAAGTGAGTATCTGGCATAAGGATCTTAAAATCTGGCCGAATGAGGAAACGATCTAATTTTGAATTTCCCTGCCGATGGAGGTGAATCGGATTTGTTATTGGTTATGTTATGTTGTGTTATGGAGAAACAGTCAGGCGGGGCTGACTTAAAACAATCCCCGACATTTTCACATGTTCATATACTACTTATGTGAAACGACAAATGGGTTTAATGGTTTTCCCGCTTGTCAAGTTAAATCCGCGATTAATTTCGCGGATTTTTCTTTTTCCACCTTGGCACGCTGAATGCTTACCTAAATATCTATAAACCCCTAATAATAAGCACTTTACAGCTGCGAAGGGGCCCCCGCGCAGGCGTAAACCCTTAATAGTAAACAGGTTACAAATGTCAAGTTTAAAACTTACTTTATAATACAAAGTAATGTGCAGAAAAAAGTTTTTTCCCTTAAAGAGTCCCGCTCATTATTTGACTGTCTCGCGCTTCATATTTGACTAGGTTGCACTTCATATTTAAAAAATCATTTTTATAGTTGATATGTTTATTTATTAATGCTATTATGATTCCTGTTATGAAAGTTAAAGATATTAAAAATGGATCGATATACTACAATACCCAGAACAAACGCTCAGAACGGGTAATCTCTAACAAATTTAGTTCTACGCGAGTTGTTACTGAGTTTCATGGTAAAAATCAAAATGCAGTCTACGCTAAGTATTTAAGGCTTGCTAATTCAAAAGAAGTTGAAACTTATCTTGAAAAAAAGAGTTTCATTAAATCTTTCTTTAAAAAGCTTTTTAATCAAAAAAAATGACAATTAAGCATTGACGAATAGACTAAAAATATGAGAAGATAATCGTGTCTTAAGAAAGGACACAGAAAAGAAATAAAATATTATGGCAAGAACTACAAAACCTACAAGCAACATATTCGATTATACCGTGGAACAATTACCTTTATATGACCGTGAGGGGAAAGCGGTACGAGTTGGGGGGTCTCCCATTATGGGAAATTTCCGCACTGATAATGGAATATGTTTAGGTACTTCTACCGAGAAGTACGAAATCGTCAACAATAAAGATGCTGTTGATATTGTAGAAGATGCCTTTTCCCGTGCTGGATTAGGTGACTTCGATCGAGAAATGGTGGTGGCTCGTGAGGGATCACGTTTCTATGGAGTGTATGATTTTCCAACAATGCAACGTCACATTGCTAACAAAGGAGATGTTGTCGCTCTACGCTTAACGCTCAACAACTCATTTGATAGGAGTTGTGGCTTAAACTGGGCAATGGGAATGCTTCGAAAGGTTTGCACTAATGGTATGTGTTCATTGATTGCAGATACTAATGTTACAAAAAAACATAGCTCGAAACTTGACTTGTCATTCATTAATGATGGGATTCAATTACTGATAGAGAAGTTTGAGAAAGGTGTCGATGCTTTTAAAAACCTTGGCGAACGTGAGATAACTCAAAATGAAGGCGGTTTAATTCTTGATAACTTGGCTAATAAAAAGATACTTTCTGATTCATTAAGGGATTCAATCCAAATGATTTGGGAATCACCCTCCTTTGGCGAGGATCAAGGACGTAATCTTTACAACTTATACAACGCAACGACAGAGCATCTATCTAGGGAAGTACAGCCAACAAGGTTTGAATACGCTAATCGAGTAAGTCGATCGGTTCTTGCTAACCTGTCAAAAGCGCAAGCGGATAGAAACCATTTCCAAAAGCTCACATCTGCACTGCCAAAAAAAGAAAAGGTCGCAACAGAAATAAATCTCGCAGCAAACTAGAAAAAACGAAACCAACCCCTCCCCAAACGGGAGGGGTTTTTTTTGTAAAAATAATTCTTGCTATAAACCCATAAGATATAGTATGATTTAATCATGAAATCAATATCAGATAGCGAAAAAATGGATCTCATCGACTCAGGAAAAACTGTGTCTGTTTATTATAACCTTCACAGAAAATGCCTAAGTATGAGAGTCAAGGGCGTGGTTGTTGATCATCCACATGCGGTTGTCCTCAAAAATGTAAAGTTCAGAGTTCAACCAGCAGGTAGAGCCAAGGTCCTAAAAGAGAAAAGAAAAAACGTTCACGCTTTCGTATGTGGTCAACTGGTGGAAACTTATGGGCCTACAATCCCTTGGCACGGCGGAAAGAAAATATTCTCTACTGACTTTCAAGTAGTATATAATCCTTATAAATATAAAACTTTTATAAAAAAAGATAACGGCGAATCTATATTAGAGTCATATAAATATACTTTAATAAATAATAAGGAAATCTGGGTCGGTGATTGGATGCCAGCGCTAACGATGTAAGTCCTTGGTTTTAAAGGGTTTACAGCCCGGCGGGGGCCCCGGCGCAGCCCTAACCCCTTAGTATTCAATTACTTACAACTTTGCTTTTTAAAAAAATGGGCTTTTATGTAGTTACCCACAGGCGATGAATTAACCAGCAAAATATAATGCCGCTACATTACCTTTAAAATCTTATATTGTCAAGACTATTTTATTCTTTATTTTGATTTAATATTTGATCTACCACCCCGAGGACAAGTGCGCCCTCATACGTGAATGTATCTTCCATCAGTTCTCTGTGATGATCTTTTAGCTCAAAGATTTCTTGAGCTGTCAACTTTACTTTATACTCTTTATGATCGTTTTGCAAGTTATTATTATTCTTCATGTTATTTTTATTCTGTAGGTTGTTGAGACATTACCCATAAGACCGCGCCCAAAATCAAACCAATCAAGAACCACATACGGCTTGAATCTTACTTTTTTTACCGTAGCCTGTAAAGCCTTTTTTCTTCAAAGCTTGCAAAGCTTTACTTGCGCTCGTTCCTGCTGGCTGGCTTCCATGAATGACTAATGCAAAATCATCCTTGCCAGAGATTGCAAAATCATCTGTGTGATCAATATCAAGACCCAAAGCCTTAGCCTCCTCTTGAGAAAAGAAAACCCTTGCGCTTTTGGTCATGGTTGAAGGAATTAAATCATCATACTTTCCACCACGCGAACAAGTGAAAACAAAATTGTCAGGCAAGCCACCGTTTTCCTTGACGTAAGATAATAAAAACTTCAAGCTCTTAGTATAAGAATAAAAAACAATATTCGGGAAAAAGCTTGACGCTTTCATCCATGCATCAAAATAAGACTGTGAATAGTAGTCACCACCGATATGGACGCGCAAGGTTCCTCCGCGAGTTAAACCAGTTTCTTTTATACTCTTGACAATAAGCTTTACTTTTTGCGCTGTAGTTTTCAATGATTTTAATAAATCAAAGTTTTCCCATCTTGGCTTGCGGACATTGGGCAAACGTCCTTCATCCATTGCAGCATAGCAACGAAAGGACATACCATCAACTGGCGTTTGTGCATCGGTGATCTTGCCTGTTTCTCTGTCGGCAAATGTTTTGCAGCATTTTGCACCGGGGCAAGTATAACCGCTTGGAAGTGAGTAATGCCATATGCCTTTAAGCTTGGCGTTTTCAAAAGTTATCTTAAGTGAACTCATGCAATCAATATACCTGATAAATAAAATATGTCAACCCCATAAATGATAAAAATAAAATTTATCTTTTACATTGACGCAAAATAAAAAGTGTCTTAAAATTACTGGACATATGACCGCTATAGACAAACTAATTCAGATACTAGAACTCCATGAATATTCAAGCGATATGGAATCTTTCAAACGTTATGCAACCAATAAACAACATTCTCAGCTTTTAGTGGAGGATGTTTACAGTGGAGGCGGACAAGCCGGTTCTGAGTGGATTGACGCTTCGGAATGGGACAAACAACAATGCTTGGACTTTTTAGGATACTAAGAGCATGCGACAATATACTAGACCACCGGTAATGAAATGGCCTGTAAATTCTTTGGCAAAAGAACTTGGTTTTTGTTTTGATCAAAATAACTGGGAGCCACCAATGTATTGTTTATCAGACGGACAGGGGGACGTTTTCTCTAGCAGATCGCTTGAAGAAATTAATGGATATTTACTTGGGTTTAAATATAGCCAGATTCTTAATTTAAAAAAATAATTTAATCTATTTAATTTTTATCCTTGACACAATTCTTTTCTTGTGATTTTAAAAGATCCCTAAAGTGTTGATAATGAGAAGGTTAGGGTCGCGAAGGGGCCCCGTCGGAGCTCTAAGTACCTTATATTCAGCACCTTATGAATGTCAACTTTAATAAATTTATTTTTTTTAAAAATATAATACTTATCAGCTTGATTTGTTTCATCTATATGTTATATTTACTACATGGAATCACCTCAAAAGAAATGCCCAAAATGCCGCGAGCTCAAACCATCGCGCCAAATTCAACACCGTGACAGTTACCATGTTTACGCAGGATATTTTTGCGAGGAATGCTGTTATGGTTATCGGGATCGATGCGGTCTTGGTGGTCATCAGGGGAATCCGAGTGACCTTGAGGAAGCTTACTATGAAGAAGACTATTGAACACGATCCCCGAAAGGGGATTTTTTTTGCCCAAAAATATAATATATCTTATTTGTTATTTATTTATTTATTTATTTAGGGTTTATTATTTCGCTTTTAGTTATTTCGCTTTTAGTTATTTCGCCTTCTATTATTTACAATCATAAAAAAGGGAAGACACGCACATGTCCTCCCTTATTTCAATTTTATTGGAAAACGCTTATCTCTCTATTCTATATATTTATTAATATTTATTTACCCTATGATACATTACCATCACTCGATGGAACGTAATACATTTATAGCATATACATATTATTTAGCAAGCTTTATTTGGCGGCCAAAGCTTTGTCAATAAAAAAACCCCACTCTTTCGAGTGGGGTCGTAGTGTGTTATGAGGACTACTACTTCGAGGGGGATTCTATTAACGCTTTCGTTTCCTTGAAAACTTAAGCGTATTACCATCTTTACTTGAAGCAGTGAAGGTAGACTTAGCTACCGATTCCCATTCGCTTCGATGTTGATTAAACTTGCGCAACTTCTCTACTGAATCCACTGATAGAGAGTTACCCTCTTGAGTTACATTAACACGATATACTGTATTTCTCATACACAATTATATTATGACCTATGATTAGATTTTTCTAATAATTCTGGATGTTTTTCAAACATTTGTTTTGCGTCATAAGATAACTGTCTCCCATGAGTAGATACCTCAATAAAATTAAGTTTTTGCAAATAAATCTCAGCATCAGATTGAATTGCTGATCTAGTCATCTGTAATTTAGCTGCCAAATTGTATAGACGTACTGTACCTTCACGATGCAGTGTTCTCAGGTAACGTAGTTCGATCTTATTCAAACCATGAGGCATGATATCCAAAATGCGACATAAGTCTTTCCAATCGGATAATTTAAAAGTTTTAGTATTATTCGCTGCCACATAAGATTTAATATTGGTTGCCATCTTTTGTGCTGCTCTACCATTACCTCTTAATGCTGGTGCAATGTATCTCGATACAATATCACCAGAGAATTTAATTCTATCTGTATTAAGCAAAAGTATCTGACCTAATTCATCATAAGAATAATCATCAAGATCAATTCTTTCCATACGATCAATTAAAGCATGGAATACTTCTTGTGGCTCAGTAGTCGCAAACAAAAAAGTTAACTTTCTAAAATCAATATCAATATCACTTCCCTCATAACTAAAAGTATTAAAGTCATGTTTGTTAGGGTTAGTAATAGTTAATAATGCCATGGTAACATCCTTGGGCAACATGTGACACTCATCAAATAAGAATGTAGCGTAATTGTTCTGCATGTAAGGAATCATGATCATTTCAACAAATTGCCTAAGATTCTTAATCGTGGCACAATTTAACTCAATATACTTCTTAGGTTCCATTGTCTCTGGTAAGATAAGATTCCTTGCAAATGCTCTTGCCAGCATGGTTTTACCTGCACCTTTGGGGGCAGTAAGCATCATGTTAGGAACCACTCCTGTCCTTTCAAACGCTTTGATATAAAACTCAAATTTACGCTTTGCAGGATATTGCCCAACAACATTAGGAAACAGGTCGATCTTAGTAGTAGTAGTAGTAGTAGTCATAACAGTAATCAATTTAAAGTAAGTTGGGGGGTTTGTCAACCCCCGAAAAAGATATTTTTAAGATTTACCAATCCCCATTAAAAGAATTTATCTCGATTGGAGGGTTTGGTTCCAGAGCAGGTTCAACTACTTCTGGTTTTGATTCTACTTTCGTCTGAGTATTAACAGGCTCATTATTAATTGTAAGACTTATAGGTTTTGCTTGTTCTTGTATCCCAGAAATCATCTCATAAGAATTAAGAAATTTCTTGCTAACATGGATAACAGCATCATCAGTAAAGTATTTTTTCAACTCTCCTAGTGATACTCCGATATATGTAATGCCTCCTTTTGTTTTCATAACGTACATTCATAATACCATATATCCAATTCAAGTCAACCCCAAAAAAACACAAAAACTGCTAAAATCATAAAAAAATGTTTTATAGCAGGCAAAAACATCATTATTTAGCATTCCGCTAAAGTATGCGTTTTATAGAAAAATATGAGTTTTATTGAAAGTAGTGAGTCTTATGTAAAATATGAGTTTTAAATAATTTCAGATTTTAATAAATTATAAGTTTGAGATTTTTGGGGCAAGGTATTTGAGTTTTTTTGATTCACAATTAGTCTCGGTATTTGGCGAAAAATAATTCACAATTACAATATTTAAAAAAATATCATTCACAATTCAAAGTTTCATCCAGTCTTGCTTTAGCTATATCTAAGTCTATTTCAAACCATTCATTTCTCTTACTAAGAGCAAAATAATGCATGGCTTCATGTATTTGTTTTTCGGCTGCTCTACAATCTTCATGGAAAATGTAATGCTCGACTTTATAATTTCGATGAGGACTGGAAGTCTGGTAAGTACGCAATCTACTCTTTATATTCTTCGTAATACCAATTTTGTAATAGCCTTTAAAAGCATTATTACTTATTATGTACAAATATCCTGATGTATCTTTTATGATTATATTATATCTTTATCTTCATTGCGCCACTAAGGTATTTCACCAAAAGTCATTCACAAATAGCGTTTTTCCCGAAAGTGTCAGCCAATCCCAGTTTCAAGCCGTTTTTTTTATTAAATTTAACTAGCTATACAAAAAGGCAATGGTGTCAGCGAATCCCAGTTTCGCGCCATTTTGATAAATCATAAAATTTACTTTTTTGCCGCTTGTTAAGTAGTATTTAGCATTATACTGAACTGGTTTATAGAACTGGTTTGAACTGGTTTGATTTAATGAACTTAAACTGGTTTTAGTTTGGGTTTTATTGGGTTTTATTGGGATAATGTATGTATAGGAGTAGTAATAATAACAAAGATAAGATGTATCTTTATTCTTATTTTTATAAATAAAAAAAGAACAGTCCCTTTAAGAACCATTCTTTTACTTAGATATTGTTTGATTATTCTTTTATGTACCTATGTTTATTACCTATTATTGCTTTCTTTAGTTATCATCTAGTTCATCTTTTAGTCTACATGATCTAATATGCCAAATTACTGCTATAATTAAACCTATTAGTATTTCCATGTGTTAGTAATAGTGATTTATATGTTTTCATTATCTTTTTAATATTCTTTGTACATATACAAATGGTGAAGGGTATGTGTTTGCCTCTACTACCAAATCGCAAGGACACATAAAACCTTCGTTTTTATTAGTAGCTTCTTTTAAGATATGTTTGTTGTACCTATTACTCAGTAAGGGATATCGTTACCTTCTTTTACTGTAATAGCTATATTTAAGATATAAAATAAAAATCCCTCCCTTGATAAGGGGAGGGATGGTTTGTTACCTCTACAGGAGTATGAAGTACATTTTCTTTATCCTTGGGTTGTTACATTAGGATCACCAACGATTTGTGGTCCTTCCTGACCTGTAGGTTGCTGTCCCTGCTGTCCGAAGGTCTGAGACAGTACTTGGATAGCTCCTGTAGCGTCAGCGAGCTTACGTGACCAATTTGTAATCTCTAGGACTATATTGGTATGATCACCTAAACCTACTGAGCGATTAAATAGCATTTCAAGTACTGCAAGAGCTTCTTCCCTATCTGCTGATAGTTTAGCAAGGGTTGCGTTAAATAGCGGTGGAAGTTGTTGTGCTTGTCCCGCTCCGTTTTCTGTATTAGTGTCTTCTGCCATACTGTAATTATTATAATAGTTTAATATTTTAGGAAATTCTAATTTTTCTTTGGCGTGTTTTTAGAAATCCATTGTTCTCTATCTGAGTATTCCATTTTATCGAAGAATTTGTTAACAATTTCTAGGATTTGTTTTTCATTAAGGATAAATTCTACTTCAATTTCTTTATGTTCTTTAGTAGAGTATCCAATAGCCTTTTTAAGTTTCATTTAATTCCTTTTCCAAAACTTATCGTATTGTCTTTTAATCTTTGTCTATTAACTTTTTGGCCTTTAGTGTTTACGGTTTGATTGCAAAAGTATTCGTAGGCACGTAGCCATTCGTCGTAAGTACCTCTTAAGTTACCCTCTGAGAATTTATAACAATTAATTCCTACTTTAGAAGTTTCCGTATCTACTTTTTTCATAGGTTTCCAGTATCTTGATTTTGGATTTATAGTGGCTTTTTTTAACTTTTCGATTTCTTGATCTGCTCTTTTAAGGACAGAATGGATACCTAAACCTATATCTGAAGTATGCGTGGTTGATTTCATATTTCACTTTTAGTGCTACTTACTTATTATAATTACCGAATTTCATTTGCCTTATCCATGGTTCAGCGAGTTTCTTTAATGCGTTCCTATTTACTTTTTGACCTTTTGTGTTAACGGTTTGATTACAGAAGTATTCGTAACCTTTTGCCCATTCATCATAAACTCCCCTAGAGATAACTCCAAAAGAATCTTCTTTAACCCCTGATGTAACACTTGCTTCTACCATTGATACTCCTGTCTCTTATACACATCTGACGCTGCCGACGACTCCTTACGTGTAG
>OJCR01000590.1_pt1 | contig 16387 bp, 13 predicted proteins | sample 1591611 | NCBI WGS metagenome assembly OJCR01 (sample SAMN05416815, study PRJEB24817) | seawater metagenome | isolation source: Sea water | place: Canada:Atlantic | collected 2013-07
GATCAGCCTCGGTCTCGTGGGCTCGGAGATGTGTATAAGAGACAGCTCTAATACTTCTTCTTCGAGCAGACTCACCTCGGAGGCGATACTGGGATCGACTGTGACAGCCGCCACCGTGTCGGCGTGGTCGAGAATAAGGAACAGTAAAATCACCGCACCAAAGCCGCAGAACATCACGTCGAGAAACGCAAGGCTCAGCGGGCTTACTTGTCTTTTCTGTGATTTAGTCTGCGCCATTGTTTAGCTTTTTAAGGTTAAAAGTTAGCGTGCCTAGGGATTCGTCTACCGTTGTTGACTCGCTGCCGTCGAAGCTCAGCGTAAGCGAGTCGCCTTCTTTTAAGACGAGCTCGGCAGAGTCTGCGATGCGCTCGCCGTTAATGCGTAAGTTTTTAAGCAGCGCGTTTGCCTGCGCACCCTGCGCGCTTACGCTGAGCTGTGCGTGGGGGCTGCGGGCGTCTCGGTTTTCTTGAGAGCCACTTTCTTGAGAACTGCTTTCGTCAGCGAGAGCTGGCTGGCTTGAGCTTGGTGATTTTGGCAACGACGCCGAGGCAGTGCTGGTGAGCATAAGCTCTTTACGCAGACTACCCGCACCGGAGCTAAGAATCTGATCGCTATGGGCAAGGCTGCTCGCTAGATGCTGCTCGGCATTACTACTCGTTACTGGCGCGACGCGCGCAAGCTGTGTTTTTAGGCCGGGCAATTCGCTCAGCGTTGAGCAAAGTACTATCTGTACGTTTTTGCTGTTCGCTACACGACTGACCATGGCACTTAGCTGCTCGTTTACGCGCTGCCGAATCGGTGCAAGCGCAACGACTAAACTTTCGTAGGGCAGTTTTGCATTATGCACCGCACCATCGGCGGTCAGCTCGAGCAGTAAACTGCCGCTAGACACGTCGGCGGCAAGCCATGCGGGCAGCGCGTTATATAACAGCTGTTCGGTCGCCGCGTCGTGCTGCGGATTAAACCGGCACTGATCGATAAATAATTCGGTGCTGAGCTGCATGAGCGAATCTATAACATTCTGACTACCGCTCGATGGCAGCGTCACAGAGCTGTCGACTTTTAATACGCCCTGATGACAACTCACCTGCGTAAACAGTATTTGGTGGAGCTGTTGCTGCACCACGATTGTGTGCTCGCTCGCCTGCAGTGTTTGAGCACCGGCCGCGGCGATGAGCGCCGAGTCGACAAGCCCTGCAATAGTCAGCGGCGTTTGTTTTGCGATGCCCAGAAGTATGCCCAATTGCTGCCGCGAAAAACTGCCGGGTACGCTCAAAATCACCTCACCGGCAGAAGATTCGGACTCGGCGGCGAGACTATTGAGGTGTGCGTGAGCGAGGTCGGCGAGGTGCCGGTAGCGATCGCCGGGCAGGCGACCTGCAGGCAGAGGATCAAGGCTTAACTCTTGCCAATAGCGACTGTGACTGTCGTTAGGATGAAGCCGCGACTGCGCTTGAGCCTGCGCGCCAACCACAAGCGATTTATCGCGGGCGAGCGCAAACCCCGGACTGATAAGCCGAATGCCCTCGGCATCGCCTAGGGTAATTCCGTGGTCGTTAAGCTCTAGAATTTGCGGCGCCATGTTGGTCTCAGGTTGTTGCAAGTTTTACTAAGCGATGAGTTCGTTATCGGTTCGGCCATTGGCCACGCGCAGATGCCGAATCATGCGTTCGTCGCAGTAGGTCTGACAATCGAGCACGAGTCTGTCTTGCACGAGCTGCAGCTGATGTAAGACAAACATCAGCACGATGCTCACCACGAGCGCGACAAATGTCGAATTAAACGCCACGCCAAGGCTTACGGTCACCCCGACAATATCGCCGTTTACCGCTTGATACGCTTGCCCTAGCGCGGTGCCGATTCCGCGGACAGTGCCGAGGAAGCCAATAGACGGAATTGCCCACGCGATGTAACGCACAATCGCCAGTTCGGTTTCCATGCGATCGGCTTCGGACTCGCAGACATCTTTGACGGTAGTGGAGACGTCTTGAATATTTTGCGTACTCTGAAAACGATGTAGGCCCGCGATAAGCGCGCGCGGTAATAGCGTAACGCGCTCGTCGTCGCTAAGCGCCTGCAGCGGCCGCGCAAAATTGCGCGCATCCTGCGGCAGAATGCTTGTCCCCTCGGTGACTTGTAATAGATTACGGTCGAGCAGTTTGCGGTCACCTAGTGTCTGCTTGGCCTTAAGGCCGATGATCGCAGTTGCCCACAAAAAGAGAATGATGCAGGTCTCTTGTTCGAAGTCACGCAGCACCACATAAAACGAGCGCTCGGGCGTGTAGTCGGGATCGGTCTGCTGCAGATACTCTTGCTGCTGCGCCACGATCTCGGCATTGGGCCGAATGACGGCGACATAGGCCATGTGCACAATGATGACCGAAGTGATCAGTGCAGCGACTTGGAAAATCGCGCCGTTTAACAAACCCTGTCTCATAGTTGTTCCTTTTTGCTGCTGTTCGTCGTGGTGCTGCTAAATTAAATGTCGACCGGAAACGATACGCCAAAGTCTTGCGATATCTCTTCGGTTGGAATAAAGCGTGCGCCGGATTCTTCTTCGCTTTCGGCATCTTGTGCGCTTTCAGCGCCGGCCAATTCAGTGTCTTGCGCAGGCTCCTGCTGCTCGGCCGCGCTGGCCTCTTCTGTTTCGACTGCCTGCGCCGCGCTTTGTTCCGAGTCTTGCGCGGCTACGCTAAACACCCACGCACACGCGAGCAGCATCGCTGCGCGGGTTAGGTAGCTGAGTGTTCTAAATGCTGCCATGGATAGGCGTTTGCCAACTCCGATTAGTCTTCGAGATAACGCGCGACGCGGAAACCAACATCGTCACGCGGCTCTTCACCAAAATCTCGAAACGATAGACGCAGTTCGGTAATCGTTCCGTGCGCCCAGCTCGAGCCGCGAATGACTCTAAACTGACCCGCTTCAGGACCCAGCGGATCGCGCTCGACACCGAGACTGCCGCTCGCGCCATAGTAGTCGTTAACCCATTCGGCAACGTTGCCCGCCATGTCGAAAAGCCCATGCTGATTCGCGCTGTAAGTGCCCACCGTGGTGGTCACCGGCGACCGGTCGTTGTAGTCGAAGAGTATGTCGCCGAGAAATGCACGGGCGCTCACGTCCGCAAGATTGCCTGCACCGTCGGGCGGGGGTAAGTCGCCGTCCCAAGAAAATTTTCGCACACCGGAAGGGTCTGCGATGTCGCGCCGCGCCGCCCACGCCCACTCGGCCTCGGTCGGCAAGCGGTAACCGTGGCTTTCGGCGTCATACCCAACAACACTGCCATCCACCAGCGTGTAAAAAGGGGTCAGACCCCCTTTCTCGCTGAGCCAGTTGCAGAACAGCGCCGCCTGTTGCCAGGTGATGCGCACGACCGGCTGGCCCTCGTTATTAAGGGTCATGCCGTTGCTCGTGCCGGAGCTGTGCTCGGAGTCGAACTGGCGAAACTGCGAGTTGGTAACCTCGGTGAGCGAGAGATAGAACGGCCTTTCGAGAACGATGTCGCGGATTGTCTCGTTCGGCCGACGCCCCGCTTCGCGGCGTGACGCACCCATCTCGAAACGATCGGGGTTGAACAGCTTTAAACGCTGTCCGGCTGCGTTCGTGATAAACGGCTTTATCGCCGCGATGCGCGCCTCTTCGAGCGAGGTGAGGTTTACCCGAATCTCTTGCTGCAGACCACGGCGCGGTGTGAACTCGGCTTCGTAAGGCACGAAGCCCTCTTTGCGAATTTCGATGCGTTGGCTAATCGCCATGAGAGCGAGCGTTTGATTGGCGCTGCCGCGGCTCACGCCGTCGATAAATAATTCGGCGTCGCTTGGCGTCGCCACAACCACGACATCAGACAACACGGGATCGAGCGACACAGCTAACTCGCGCGCCTCGTTAGGCTGTGTGGTTAGGCTTGTCTCTTTTGAGGCGTAGCCGTTTTTGAAAAAAGTCAGGGTGTGATTAATGTTTGGTGCGAGCGCAACCTCGAGAGGCGTCTGGCCCTTAAACTCACCGCCTATTGTCACGCTCGCACCGCTGGGCTGCGACTGAATAAACACAAGGCCGTCGGCGGGTTCGAGCTCGACACGCGGAATGATGAGACTGGTGCCGGCATCGAGATCGAGTCGCTCTTGCCACGCCTTATGGCCGGCGAGTTTGAGCGTGACTTCGCGTCTGCCTTGCAGAATTTCGGCATTGAGCGGCGTCGTGCCTGCGCTTTCGCCGTCGACAAACAGCTCGGCGCCGACGGGTGTCGTCGTAAAACTGACCGTCGCCCACGCCGGTGCGAGGGTTAATTCGAACGCCTGTTGCTGGCGTCGCCCTTCTATGTCGATTGTTTGCGTCGCCGGTAAATAACGCGCACGCGTAATGCTGATTTCGTGCACGCCTGGCTCGACATCAATATCGGCAAGCGGTGCGACGCCCACGTCGACACCATCGATGCGCACACGGCCGCCCTCGGGGGTAGACTTTATAGTCACAATGCCCGGCAGTTTGCGCATGGCAAAATTATGCGTTTGCGCCGCTTCGTCATCGATCACAAGGGTTATGAGTTCGTCATGAAAGCCAGGATTACTCAGCGCGACGCGGTAATCCCCCGACCGCATTAAATAGCGCGCGCCTACCCTCAGCGCAAAACCCTCTTTGATCTCGATCTGCGCGGTAATCGGATTTACGTCAACCAGAACCGATCGTGCGGTTAACACAAACCACGCCGAGAGCAGCGCGGCTGCGCCGAACACCGCAAGAAAGGCGTGCAGCCACCGAAAGCGATAAGAGAAGCCGCGTTTGGTTTCGGTAACCGGCTCGAAGTCGATGACTTCGATTTCGTCGTCGTGGAGTTCACTCATTCTTTAGCGTCCTAGCGCAGTGCTGATTGCTTCGTTGCAGCGCACGATCACCACGGCGGGGGTTAAGCCAAAACCCACAGTAAATTCTTCGCGTACTTCGCGGTAGCCCGCACGGCGGCCGACCGCCGCATAGGTGCCAGGCTTAAGATCCAGCCTCGTTTGTTCGAACGTGCCGAGTTCTGTCACGCGTAACACAGTCACGTCGGTGAGGCCGTCGGAGATGAACCGGATCGATAGCGGTACCTGCGAATTTTCGAGCAGCGTTTGTAGTTCATCAAGCTGGGCGATTAACCGCGGGCCAGCGTCTTCGATTGCGCGGCCGGTAAAGTAAATATCTCGTGTCTCGTCGAATACCGCTTGCTCGGCGAAACGCTCTGGCGTGTCGAGTGCGGCGATTAACAACGCATCGAGCCTCGCGCGCTTTTCTGCATAATCTAGCGCGCGATTGATTGTTGGCAAGTTAGCATCGATAGCAACAATCGCATCGTAATCTTCGACGGCCTCTTGCCAAGCTTCGCGCGCCTCGGAATCAAGGGCGCGTCGCTGCAGCTCGGCGATTTTTGCGTTAGTGATTTCGGTTTCGGTCTGCGCGATCGCGGCGCGGGCTTCGTTCTCATTTACGCCGAGTGTTGCTGCCGCTTCGAATCGGGCAATAGCCTCTTGCGGTGATCCCGCCTGCAGCTGCGTGTAGCCTTCGGACATCATCGCCGCAAAACGTTCTTGCAATCGATCTGCGCGCGCTCGAGCGAGCGCTTGCGGCGCTTCGGTGCTGTAGGGATCTAAATCAACTGCTTGTTCCAGTATTTCGACTTGCCGCGCGGGGTTTCCTGCGGCGCGCTCTGCTGAGTCGAGAAGGTCGATTAATTCTTCTAACGCTTGTGCACGAGTAAGACCAATCTGTGCGTCGTTGCTCGCAATACCGGCCGCAAGGTCGACAAGTGATTCTTCGAGTAATGTTGCGAGCTCATAGTTGGCAATGGCGGTTGTCGCATCCCGCGCAATAAGCGCCTGCTCGCCACTGATGAGCGTTTGCTCGAGAACAGTCGGCACCGAGGCGAGTGTAGCGCTTAACTGCGCGAGCGCCTGCTGATAGGCGTCGCGCGCGCTGCCAAATTCTTGCACTCGATAACTTTCGTCGCCCTCTAAAGCTAGGGCAAGCGCTGAGTCATACGCCATTTTTGCCCATTGCTCGACCTGCAATGCATCGAGCTGGGATTGAGTGTCGAGCAGTTCGGCGAGGACGTCTTGCGCCTCTTTACGTTCGCGTGCGCGTTGGGCTTCTAAAAAAGGTGAGACACCCGTTTCGGCGCGTTGCTGCGGCGCAACCGGCGCTGTCGCGAGTGACTCTTCGACGCGGCGCTCGAGCGGCAACTCATAGTCTTGCACAATGCCCGGCAAAACGAATATGACAAACAGCGCAAGCAAGACAAGCGCACCCATCCCTGCCCAAACCCACGGCGGCTGACTCGGCTTTTGCGGTGCGAATTGGTCGAGCGGCGGTGGTGGCACCTGCTCGGTAGGCTGCGATTGCGCGGCGGCGGCATTGCTCTCCGCAGCGCCGGTGTTATCAGCACTCTCGCTAAGGTCGCCGAAGCGGTCGTTGTGGTCTGGCATCGCTGTCTTCTTTGGCTGTACGGGGTTATCTAAAGCTGGCCGGTTTCGGCTGCGTAAATGTCGGCTAGTATCTCACGCCACTGCGCGTACTGCTCCTCTACCGTACCCGTAAGCGTGATCGTGCGATCTTCGAGATCGATGACACGCGGCGCGACTTCGTTCTCGAGCGATTCGCCGAGTTCTTGCAGTGACTCGAGATGCATCTTCGCCTCGGCCAGTTTGTCGAAGCCGCTTTTAATCACATAGGCGCCGGCACCCACACCAATCGCACCGCCTGTCTGCGTCACATAGTCTTGACCGTTGGCTGCAGCGGCGAGACCGCCCAACACAACCGCAGTACCTGCAATGAAACGGCGACGTGCCGAGCCCTGAAGCTCGCGCAACGTGAGCGTGGCGTCGTAGCTTTGCTCACGCCACGAGTCGTAGGGCACACGCATTTCGCGCGCGTAGGTTGCGTAATAATCTTGCACGGTATCGATATACATAAAGTCGCGCTCGCGGATGCTGCGTACGCGGTACAGAAGAGGATCGTTTTCGGCTGGCAGCGCGGTTATCTCGTACTGCCCATTCCGATTTTGGGTGAGGTATTCGTTAAACGCATCGGGGGCGAAACTGCGGGCAAACCTTAGCTCCGACACGGTGCGGATTTCGGTGATCTCAGCGGGCTCGATATTGCGCTCAAGATAGACTAACAAGTCATTCGCGATCGCATTATAGATTACCTGAAAGGGATCATTTTTTTGACGCTCGCCGGGCTCATAACTAAACCGGCTAACCACCTCATCATAGTCTTTGGTGTACCACGCGCGTCCGGTGGAGTCGGACACGGTCACTTGTAATGTCATCGCCTCGCCGTCGGAGTGCAACACCATGCCGTTGACGACAACATCGATAGGGCTTTGGTCATTTGGCAACACCCTTACGATGCCCCAATTACCCGAGCGCTGCAGCGTTTCGGCTAGCATGTAGGGTGCGTAGCGCGACTCGGCAACGCGGATCTGCGCATTGGTCGTCTCTTCTTCGCGGCGACTAAGATTGTCGAGGCCGGGATCGAATATCGCAACGCCAATGTCGAGCAAAAATTCTTCGGCGACAGTTTCGGTGGCGCGCTGAATCGGGGTGTACGTTGTGCTCTTAACGGTATGTGTTGCGCAGCTGGCTAGTAGCAGCGCCGCCACGGCGATTAACGCAGCTCTCAAGTGTAAGTGTAATTGCAGTTGCAACGGTTCTAATAGACGCCGCGTCGTGGCCGCCAGAATCGAAAAACCTGAAGCGCGCGCGATGGCGCGAAGCCTCGGACTGCTCGCGTTCATTGTGTTTGTTTTCATCTCTCGATTCCTATTCATCGGGTTCTGTTTATGAGTTTCTGATTACGAGATCTCGGTCTATCGGTTCCTGATTAATAAACCGGTGATTTATTTCAGTTACCGCCGAGGCCGGTGTAATTTCGGTATTCATCCCACAGCGCTTCGCGCAGCTCGGGATCGGGCTCGCTCATCGCCGCCTCACGGAGTTGGCGCGCGACTACGTCGTCATCGCGGCCGCTAGGAATATCTTCGGGCGGCGGGAATGACTCTGTGTTTTGCGAACCCGGCATTGGCGGCGACTGCGTTGCAACCTGAGGCATACCGTTAGCACCCGGCGCGCCGAGAATTTGCGGCATCTGCCCACCACCGCCGCCACCGCTTTCTGCTCCCGGCTGTTCGCCAGAGCCTGCCTCATTACTTTCGGCTTGCGCACGCTCGCGCTCGCCGAGAATAAACCCATCGAATGTTTCGTAGCCGCGGCGCAACTGCTCGTCGAGGATCGCGGCCTGCTCCGAGGTTGTCATCGCGCCGGTGCCGCGCGTGCCCTGACCAGTGCCCTGACCAGTACCGATGTCACGACCAGTGCCTGCGGTAGATCCGCTTAGATCGCCGTTATTTCCAGAACCGTTGCTAGAAGAGCCGTCACGAGACGAGCCTCTACCACTTAGTACGCCATCTGGCAGCGTATCTAGACTGTAATCTCCACTTGGTGTACCTAGAACCGAAGAAACTGAGCCTGATTGTCCACTTTGTCCTCCAATATCGCCGGTCGAACTATCTCTTCCTGCCGGGCTTGCTGACGAATCAGTGCCTGGGCTCGGGCCATCGGCACCCGGTAAACCGTCACGACCTGGCAAGCCGACGCTGACGCTAGGCATTCCGGCACTCGACGGTGAGCCTGCGGACGAACTAGAGGCCGAACTAGAAGCCGAACTAGATGATGATGCCGAGGAGCTCGACGAGCTAGATGAAGAGGGCATCGAGGGCGGCTGCGAAGACGACCGAGAAGATGGTGAAGAAGAAGATTGCGACGATGACGGCATCGACGGGCTGCTGGAGCTGCTCGAGCTACTTGGCGGAGACGGATTGCTTGGCGAGCTGCTCGACGCGCTAGAGGGACTGCTCGGCGAGGGCATCGACGACGACGACGAACTTTGGCTTTGCGACTGACACGCGGCTACGAGCAGCCCAACACCTATTATTAGGCTATTGCGCACGCCCGCGCGAAGGCGGTTTGTGGTTACTGACTGCTGCGCTGCTCGTTTCATGTTGCTGTCCTTGGCTTGTGAAGCTCAGTGTAGCGCCTCCGCGGAAAATTGTACGGCATGAGGCGATAAATCCGTCTGCGGCTAACCCTTCTTTATAGTCGGATTATATTTCTCTCTCTGCTCTACTGCCGTTGGCGCAACCTTTGACACGAGGTTTATCACAACCAAGCTGAAGAGAGGCTTAATACCAATACCGATACCTAAATACATTGTTTGCGGAACGCTGCGGAACTCCATCGATAATGATGGGCCGAAAGTGCGAAGTGCGAACTACGCGGCGTAGGCGACTTAGCTGGTTTTTGTTGTCTTCGGTTTCGGCCGAGAGCGATCGCATATCGCGCACCTCGCCGGTGTCGGTCACATCGAAAATAAGATCGGCGTAGTCAGAGTCTAACGGTTCGTCTGTCTGCCGAACGGCATCTAACTCGTAGCCCTTTTTCTGCTCGCCCACAAAACTTGGCATTGGCACGACGCGCCCGAAATAGGCTTTGTGTAGGGCGTCGGCATTGGGCTGATTCGCAAGGAGGCGCCACGCGTTGCCGTACTGTTCTTCGGCCGCGCGGCGGCGACCGAAGAGGAGATACCAGTCGGCTAGATTGGTGAACGCGTCGGCTAGCGCCAGAACATCGTCGCGCTTTTCTATCTCGTAGCGGAGAATCTCGGTCAGCGCTTGCGCGCCGCTTGCGAATCCTTTGGACTCATAACTGCTAGGCTGCCCTAGATGAACTCGGTTGATTTCCATTTCGTTACGAAATTGTGGTCGACCAAGATCGGCCATCATCTCTGGATTACGCGACAAAAGGTATGAAGAATTAGCGATGCCGCGCAGGTAAGTCACAAACCTTTCGTCCTGCGGCCCGAAATGCGTTTTCACCATTATTGCGGCTGCATTCCAAAACATTAGCGCGTTATTCAGCCGCATGCCGAGGGCTTCGCCGTGACCTAGATGAAAGGCACGAAGATTCCATTCGGCAATACTGTTCAGCACCGGAATAAGCCGTGGGTCGCGCGTGCCGTAAGCACGTCGCTGAATATAATACAGATACTCAAACGTGAGGTCGGCGTCTTGCCATTGGTCCAGCGCAAGATAGCTTTGGATTTTACTCTCGATAGCGGACACCTGTTCAACAGTGTGCAAGCCTAAATTAATCCGATTAATATGAATCGCTCGGTCGAAAACTTTTATCGCCTCTTCGTGCGAGCTTTGTTGCTGCAATAACGTGCCCAGCGAGGTGAGCTCTTCGACTAAACCGCCGTTCCACGCACCCCCATCGCCCTCTAGGTCTGCGATGACCGCATTGTAGTTACCGATGGCTTCTAAGCGGGCTATCGCCGCTTCCGACTCAGCCGCCATCATCTCTGCCAAAGAATCTGCGCGAGACGCCTCCTCTTCAAAAGAATCGACTTGGTTTGACGAGGTTGCTAGAAGCACTTGATTCGCTAACCTGACGCCAACGCCGCCGCGAATGAGAGGCGAGCGGCCTGCAATAGTGTAATCGCGTGCGGGGTTTTGAAAACTGCGCTTGAGTGTCCACAGCCGAGTCGAACTCGCCAAACTAGTCGCAAGGTCTACGGGAATATTGCGCGGGAAAGGGTTCGCCATAATCAGCGGCTGAGGGTCACTTATATATTTTAATTCTGACTGCGCACGAATTTTTAGTGGCGCTGGATTGTCTTGCTCGGCGCCTTCTAGACTGGCTAGCTCGGTCAGATTGGCTGGCTCGACTGGTTCGATCTGTTCTGCTAATTGGGCTTTGTCTGGTTGGGCTTTGTCTGGTTGGGCTTTGTCGCCCGCGCTAGCCTCCTGCGCGATCGCGATACTTGCGGCGCCCGCTAGCAACAAACTCACGACAGCTGCGCGTAAACTCAATGTAGCGGCGCTGGCCAATCGGTTGATGCGAACCCGACAGTCAAACACACTCCCTGCCCTTGATGATAAGGACAGCACAGTAACTTGCTCGAGTCTGGCGAGTAGATTCAGCATTGCGGGGTTTTGACCCTGCCTCAACTTGGGTTAATTAATTTGTGACTGACTAGCGATTACGACCGAGCGCAGCGCTGGGATCAGCTGCCACAATTCGATTTATCACTCGTTTTCTTTAGTCTTTTATACACTTAGGGGATTTGGGTGTAAACGACAGCCTTAGCGTTTGCGAAGCTCGATATTCCCGATCGCGTCACGTTTTGCGCACCACCCCGGTGCAACAAAGGTGGTGGCGGCCAGCTCGATGATCACCAACGGCCCTTCTCGTTCGTGCTCGTCTAATGCCTCGCGTCGAATACTCGGATAGGCGCTGTCGCCATACGTCGCCGCAGAGCTGGCTATGTCTTTGGAGTGGGACTTGTTAGCAGCAGATTCAGCGCTTCGGTTTGTGTTTTCGGAGTCGGCACACGGTAGAACCAGCTCCATGCCCTGCGCCGTGACTGCCGAGCGCAGATTAACCAGCTCGAGCTCGGTGTCGTGATCGTAGCCAAAGCGCTGGCGATGCAGGGCGACAAAGGCCTGCTTTGCCTGCGCGCGCGAGTGCCAAGGCACATTAAGCGTGTACGATTGACCTTTGTAGCGCAGGTCGACGCTGGGCTTTGCGGCTAGGGGGCCCTGAGCGCCTTCGGCGGTAAGCTCAGCCCTGCCCTGTGCCTCGAGTTCGGCTAAACCATTCTCGATTTCAGCATCGGTAAGATCGCCTAGCAAGGCGGTCGCCGTGCGCGAAAGCTGGCGCCCGGGCTGCGCGACAATCATGCCGAGCGCCGACAGCACGCCGCCGTGAATAGGCACGAGCGCACGCGTCATATTCATCGCCTCGGCAAGCGCGCAGACGTGCAAGCCGCCCGCGCCGCCAAAGCTGGTCAGGGTAAAGTCCTGCGGGTTGTAACCACGATTAACGGAAATAAGCCGAATCGCCGCCGCGATTTGCTCGTTGGCAACGGCAAGCACACCCTCGGCCGCCGTGTTAGCGTCGACGCCCATCGCCGCACCCAGCCTCTCGAGTGCCTCCAATGCCGCAGCACTATCGAGTGCTAGCCCACCGGCGAGCGTGGAACTGGGGTCTATTCGGCCGAGCACCACATGCGCATCGGTTACGGTCACCTGCGTGCCGCCCTGTCCATAGCACACGGGCCCAGGAACCGCGCCCGCCGAACGGGGACCAACCTGCAGCATGCCGCCGGTGTCGAGCGCCGCTATCGAGCCGCCGCCCGCGCCGATCGTGTGCATGTCGACCATCGGCACGCCCACAGGCAAATCGGCGATCGTGCCTTCGTTTGTAGTGACCGGTGCGCCGTCTAGCAGCGCGACATCGGTAGACGTGCCGCCCATGTCGAAGCTAATAAAGCGGCTTGTGCCCGTCTGCAAGCCAAGTGCATGGAGTGCGGTCAGGCCGCCCGCTGGGCCAGAAAGCAGCAGATTAACCGCGGTACGCGACGCCTTGTCCGCGGCGATCGTTTCGCCGCTAGATTGCATTATTTGTAGCGAATTGCCGCTTAATTTTTTTTCTAGCGTCGATAAGTACCGATAAACGACAGGGCCAAGCGAGGCATTTAGCCAAGTGGCGACACCGCGTTCGTATTCTTTGTATTCGGGCAACACCCGCGACGACCGGCTCACCAGCACGTCGGGCAGCGCGCGCTCGATCGCCGCCTCGATGCGCTGCTCGTGTGCCGGCGCTAAAAAGGAGAACAGCAAATTAATGGCCACGGCCTCGGGCTTGAGCGCGACGAGTTGCTGCACTAAATCCGCAATCGCCTCGTCGCTCAGTGCCTCGACTTGTGTTCCGTCGGCGGCAATACGCCCTTCGATCTCGAGGCATAGCTCGCGCGGTACTTTGACCCGCGCAGGCGCAGGCTCGAGTGCGTAAAGTGCAGGGCGCGTCTGACGCGCAATCTCGAGCATGTCGGCAAACCCTGTGTTGGTGACAAACGCCGTCCGTGCGCCTTTACCCTCGAGCGCCGCATTGGTTGCAACCGTGCTGCCGTGCACAATATGCAGGGCACCGTTATCGAGCGCTGCCTGCAAACCCATCTCGCGAATACCGCGTAGTATTGCCTGCTCGGGCGCCGCCGGACTCGACAGTGTTTTGTGTATGCGAATACTCACTTCTTTTTCGGCATCGATCTCGACACAGACGAAGTCGGTAAAGGTGCCCCCGGCATCGATGCCGAGTAGAATGCGAGATGAGGAAGGCTGAGTGGCAGACGACATATAAGGGCGAGTTCCGCGTGTTATCGAGCGCCGAGTATCGCATAAACCACTTATTGATGAGCAAGCGCGATTGCAGCCGGTGCAATGAATAACCGGTGAACTAATTAGGAGGCGCTTTGCCAGAATTACCCGAAGTTGAAACAACCCGCCGCGGTATTGAGCCCCACGTTGAAGGCAAGCGAATTACCAAAATGGTGGTACGTGAGCGCCGACTTCGCTGGCCCATACCTGCATCGCTTGAGGCGCGGCTCGCTGGTCAGACAGTCGACGGCGTAGAAAGGCGAGGTAAGTATTTACTCCTTCGCATCGATAACGGCAGCCTTATCGTGCACCTCGGAATGTCGGGCAGCCTTCGTGTGCTCGAACCCGGCACACAGCAGCCTCTTAAGAAACACGATCACGTAGAACTGGTGTTCGATGACAACACCGTTTTGCGCTATCACGACCCGCGGCGCTTTGGCTGCATCCTGTGGCAAGACGATCCGGTGAGTGATCACCCGCTTATCGAGACGCTGGGCCCCGAACCGCTGGACGAAGACTTTAACGCCCGAGCGCTGTTCGCGCGCAGCCGCGGGCGCAAGGCACCGATAAAAACTTTCATCATGGACAGCAAGGTAGTGGTGGGAGTGGGGAATATTTACGCCAACGAATCGCTTTTCTTCGCTGGGATTAATCCGCAGCGCGCGGCTGGCAACGTGTCACTCGCGCGCTACGAAAAACTAGTCGAGTGTATTAAGCGCGTGCTCGCGAGGGCGATTGAGGTGGGCGGCACTACCCTGCGCGACTTTACCGGCAGCGACGGCCAGCCGGGTTATTTTGCCCAGTCGCTGCAGGTTTATGGGCGCACAGGGTTGCCTTGCAACAACTGCAAGGCGCCTTTAAAAGAAGTGAGACTAGGGCAGCGCAGCACGGTGTACTGCACGCGGTGTCAGCGCTAAACGCGCGAGTAGGCCTTCATCGCTTCGACTACGGCCGGGTGCGCGAACTTAGAGATGTCGCCACCGTAGGACGAGATCTCTCGCACGAGCGTCGACGAGATATACGACAGGTGCTCGGCAGGCGCGAGAAACACCGTTTCGATGCTGGGGTCGAGCACGCGGTTCATGCCCACGAGCTGAAACTCGTATTCAAAGTCGGCCACGGTACGCAGGCCGCGCAAAATGATTTTCGAATCGACCTCTTGTACAAACTGAATCAGCAGGCTTTCGAATGAGCGCACCTCAACGTTGGGCAGATGGCCTAACACCTCCTGCGCAAGTTCGACGCGTTGCTCGGTTGGCATTGCGCTGCTTTTCTGTCGGTTAGAACCCACAACGCCGACGATAATATGATCGAAAAGCCCCGCTGCGCGCTCCACAAGGTCGGTGTGACCATTGGTGATTGGGTTGAATGTTCCGGGGTACACGGCAGTTTTCATAAATTCTCTCTTGTGGGCGTCTCGTCTGTCTTATTATTAGTTGAGTGTTTTTCTCGACCTAGGTCGCCGCATTCTAGCGAATCGGCTGGCGAGGCTCAATCGCGGGTATTGCAGGCATTTTTAGCCACCACAGCCCTAGCCCGAGCTTAATAGGAAGCGTGCGATTTGCTGTTCGAGCCACGCGCGATTGCCGCGCGCGATAAAGCCTACGTGGCCGCCTCGGTCGGACAATTGCAATTCGGTCGCGCTCCCGAGGTCTTCTTGCGACGGCAAAGCCGCGGGCGGAATAAGCGGGTCGTCGGCGCTTTGAATGAGTAGTGTGCGCGCGCTGATGCTTTTTAGCTTTGGACCGCTGCTGCAGCGAGCGTAATAATCGTCGGCGTTTGCAAAACCATGGAGCGGCGCGGTTAGCTGATCGTCGAAGCGCCAGATACTGGTTAGATCGACCGCGTTATTGAGCAGGCCGCGCAGGGTTATCGCCGCGTCAAACGCCAGTGGATTACCCAAGCTTGCCAGAGTCTCGAGGTGTTCGACTTTGTTGATGAAATCTCGATTAAGCAGTTTGACAAAATAGTCGCCGTAAAATGCACTCGTGCCGCCGAGCATCGCGCGCGAACAGTCTGCTAGCTGAAAAGGAGTCGACACGGCAACGGCTCGACACGTTGATGCGGCTGGCACTGCGGTACTGTGCGATTCTTGTTCACCTTTTTCTGCAAGCCAGTTGAGCAACACGCTGGCGCCAAGTGAGTAACCCGCAAATAAAAAGTGATGTGCCGGATATTGTTCCTGCAAGATATTGAACACTTCGTCTAAATCTTCGGTCACACCCGAATGATACGCGCGCGCGAGTCGATTAAATTCTCCACTGCATCCGCGAAAATTGATCGCAACCGACGCAACGCTCGACAAGGCAAGCTCGCGTTGGAGCTCGATAATATAGGGCGATTGCGACGACCCGCAAAGCCCATGCAATAACACGACAATCCGATGCCTCGACGAATCACTCGGCGCAGGCCCTGCCCAGTCGATATCGATGAAGTCACCATCGGCTAGCTCTATGCGTTCGCGAAACTGTTCGAACACGGCCAACGGTGTAAACCTTCGCCATAAGGTTTGTGCGTGCGCGTTACTCGCAAGAAGCGGCGGTTTGAATGTGTTGGTGCTGTATGACATAGACTTTTTCTGATTGTTTGAATCGCGGCTAAGCCGAACGGAAACCTAGAGCGCTTGTAACAGCGTGGAGTGGACTGCCCCTGCCCGTTTGATTTTACGGCCGGTCCAGTTAGAAGGCAGCTTGGCTTCGTCGAGCGGTTCGGCCGACTCGATATAGACCAGTGCGCCGGGTGCGAGACAGCCCGACTCAGCAAGCGTGTGCGCCGCCTCGTAGTGCTGATTCGCATCGAAAGGCGGATCTAGAAAAACAAGATCGAAGCGCTGCTTGCCTGCATCCCGCCTGAGCCAGATGAGCGCGTCGGCCTCGACGATTTGTACCGCGGTTGTTGCCAGTGCATCGCGGTTGTCGCGCAACGCGTTGGCAGCAGGCTTTGCCTTCTCTACCATCACCACACTCGACGCGCCCCGCGAGGCGGCCTCGAAGCCGAGCGCGCCGCTGCCGGCGAATAGGTCGAGCACTCGAGCAGCGGGAATCGCCATCTGTAGCCAATTAAATAGCGTCTCGCGGACACGATCGGCGCTGTCTCTTATACACATCTCCGAGCCCACGAGACCGAGGCTGATCTCGT
>OJCR01000591.1_pt1 | contig 16380 bp, 15 predicted proteins | sample 1591611 | NCBI WGS metagenome assembly OJCR01 (sample SAMN05416815, study PRJEB24817) | seawater metagenome | isolation source: Sea water | place: Canada:Atlantic | collected 2013-07
ATCTACACGTAAGGAGTCGTCGGCAGCGTCAGATGTGTATAAGAGACAGAGGAAGAGCTTGGAATCACCTGTGCGCTGATTCCTGCTGACACTCCCGGGGTGGAAATCGGCCGTCGCCACTACCCTGGCTCTCCGTTCATGAACGGCCCCATCAACGGCAAGGATGTGTTCGTACCGCTGGATACCATCATTGGCGGGCCAGACATGGCCGGTCGTGGCTGGCGCATGCTGATTGAATGCCTGGGTGCCGGTCGCGGTGTCTCCCTGCCCGCCCTGGCCACTGCCAGCGGCGAAGTCGGTTACCGCATGACCGGTGCCTTCGCCCGTATCCGTCGCCAGTTCAACACGGCGGTAGGCCAGTTCGAAGGCGTGCAGGAAGCCTCTGCCGAAGTAGCCGCCATTGGCTACACCCTGGAAGCTTACCGTCACCTGGTGACCCGTTCACTGGAAGATGGTGCGCCTTCAGTGGTCACCGCCATGGCCAAGTACCACGCCACGGAAATGATGCGTGAGCTGATTAACCACGGCATGGACATCGCCGGCGGGCGCGGTATTCAGTTGGGCCCCCGTAACTTCCTGGCCCTGCCCTATCAGTCCACCCCCATCGCCATCACCGTGGAAGGGGCGAATATCCTCACCCGCTCGCTGATGATCTTCGGTCAGGGCGCCATGCGCTGCCATCCATACCTGTATGACGAATTGCAGGCGATCCAGGCAGAAGACAAGAAGCAGGGTCTACAGGATTTCGACGCCCTGTTCTTCTCCCATGCCGGCCACACCCTGGGCAATATCAGTAGCGGTATCATGCAGGCTATTGCCGGCCCCTACCTGTCCGAAGCACCGGGCAATGCGGACGCCTTCAGTGCCCCCTGGTATCGGCTGGCGAACCGCTATAGTGCGGTGCTCTCCAGTACTGCAGATATGGCATTGGCCCTGCTGGGTGGCGATCTGAAACGTCGTGAGCTGCTCTCAGCCCGGCTGGGTGATGTGCACAGCCAGTTGCTGATCGCCTGTTCCATTCTCAAATACCACGCCACCCTGCCACGGGACGAGGCCAACGACGCCCATGCCAGCTATGCGCTGCGCCGGTCGTTCAGCAAGGCCCACGACGCCCTGGATGCCTTCTACCGCAACTTCGGTTTCTTTGGTGTGGGGTATGCGTTGAAAGGCTTGTTCTTCCCGTTCGGTCGCCCCTGCAAGGCCCAGGCCCCAAGCGACGACCAGATCCGCACGCTGGGTGACATGATCATGGCACCCAGCTCGGTGCGCGATGCACTGGCAGAGCCCGCCTATATCTCCCAGGACCCGGAAGATGCTATCGGTCGCGTGGAAGCCACTTTCAACAAACTGCTGGAAGTGGAACCGGCCTACCTGGCGTTCCTGAAAGCCGACGGCAAGGGACAACTGGAAGGCAACAGTGTGCTGGAAAAACTCCAGGACGCGGCCAGCAAAGGCATCATCGACGCCGACCAAGTAGACCCGGTGAACGAGTACGATGCCATGCGCTACGACTGCCTGCTCACCGACGCCTTCGATATGGACCTGAAGGACGTCAACGTGCACGCAGAACGTCCGGTGATGTGACCCACCCAGGCGGAGGTGGCCGCAAGGCCCCTCCGCCCTCTCCCCATTGGTTACCACGCAACCCCCAGCTGAACCGGACACCATTGTCTGTGCACGCGGCAGGAATGGTTGCCAATGCCAGCCTTGTAAAAAGCAATATCACCACAGAGGGCACAGAGCTCACTGAGGCAAAACATTCTTTATCTCTGTGTGCCCTGTGCCCTCTGTGGTGAAATCGGTTTCCTTGCAGATCAACAACCGGACCTTAAATCTGGCCCCCAACGCCAACCGGTCCACAGTTTCACAAAAAGCCACAAAGTCGGGTCAGCGGGGGAAATGCTGTTTTTTTCAGCAGTTATTCCGCTGTCATCCCCATATCACGCAGATTTAACATTCATATCACCCTTTTGGCGCTTTTACGGATCGCCGCTTTCGTCTAGGCTTTGCCAAAATTACGCCCCACCTGGGCCCGGCGTATCTCTTGCGCCTATTGCCCCTCGGACAACAGGTCAGGAATGACAGCAGTCGTCGAAGAAAATACCGTTCTCGAGTTCAAGGGCCGCATGTTGATGATGACGGTCCTGCAACTGAAAAACCTGGATGCCAACCTGCTGCATCAGGAAGTCAGCCAACGGCTGGAAGATGCCGCCCAGTGGCTGCAGGAAGCCCCGGTGGTGATTGACGTGAGTCAGGACCTGGAGGTGGACCCGGTAGCCCTGATGGCCGCGGTGGACACCCTGCGCAGCCTGGGCGTGAACCTGGTGGCCCTGGCTCGCACGACCGGCATTGATAGCGATACCGCCGCCATGCTTGGCTTGGGTACTCTGAGTCTGTCCGGTGGCCGCGATGTGCCGCGCCGCAGCGAGCCCGCGCCACAGGTAGAAGCAGAAAAAGTCCCCACCGCTACCCAACGCATCGAGACGCTGGTGGTGGACCAACCGGTACGATCCGGCCAGCAGGTCTACAGCCGTGGCGATTTGATCGTGCTGGCCCCGGTGAGCACCGGCGCCGAGCTGATGGCGGAAGGCAACATCCATGTCTACAGCAAACTGCGTGGCCGCGCCTTGGCCGGCGTCCGCGGGGACGGCAGCGCACGTATTTTCTGCCAGCAACTGAATGCCGAACTGGTATCCATTGCCGGCCATTACCGGGTAGCCGAAGATCTGCCCGAAGCGCACCGCAACCGGGCTGTCTATCTGTCCCTGGAAGGTGACGCCATGCAATTTACCGCGCTGAGCTAGCGCCACAGAAAGACGAAGGTAAGGAGAAAGAGCGTGACGAAGATTGTGGTCGTGACATCCGGCAAGGGTGGCGTCGGCAAAACCACCACCAGTGCAGCGCTGGCCACCGGCCTTGCCCTGCGCGGTTTCAAAACCACTGTCATTGATTTCGATGTGGGCCTGCGCAACCTGGACCTGATCATGGGTTGTGAACGCCGCGTGGTTTATGACCTGGTGAACGTGATCAGTGGCGATGCCAACATCAAACAGGCGCTGATCAAGGACAAGAAGGTGGACAACCTGTTCATCCTTCCCGCGTCCCAGACCCGTGACAAGGACGCCCTGACCACCGAAGGTGTGGAAGGCGTGCTCAACGCCCTGCGCGATGACATGAAGATGGACTACATCATCTGCGACAGCCCGGCCGGCATCGAGAAAGGCGCCCTGATGGCCGCCTACTTCGCCGACGAAGCCGTGGTAGTGACCAACCCGGAAGTCTCCAGTGTGCGTGACTCCGACCGCATCATCGGCATTCTGGCCAGCAAGACCCGCCATGCCGAACAAGGTGACGGGGATATCCCCGCCCGCCTGCTGCTCACCCGCTACTCTCCGGAGCGCGTGGAGAACGGCCAGATGCTGTCCGTGGAGGATGTGCAGGAAATTCTCGCCATCGAATTGCTCGGCGTGATTCCCGAATCCCAGGCGGTACTGAACGCCAGTAACGCCGGCAGCCCGGTAATTCTGGATATCGATTCCGATGCCGGTCAGGCGTACAGCGATGCGGTAGCCCGCTTCCTGGGCGACCAGCTGCCCCATCGTTTCGTCAACGTTAACAAGAAAGGTCTGTTCGGCCGTCTTTTTGGAGGCTAAGGGATGAGCATCTTCAGTTACCTGCTTCCCAAGAAGCAGAGCTCCGCATCAGTGGCCAAGGAACGCCTGCAGATCATTGTGGCCCGCGAACGCTCCACGCGTGGCGGTCCGGATTATCTGCCGCAGCTGCAGCAAGAGCTGCTGATGGTAGTACGCAAGTATGTTCCCGTGGGGGAAGACGCCGTGAATGTGCAGGTGGATCGTGATTCCGGCTGCGAAATTCTCGAGCTGAACATCACCCTGCCGGAAGAAGAAGCCCAGCAGCAGTACTGAGCTGGCACCGGAAGCCGCCGCAAGGCGGCTTTTTTCTTTCTGACCCAACCCCCGGAACATCGACGCCCCTACGGCGACGGCGGGCCACAAAAACCAGTCTATTGTGGCAGCACCTGCCATTCCGGTTCGTCGAATTCTCCAATCACCGTGACCTCGCAGACCTTGGCGTGTTTCGCCAGAATCGCCTTTACCTTTTCACTGCGACTGTCGTCCTTGGCATCCCGATGAGCCTTGCTGTCCCAGTGGGCAATGGCCAGCACCTTGTCCGGTTCGCCGATCTTGCGGTGCAGGTAGGTGCCCCGTGCGCCCGGAGTCTGCTGAATGATTTCACTGGCTTCCACCCAGCCCTGAGCATATTCCTCTACGGTAAAGCCCGGTTTCACCCGAACTTCGAAGATGAATTTCATGGCTGTTCTCCCTGTCGGTAAAACTGCGCCAGCAGCCGGTACAGATCCGGCCAGTCCCGCTGCAGCGAGTCTGGCGCCTCGAAAAAGGCTTCACTGCAAACCGCAAAGAACTCACCCGGCCCGGTCAGTGCATAAGGATCGATAGACAGAGGCCGGTGCTGCTCATAATCATCGAATAACCGGTCCCAGGCCGCCGTGAAGGTATCGTGCCACTGGCGCGGATTCATACCCGGATGCAGCGGCGGCGCGCCATTGGCACCGTTACGGCGCATATCGAGTTTGTGGCTCATCTCATGGATGACCACATTGCTGCCCTGCCCGGCTTCAAGCACCGATTCCCATGACAGTATGACCGGGCCCTGATGCCAGGCCTCACCGGCCAGCACCGGGCTACTGGCATGGACCACACCATCCTCAGTCTGCCAGGGCCGATTGGGAATGAAATCTCCCTCATAGAGAATGACCGTATACCAGCCGTCATACCAGTCCAGCCCCAGTTCCAGAATGGGCACACAGGCCATGGTGGCGATACGCAGACACATGGCATCGGTGATAGCGAAGTTGTTCCCCGGCGCGACACTCTTGCGCGCCAGAAACCGAAAGCTCAGATCCCGCAGTCGAGCCCGCTCATCGCCCTGGTACCGCTGCAACACCGGCCAGTCGGCCACCGCCGTTTCCCATTCTGCTTCGGTATACCCCATCTTCTTGACCCGGCGCTTGTCGCGCCAGTTTCGCCAGGCTGCAAACATTGTTACCTCAACGTCAAACACCACACCCTATTCAAGGCCACGCACAATTTGGAGCGCTCGGGCATAACAGCTGTTATCGCTGCTGGCGCTCTTCACATTGCGAGTACCGAGTTGAAAGTAACGACAGGCAGATAACAATGCGGATTCTGATCTATTCGCTACTTTCAACTTGCAACTCGCTGCTGGCCTGAAGCGATTCACCCGAATCAATGTCTGCACCATGAATCGACCCGCGCTCAGGATAATGCGTGTCTACTTTGACCTGATCTATGTCGCCTGAACAGTCGTTACCCGGCACAGGCCCTGTGCTACCATCGCCAGCTCTGTTGCCATGCGAATCCTGTTCAGTGCCTGTTAGCCAAGCTCACAAAGCCGACCTGCTGCTTCTGGTGGTCACCCTGCTGGCCGCCATCAGCTGGATGTTCTCCCGAGAGGCGGTGCTGGCCATGCCACCGCTGCTGTTCATGTCGCTGCGCTTTCTGCTGGCGGCAAGCCTGCTGGCCATGGTCGCCCACCGCCAGCTGCGCCGGCTCAGCGGCCAGCAACTAGTCCGCTGTGTGCGGGTGGGCGCCGTGTTCGGCATTGCCATGAGCTGCTGGGTCATGGGGCTGGCCATGGCCGAACATGTGGGCGAAGGGGCCTTTCTCACCAGCCTGGGCGTGGTTCTGGTACCCGTGATCGCCCGGCTGATCTTTGCCGAACCCGTGCCCGGCAGTACCTGGCTGGCTTTGCCGGTGGCTGCTGCGGGTCTGGCTCTGTTGTCACTGGAACAAGGACTGCATCTGGAGGCCGGACAGCTGTTCTTTGTGGCGGCAGCCACCATCTTCGCGCTCTATTTCAACCTCAACACCCGCGCCGCCAACACCATTTCCACCACCGACCGCAGCGGCAACGCCATTGAACACCCACGCATTCCGGCTCTGGCGCTGACCACGGTAGTACTGGCGGTGGTAGGGGTGCTAACCGGCAGCCTGTCCGCCATTTTCGAGCCCTGGGGCGAGGCCGCGGCAAACGCCACCTTCGAGTTGGCAATCTGGGTCATCCTCAGCGCCACCGTGGGTACCGCCCTGCGCTTTCTTGTGCAAACCTATGCGCAAAGCCTGTCACTGCACAGCCATGGCGTTGTCATCATGGTTCTGGAACCCATGTGGACCGCCCTGATGGCGGCGGCCTGGTTCGGCGAGCAGATGACGCTGATGCAGCTGGCCGGTTGCGCCCTGATTTTCCTGTCACTGCTGGTCAATCGCTGGCGGGCAGTGAGAAGCCTGCTCAAACAGGCTCTGTCACTCGTTTCCATTCACGACTAAGTTGCTCACTCCCAAAACGAAAAGGATGTCTTATGGGACCCGATATTCTCTCCCTGATCCCCGCTATCGCCCCCGGCACTCTGGTGGCCATTACCGCCTTTGTGCTCGCCGGAATATTCATGCAGCGTGCCCGCACTGCGGCCATGCTCGTGATGATCGCCGGCCTGCTCACCCTGCTGCAGAATGGCTGGATCATCTTCAACCAGACCGTGTTGCTGGAATGGATGTTTGATGACGTGATCAGCTCGGATACCTACTCACTCATCGCAACCGCCGCCTACAACCTGTTCTATCTTGTCATCAGCGCCCTGCTGCTGTTTGCTGCCTTTGCCGGTCGCCAGTCTCTCGGCGCACCCGCATCCACCGCTCCTCAGGCCGAGCCCCGTCCCGAAGGTAATCTCCCGGCCCATCGAGGCGGGCTGGTGCTGACCTTCGGCCTGCTAGGCATCCTGCTGTTTGCGCCGCTGGGCATCGTCGCCTGGATACTGGGCAACAAGGATCTCCACGCCATGGGCAGCGGGCACATGGACCCGTCAGGGGAAGGCATGACCACCGCCGGCAAGGTGCTTGGCATCATTGCCACTGTCCTGATGGCGGTGGGTTTGCTGGTGGCCATGGCTGTGATCAGCATTATTGCCGTCAACTTCCGGGCCTTCTGATTCCTGCCGCCCGGGCCTTGCCCGTAAGGCCCAGGCAAAACGCTCGGGGCGGTTTCCATAAACCATCGCGGTAATGCCTCTGCCATACGCCGTATGCACATTTGTGTATCGCGCTGTGACCCAGTTCCTTCTCTCCATCCCCAGTTGGCGCACCATTTGTTTCTGGCAGGAAATCACCGTTTATCATTTGCACTGCCATCGCAATACCGGTTACTGGTATTGCCTGAGCGTTCAGCCCTGATAACCAATAACAAAACGATGGGACAATGAGAGCAATCAACCAGGCTGTTTTCTGCCTTCTAGGCACACTGCTAATCCCCAGTCTGCAGGCGGCACCTGCTGACTGCCGGGCAGATTCGTCACGCCCCCTGGTTCTCTCCAGCCAGGACCAGCAATTGCTGGAGATACTGGGAGGACATGCCAGTAACAGCCACACCCCTACCCTGATCCGCTACAACGACCAGACTCCTGGCATCAACCAGCCAATTCTGGGCAACTATGCCCGTCTGCGCCTGGCAGCCATGGCTCTGCGCGATGGCGATACCGAATTCGCCCGGCAGCAATTGAATCAGGTGGAACAGAACAGCCCCGCAGCGGTGGATGCGGCACTGCTATTGGCGGAAAGCTATCGACGGGACGGGGACCGCGAACGGGCAAGGACCTGGTTCGTGCGCATTGCCGCGCGTTTCCCCGGTAACCCCAGAGCCGTCTCCGGGCTGGTACTGGCCGGCGATGACTGGCGCAAGCAAGGGGCTGTTGAGCAAGCCCTGCCAGTCTACAACCTGGCCCTGAACAAGGTGGCGGAAAACATGAAGGCGCTGCAAACCCTGGCCGACGACCCGGATCGCCTTTACCGCTCGCTGACCAACAGTGTTGCCGGCAACAGCACCACCGTGATGGACCAGCTGGTACTGGCTATGATCCGCGACCGCGACAGCCAGGTTCTGGATGCCACCGGCAAGCTGATCAATGCCAGCAATGTGCGCAAATGCCTTCGTGAGGAGGAAAAAACCTTACATAACGCCATCCAGCACGCCACCGCCCGGGACCTCTCAAATGGCGCCTTTCGCACTGCCGCCAACATGGAAAAAGCCGCTACCGAACAGGAAATTGCGGACCTGCAGCGGGTTCTGGCCAATGCCCCGGATGCGGAAGACTTCCGGGCCCGTCTGACGGACGCCCGGGATCGACTGAAACGTATTGAAGACCGCCTGGAAAGACTGGGCAGCACGGCCCTGCCGCCGGCACTGGAAAAACGAAAGAAACAGATGCAGGAGGACAAACAGCGGGTAGAAACGGAGATTGAGGATGCCAGGCAGCAGGTGCGCCAGGCCTTGAAAGCCCAGCTACCTGAGCTACAACGGTTTTACCGCAACCTGGCCGGGGAAGCGCAGCTGGGCAAGGCCCAACTGCTGCAGGCAAGGGGGTGAATCATCAGCCCGGAATGCGGTTTTAGCCCTTGTGGCTTTTCAGCAGGCTGTCCACCTTGTCGATGTACTTCTGCTTGGCGTCGTCCGCAGACATGCCCTTGAGCTTGGCCCAGGCGTCATACTTGGCCCGGCCCACCATATCCAGCATGCCCGGACGTTTGCCACTCACATCGCCAGCACTACCCTGTTTGAAGTGGGCATACAGAAACAACAGATCATCGTTGCCGGGCTTGCGATCCAGGGTTTTCACATCTTTTTGGGCTTGTTCAAAACGGGCAGTATCGGTCATGATGCTTCCTGTTGGTTGTGATCATTATTGAATATCGCGACAGGCTTTATTCGCGATCAGGCTGTCAAAATACTGCGCTGTCACAGCCTGCGAATCAAGGAGCCTCTGGATAACTCCTTGCATGCTCAGTCTTTCAGGCTGGCCTGCAATCTAGGCGCAATGTTGAAGGTGTGTGTCGACCCATCAAGACATTGCAACAACGAGTGCGGGCCAGCCTGGGAGACCCGAAGGGCGCGGCTTGAAGGGCCCATCTGCTGCGCTTTGTCGCTAGGAAAGGGAACCCACCCTGCCCGTCGCGACAAAACACAACAGCTGCACCCTTCAGGCCACGCTGAGCACGCAAGGAGTTATTCAGAGGCTCCTCAAACGGAATAATAATCAGGTAACGCCATGCCCGCAGCATCGGAAGCAGCGATCAGCAAAAACCAGGAAGGCGTCCTGCGCAACGCGCTCGACAGCCTTCTGGTCACCTTTGATGGAGAATTGGAAGCCCGCTACCGGGAACATGCTCATCGGCGCGCCCGGGACCTGATAAGCCATTCGGTCTATCTTCTCGGGCTGTTGTACCTGGTGGTGGTGCTGCCGGTAATGCTGCTGGTAGATACCGCTGAGATGGTCGCCTGGCGCAATTACGGGGTCTATCCCATCGCGGTGTCACTGCTGGCTCTGTGGTGCAGCACCCGGCTGTCCTGGCTCACAGCCCACACCATCGGCGTCATGTATCTGGCCCTCGGCATTGCCCTGGCCGGCACTCTGCTCGGCGCCATCCGCTTTCACGATCTTTTTCCCGGGCAGATTTCCGCCTTTGAAACCATCTATATCCTGATTATCGGTTTTTCCATCTTGCGCTTGCCGCCGCGGCAGACGCTCATCAGTTGCCTTTGTGCCCTGGCGGTAACCCTGCTTGCTGCCCTGTTTCAACAACTGCCTCTGCCTCTGCCTCTGCTATCCATGCTGCTGTACTTCGTCATTCCGCTGATTATCTGTGCGCTCAATGGCTACATTCTGGATATCAGTGCCCGCCGCAATTTTGCCAACAATCTGCTGCTGGAAAGTGAATCCTCGCAGCTGGCCCGCTGGCGGGAACAGGCAGAAAAGGACACCCTGCGCCAACAGCAGCTCAACCTGTTTCTGGAACGGATTGCCGGCAACCTGACACCGGCGCAGCTTTTCGAACGGGTGCTCGGCTATCTGATAGAACAGATCGGCGCGAAAGCCGGCGCCGCCTACACCCTGGAAGAGCAGGAACTGGTCCGGCAGGCTGGCTGGGGGCTCAATGCCAGCGCCTCGGAACGCCGCAAAGTCCCCCAGGATGAAACCCTGCTCGGCGCAGCCCTGAACCAGAAACTGCTGATACAACAGCATAGTGTCCCGGCAGGCTATCTGGATCTGGAAGTCGGGGAAGGCAAACGCAAACCCGCCACCCTGCTACTGTGGCCAATACATCAGGGAGAGTTTGCGTTGGGTATCGTGGAAGTGGCCGGCTCTCAGCCGTTTTCGACCGCCGACGAGGCCCTGCTCAACGAGTTGCACCGCCCACTGGCCTTTGCCTTGCAATCGGCCCAGCGCCGCCAACAGTTTCTCAGCCGCCTGGACGAGCAGGACAACGTCGCTCAGGCCTGATTTTTTTGCCGAAGCTCCCGCAACGGGGCGGACAAGCGCTCCGGGCGGCGCGGCACGATATCCGCCAGTGCCTGCACAATCCTGGCCATGTCCTGCTCCATGTCTCCGCTGGGCATGAAGCTGCCAACAATGCGAACCTGACGCCGCTGGTAACAGAAACCGATCACCACAATGGGGATCTGCATCTGTTCGGCTATCCGGTAAAAGCCGGTTTTCCAGCGCTCGGCACCCTCCCGCGTGCCCTCTGGCGCGAGACCCAACCAGAAAGGTTTGTCGCGCATCACCGTCGTCGTTTGGTCCACCACATCGTCCGCGCTGTCACGGTTAACCGGTATTCCGCCCAACCAGACCATCAAGCGTCCCAGACGACCTTCGAACAGGGTGTGTTTCGCCATGAACTTCACATGGATTCGCAGGCACTGAATCGCACTGATACCCACCACACCATCCATATTGGAGGTGTGCGGCGCTACCGCCAGAACCGCGCGCTCCACATTGGGCAGCGTGCCGACGATCCGCCATCCCATGGCCGAAAGAATCACCCGGCCCAGGCCGGCCAGCAGCCAGTGCCCACGCCGTGGCACTCTTTCACCCAGGGTTCTTGCCTTGATCGGCGGTAGTTCTGTTTTCATGCAAATACCGTAAATGTCTGGCGGCTCAGCGCCACCGCTTTGCCTTCCCCATCCCAGATTGTCGCCTGACTCTGGCCGTAACCGTCACTACTCTGGTCCGTCTTTACCCGATACTGCCACAGGGTATCCGCAGGGCGCGACAGCGGATCGTCAAGCAGCTCCATGGTCCAGGTCAATGAGCTGGCCGGGGCCGGCTTCTTCAACATGGGGAGCACCGATGGCGGCCAGGTATCGACCAGCGCGATCAACGCCGCCGTGCTCATGGCCTGCGGTGGCGAGCGAAAGCCCATATAGCCACTGAAATCGGGCACTTCGCTACCACTGAAAGGGGGCATACCATCGGCATAACGCATCTGGAAGTGCTGCAGAAAATCCGGCGTCAGACCGGCAATGAAGGGCAGCTCGATACAACGGTCCGGCGCTGGCATGGCCGGTGCTGCCGGCGGCGCCACGATCACCCGGGACTCCCGGGCCGCACCCAGGCTCACCAGCATGGCGGCCACCACCTGCCCTTCCTGGCGAGCTGACACGATGGCCTGCATCACCGATTTTCCTTCCCGGAACACCTCACTGTGTAGACTGATCGGCCCCGGCGCCATGGGCGCCACAAAGGACAGGGAAAAACTGCGCAACGTTCTGCCCGCGGCGACGGTTTTCTGCAGGTGATCAAACAACACGGCACCTACCAGCCCACCAAACAGGGCACGACCCTGGCCCCAACCTTCCGGCATCATGCCATTCCCTTGGCCATCCACCGTGGCCAGGATCTCGTCAAAATTCATTTCCGTCTCCCGTCAGCGAATGCCTTTAATAACACTGCAACCGCATGGGTGAAAGCCATTAACCCGTCATTGGCCAAGCCGGCTACGACATCCTGCTGGAATTTGTCCAAATAACCGGCAAAAGTGGTGATTTGGCCATGCGCGAACTGGCCCTTCCCGGTAGCATAGGCGCCTGTTTTTTCAGTTCCGCCAGTACGGAGTAATCGGCATGACCTGGTTGAAATCCCGACGTCTGCACTATCTGTTGGCCATGACAGCGCTCTTCTTCAGCCTGATGGTCATCCTGCGGGCTATTTTCTATTTTGGCTTCTCCGAGGTACCGGGTAACCCGGATTATGAAACCGGCGCCATTCTCAGCGCCCTGGGTATCGGCCTGCGCTTTGATCTGCGTCTGGCCCTGCTGATGATGCTTCCTCTGGCTGCACTGGCCTATCTGCCACGCTTCAATCTGCTTAACAGCCGCCTGATGCGTCTCCTTGCCCATGGCTATCTGATCGTTGCGCTGGCGCTGCTTGGTCTCACCTATATTCTCGACTTTGGCCACTACGCCTATCTCGGTGAACGGCTGAACGTTACCGCCCTGCGCTTCCTGCAAGACACCCGGGATTCCACCCTGATGGTATGGGAAAGCTACCCGGTGATCTGGATTACCCTTGGCCTGGTTGCCGGCGTGGCCGGCAGTTACTGGCTCGCTCGTATCGCCGAACGCAAACTGCTGCAGCGGACGGCTGCCGGCATCTCCGGATTCCAGGCCACCGTCGGTTTTCTGATCTGCTTCACCCTGTTCTTCTTTGCCATTCTTGGCCGGGTCAGCAACATCAATATCCTTAACCCCATTCCGCTGCGCTGGAGTGAAGCCTTTGTGTCCGGCGACCGGGCCATCGGCGCCCTGGGTTTGAACCCGGTCCTCTACTTTCGCGACACCCTGCTGATTCCCGTGTCCCCTTTCGACAAGGAACAGGTCGCCGAGTATTACCCGCTCATTGCTGATCATCTCGGCATTCCCGAGGATCAGCGTCAGGATCTCAATTTCGTACGAACGGTGGAGGTGCAGAGTCACAAGCTTGACCATGAGCGCCCGCCGAATGTGGTCTTTGTGATGCTGGAATCTCTGGGTGCAAGCCGTGTCAGCAGCTACGGCTTACCGGTGGAAAGCAGCCCCAATCTGGACCAGCTGGGACGTGATGGCTGGCGCTTCGAAAATTTCTATGTGCCCGTGACTGGCACCGCCAAGACGATCTGGGCCACCTTTACCGGCATCCCTGATGTGGCTCCCACCGAAAGCGCCAGCCGCAACCCGCTGACCAGCCACCAACGCACGGTGCTGAATGAATTCGAGGGCTACCGGAATTTCTATTTCATTGGCGGCAATGCCGGCTGGGCCAACCTGGACGGTCTGGTGCAACAAACCATCGATGGCTTGGAGCTGTATCAGGAAGGTGACTGGCAATCGCCGGACGTGGACGTATGGGGCATTTCCGATCTGAACCTGTTCCGCGAATCCAACCAGATTCTCGCCGACCTGCCGGATGATCAGCCGTTCTTTGCCTTCATCCAGACCGCCGGTAACCACCGGCCTTTCACCATCCCGGACAATAACGGTGATTTCCAGCCACGCACGGACCTGTCCGATGAGGAGTTGGCCGAATACGGCTTCCGCAGCGCCGCCCAGTTCAACGCGGTACGGCTGCTGGATTACAACGTGGGCGAGTACATGAAATGGGCTCGGGAAAGCGATTATTTCGACAACACCATCTTTGTGTTCTTTGGTGATCACAGCAACCGCATCACCACCCTGCCCCACATGCCGGCCATGGATCAGCTGGGGCTGGAAAGTAACCATGTGCCGCACATCATTTATGCACCCCGCTACCTGAAACCCAGAGTGATTGATGAATCGGTCGGCCTGGTCGATGTGCTACCCACCGTTGCCGGTATGCTGGGACTCAACTACCGCAACACCACCCTGGGCCGGGATTTCCAGATTCCTGCCCCGGAAGGGGATCGCGCCAGTTTTGTGGTGCTGCGAGAAGGGCCTACCCCCATCTACGGCATGGTCACGAAAAACTTTCTGGTGCGAATCAATGCCAATGGCAACAACGCCACCCTGCATGATCTGCACAGCGACACCCCCAAACAAGACGTGGCTGCAGAGCACCCGGAAGTCTTCGAACGGCTGCTCAAACTGGCTCGCGGGCAATACGAAACCGCTCGCTACATGTTCTACGACAACGTGGACGAGTAATCCGCAGGCCCTTGTCCGCTACCCATAACGCCCTCAGACTGAGGGCGTTATCATTTATGGGCTAAACCGAGTGCAACCACGGGAAACCACCGACACCGTCATCATCGGCGCTGGCGTCATTGGCCTGGCCATCGCCCGTGAACTTGCACCCTCCAGATCTGTTGTGCTGCTCGAGCAGGAAAGCCGTTTTGGCGAACATCTTTCTTCCCGCAACAGCGAAGTCATCCACGCCGGTCTCTACTATCCGCCAGATTCCCTGAAAGCTCGCCTGTGCCTGCGTGGCAACGCCCTGCTGTACCAGTACTGCCAGGAACAACAGATTCCCTATCAACAGTGCGGCAAGCTGATCGTCGCCTCACAGGGCCAGCAAGAGGCGCTGGACAATCTGTACCGTAACGCGATGGAGAGTGGCGCCACAGGACTGCATCGGTGCAACCCGTCATGGCTGCGTCAGCAGGAGCCATGGTTACAGGCCAGTGAAGCCCTGCTCAGCGAGCACAGCGGCATCCTTAATAGCCACGCCTTCCTTTCAAGACTGGCTCAGGAAGCGGAGGGCCAGCATGCCCTGCTCTGTTATCGGCACCGGGTGCAGCGGATTGACTGTGGGCCAGGGGATTTCCTGCTGCAGGTAGAAAGTGACGACACAACCTTTGAACTCCGTTGCCAGCACTTGATCAATGCCGCAGGCCTCCATGCCGTTCCCTTGCTGAAAGACTGCAACGGCTTTCCCGCAGAAAAGATTCCCGAACAGCGGCTGGCCCGAGGCAACTATTTTTCCCTCAGCGGGGGCAGCCCCACCCGGAGGCTGATCTACCCGCTACCGGAAGCAGACGGATTGGGTATTCACCTCACCGTGGACCTGGCCGGCCATGCCCGCTTCGGCCCGGATGTGGAATGGATCAAGCACAGGGATTACCAGGTCAATACCGCCCGGCTACCGCAATTCGAAGAAGCGATACGACGCTACTGGCCAAGCCTGAATACAGACAGACTCACCCCTGCCTACGCCGGCATCCGCCCCAAGCTGTTTATGGAAGGAGAGCCCTATCGGGATTTTCTGATACAGGGAGAGAAGGAGCACGGCATCAAAGGGATGATCAACCTGCTGGGCATTGAATCTCCGGGGCTGACAGCGGCACTGGCCATTGCGGAAGATATCGCCAACCACGGTTAAGTTTACGTAGGGTGCCACTGAGCCCAAGCGAACGGCACCATTCAAACGCCGGATCGGTGCAGTTCGCCTTGGGCTCAGTAGCACCCTACGCTCACTTTGAACTTTTAACTTCTTCTACCGATGACGCCCCATTACCCTTCCCGCCAAACGTGTCACCCAGCTAGCAGGTAATACCCGCACCAAAGAGACCATGATTCGATACAAGGCACCGGGAACCACCACCGCTTTCCCACTGGCCAGCGCCTTCAGCCCGACCGCTGCCACTACGTCCGCGGGCATCATCGCTTTTTCCAGATCCGGATCCATCCGCTCACGGGCGATGGACGAAAACTCGGTGCGGGTGCCGCCGGGGCACAGTGCCGTCACCACAATGCCCGCTGGCTTGAGTTCTTCGTGGAGAGCACGACTCAGATGCAGCACACAGGCCTTGCTGGCTGCATAGGTGGCCATGCCCGGGATCGGAAACCAGGCAGACACCGAGCTCACATTGAGCACCCAACCCTGGCCCCGTTGCGCCATGGGCGCGGCAAACCGCTGAGTCAGCGCCAGCAGGCTTCGTACGTTTACATCGACCATGCCCAGCTGATCCGCTACCGGCAGCGACAACAGCGGCTTCTGGAAACCAAAACCCGCATTGTTGATGAGAATATCCACCTGCCGCCCGGCTGCCTGCGTCTGGGCATACACCGCCTCGGCCGCTTGCGGCTCAGCCAGATCGGCGGTGATCACATCAACGGTGACCGCCGCCAACTCCCCGGCAAGGGAATCGAGTCGCTCGGTGCGCCGCGCCACCAGAATCAGGTTGCAGCCAACGGCAGCCAGTTGCCTCGCCATCTGTTCACCGATGCCGCTGGAGGCGCCGGTAATTAACGCGGTTTTTCCCGAAAACATTTTTGCTCCAGCTTTCAGCTTTGACTGTCCTGACGAAGTTCAAGACACCAGTAGGAACGTAGCGTAGCGGAGTAACGCCCGCCAGAGCGGCCCGCAGGGTGAGCGCAGCGAATAATTCCCTTCCAGGGGACGAACCTCGCAAAGTGAGGCGACCGAAGGGAGTGATTTACAATTCCCAAGGGACAGAGACAGGTTCAGGTACCTTTGCGGCATCTGAACCTGTCTCTTATACACATCTCCGAGCCCACGAGACCGAGGCTGATCTC
>OJCR01000598.1_pt1 | contig 16317 bp, 9 predicted proteins | sample 1591611 | NCBI WGS metagenome assembly OJCR01 (sample SAMN05416815, study PRJEB24817) | seawater metagenome | isolation source: Sea water | place: Canada:Atlantic | collected 2013-07
AGATCAGCCTCGGTCTCGTGGGCTCGGAGATGTGTATAAGAGACAGTTATTGTACAACACCAGATACAGGCTTTATTATACTCAAAAATCATCTCTCTACTAGAATCAAAAACAGTAACTGGAGTTGTGGCATTAAATCTATGGGATATGGGGGAGCGCTTTAAAAAGAATAGAGGATATTTTCAATCTATTTATGATGCTGACCTAAAGCCAACACCAGCCTATCAAATTATTAAAAACGCATTAAAAAATTAAAAATGAAGTTATTAAAATTACTATCTTTTTCGGCTATTCTTATGACAAGTGTTGGGTTTTCTCAATCCAATACCCCTATATACCTTGATGCCAATCTAACTTATGAAGTACGTTTAGACGACCTTATGAGTCGAATGACTCTACAGGACAAGGTTTATCAGATGAATCAGTTTGTAGGTCTAGATCACATGCGTCAAGCTGAAAAAAATCTAACAGAAGAGGAATTGCATTCTAACGATGCTCAGGGTTTCTATAAAGGATTGTTCAGTGACGATGTTGCTCAAATGACTAAAGAGGGTAAAATCGGTTCTTTTCTTCATGTATTAACGACAGAAGAGGCTAACCTTTTACAAGAACTTGCTTTTCAGTCACCACTTAAGATACCAATTTTAATTGGTATAGATGCAATTCATGGAAATGCTCTGGTTTCAGGAACAACAGTGTACCCTTCTCCAATAACCTTAGCCTCTACTTGGTCAGATTCATTTTTATACGATGTTGGAAAACAATCTGCTAAAGAAATGAGAGCAACTGGATCTCACTGGGCATTTACTCCTAATATTGATGTGCTTCGTGATCCTAGATGGGGTCGCGTGGGAGAGACGTTTGGAGAAGATCCCTATATGGTCGGAAATATGGGGGCTGCGATGATTAATGGATTCCAACAAGGTGATTTTTCAGGACCAGAAAAAGTTATTGCTTGTGCAAAGCACATGATTGCTGGTGGTGAGCCAGTAAATGGTCTTAACGCTGCACCAATGGATGTATCGCTGCGTACTTTAAAAGAAGTGCATCTTAAACCTTATCAAAAAGCTATTGACGCTGGAGTCTATTCAATAATGGCGGCTCATAATGAACTTAACGGAGTGCCATGCCATATGAACTCTTGGTTAATGACTGATTTATTCAGAAACCAATGGGGGTTTGAAGGTTTTTATGTTAGTGATTGGATGGATATTGAACGACTCGAAACCCTTCACCATGTTGCAAATGATTTAAAAGAAGCATCTTACTTATCTGTAAATGCAGGAATGGATATGCATATGCACGGCGTAAAATTTCCAGAAGCAGTTGTAGAACTTGTTAATGAGGGAACACTTTCTATAGACCGTATTAACGATGCTTGTTCTAAAATATTAATGGCTAAGTTTAAGCTAGGCTTATTTGAAAATCGAACTGTCAAACTAGAGGCTATTAAAAATCATGTATTAATTGATGCACACAAAAAAACAGCTTTAGAAAGTGCCCAAAAGGGAATTGTTCTTTTAAAAAATAATGGAATACTTCCGTTAGCTAATACATCAAATAATAAGCGAATTTTAGTCACGGGCCCCAATGCAAATAACCAAACAATATTAGGCGATTGGCATGCTGAACAACCAAATCAAAATGTCATTACAATATTTGAAGGTATACAAGATTTAGGGACTGAAAAAGGCTATGAGGTTAGCTTTTTTGATTCAGGCGAAAATATTCGTAAAATTAAAGATGCTAAAATTAAAGCAGCTGCACTTTTAGCCAAAGATGTGGATTATGTCGTAGTAGTGGTTGGGGATAACTCAATGCGTTACCGATGGAAAGATAAAACAGCAGGCGAAAACATGGCTCGTGCAGCTTTGGATCTCCCTGGAAAACAGCTAGAATTAGTTCAAGCGATTGAAAAAACGGGTACGCCTGTTATTATTGTATTGGTTAATGGTCGACCAATCTCAGAACCATGGTTACAAAACAACGTTCCAGCGATTATTGAGTCTTGGGAACCAGGTTTGTTTGGCGGAGAAGCGGTTGCCGACGTTCTTTTTGGAGATGTGAATCCCAGTGGTAAATTACCACTCACAGTGGCCCGTAGTGTTGGACAATTACGCATGATTTACAACCATAAGCCATCCGCGTATTTTCATAAGTATGCCTTAGAAAAAAAGAAGCCTTTATATCCATTTGGCTTTGGCTTAAGTTATACCAAGTATAAGTATTCTAAACCACGTCTTTCAAGCAACGAGCTCGAGAAAGGGAAATCAGTTACTCTTAGTTTCGAGCTTGAGAACACTGGAGACATGGACGGAGAAGAAATAGTGCAGCTTTACATCAGGGATAAAGTAAGCAGTGTTACGCGTCCTGTGAAAGAATTAAAAGGCTATCAGAGAGTATTTCTGACTAAGGGATCTTCCAAAATAGTATCTTTTGAAATTGATGACCGAATGTTGGCGTTTTATGACATCAATATGGATTATTGTGTAGAGCCAGGAGCTTTTTCAATTATGGTTGGAAAATCATCCGCAGATAGAGATTTAAAATCAGTAGAGTTAAATGTTAATAATCGAATAAAAATCGAAGAATAAATGAAACAATTTTTAATATTTTTTTTATTTTTTTCTGTTACAGTAAGTTCACAAAATCAAACGCAGCCTAAAAACGTTTTATTCATCATGGTAGATGATTTACGTCCCGAACTCAGTTTATATGGCCAAAATCGAATCATAAGCCCCAATATTGATGCATTAGGTGCTTCTGGAGTGACTTTTAATCGCGCCTATTGTAACGTGCCTGTTTGTGGGGCTTCTAGAGCAAGTCTTTTAACGGGGGTTCGTCCCACAGCAAATCGTTTTTTAACTTATCATAGCCGTATCAAAGAAGACATGCCAGACGTTGTTAATATGGCTCAATACTTTAAAGATCGTGGTTATTCTACAGTTAGTAACAACAAAATAACTCACATTAAAAATGATATTGATGCTTGGGATGATGAATGGTATCCTAAAGCAAAAACGTGGCGTAATTATCTTTCAGAAGAAAATTTAATTCTTCAGGCTTCCAATAAAGCAGGCTATGCTTATGAAAATATAGACGTCCTAGACGCGGCTTACATAGATGGAAAAACCGCTCTTAAATCTATAAAAGATTTAAAACAGTTTAAATCAAATGGGAAACCATTTTTTTTAGCAGTTGGATTTGTGAAACCGCACCTTCCTTTTAATGCACCTAAAAAGTATTGGGATTTATACGATCCAAAATTAATTACACTTCCAGAAAACGCTACGTTTCCAAAATCCGCACCTCAAAGGGCAAATCATAAATGGGGTGAATTACGGGCATACATAGACATACCAAAAACAGGTCCTGTTTCTGATACCATAGCCAAAAAATTAATACATGGGTATTATGCCAGTGTGAGTTATGTTGATGCTCAGATAGGTATTTTAATAAATGGGTTAACAGAACTAGGATTGCGAGAAAACACCGTCATTGTTTTGGTAGGAGATCACGGTTGGAGCTTGTCCGATCATGGTCTGTGGGCGAAACATAGTAACTTTGAAGTGGCCCTTCAAGTTCCATTAATTATAAGTGGTTCTGGATTACCGAAAGCAGCTCGTACGAATTCTATTGCCGAGTTGGTAGACATTTATCCAACACTTTGTGAACTTACAGCGGGAGAATCGCCTACTCATTTACAAGGTAATTCTTTAGTTTCAGCTCTAGAATCTCCTGACGAAATATTTAAAAATAGGGCGTTAGCTCGTTACCAAAAAGGAGAAACGCTCATCGTTGATCAGTTGTTTTATACCGAGTGGCAGCAAAAGGGTAAAGTTGTCTCCAAGATGCTATACAACCACGAAACAGATCCTAACGAAACTATTAATTTGGCAAATGACCCTGCATATTTATCTATTGTAAAAGGATTAAGTCAACAATTAGAACAATTCAAAATGACATTTAATTAATTTAAATTATGACTATAACAAAAAACCTCTTTTTTGGCCTATCACTATTAGCCATTACAACATTAGCTTGTAAAACATCTAAACCATCTGTGGCTGTTAATACGAATCCAAAACGACCTAATATTGTTTTTATTATGGCGGATGATCATGCTGTTAGTGCAATTAGTGCCTATCAGGATTGGTTAGCAGAAATTGCGCCCACTCCAAATATCGATCGGATTGCTAACGAAGGGATGTTAATGACAAGAACGTTTAATACCAATTCTATATGCGGACCAAGCCGTGCGGCGATTTTAACTGGGAAATACAGTCATGTAAGTGGTTTTTTTAAAAATGAAAAAGGTGGCGATTTTGATGGGAGTCAAATGACATTTCCAAAATTATTTCAAAAATCTGGTTACCAGACAGCCGTTGTTGGGAAATGGCATTTAGGAACCAGTCCTACAGGTTTTGATTATTCTAAAGTAATGATAAATTGGGGAGGTCAAGGAACTTATTTTAACCCCGTATTTTTAGAAAATGGTCGGGATACGATTGTAGAAAAAAAACGACATTCAACCGCCCAAGTTGCACATGATGCCATGAAGTGGATAGGCGAGGGGCGAGATAAAGACAAACCGTTTATGTTGATGTATCAATTTAAAGCACCCCACCGACCATGGGAGCCAGCAGAGGAATTTAAAGATTTGTTCACTGATGGAGACATTCCACACCCTGCAAACTTTAATGACGACTACAAAGGCCGTAAAGCTGCGAGTGAGCAATGGATGGAAATAGAAAACCATATGAATCGAAGAGATTTAAAAGTGGCTCCACCAGAAGGGCTCTCAAAAAAAGAGCTTAATGGGTATTATTCTTATGGAAATAAAGGAGATTTTTGGACTCCTAACGATACGCTTCAAGGAGCTGATTTGAAAAACTGGAAGTATCAAGCTTATATCAAGGATTATTTGCGATGTGTTGCAGGAGTTGATAAAGCGGTTGGGCAGATGTTAGATTATCTTAAAGCTAATGATTTACTTGATAACACAGTCATTATATATACTTCTGATCAAGGATTTTACTTGGGAGAACATGGTTGGTTTGACAAACGATGGATGTATGAAGAATCGTTTAAAATGCCGTTCATGATTCGCTATCCTGAGCTCATAAAGCCAAAATCTGTGAATTCAGATTTATTATTAAATATTGATTTCGCACCGACTTTACTTGACTTAGCTGGCATTGATGTTCCTGAAGAAATGCAGGGAACAAGCTTTAAACCCTTATTAGAATCCAATAAAAAAGTAACGACTCGAGATGCGGTTTATTATCATTATTATGAATTTCCAAAATGGCATAATGTTCAACCACACTATGGGGTTAGAACCGACCGTTATAAGTTGATTCATTACTATTATAACATGAACGAATGGGAGTTGTTTGATTTAAAAAAGGATCCAAACGAAATGGAGAACTTATACGGTACTTCGGGAACTAAAAAATTGACTCAAAAATTAAAAAATAAAATCAAGGAATTACAAGTTGAGTATAAAGATGACATGACTCTTGAAGAAATGCGTGCAATGACTGATGTTGTAATAGAGAGGGTTTATAATGAAGAAAATATCAATAAGCGATAATAGGTTTTAATTTAATATCCGCTGTTTTGATTGATTAGTGACACTGATTGATTCAAATTTACTATTTAGACGCTTGTTCATTAGCTAAATTTGGGATATGAAAATAAATTTATTTTTTGTTGTTTTTATTTACTCCTTGTTTAAGTTTAATGTGTATGCTCAAAACTCTGTAGTAGTCATTAAACCGTCTTTTCAGGTTTACAAGACAGTAAACAGCACAGCTCTTAATTTGTATATTTATAAACCGCTCGATTTTGACGCCTCTGAAATTTATAATTGTGTGGTGTTTTTTCATGGCGGGGGATGGAATAATGGCAGTCCCAAATCTTTCAGAAGACAGTCTATGTATTTAGCTTCTAGAGGGATGATTGCTATTTCAGTAGAATATCGATTAAAAAACACCCATGGTACAACTCCTCAGGATGCTGTTGAAGATGCGAAGTCGGCTATCCGATTTGTAAGACAACACGCTAACGAACTAAATATAGATCCTAATACAATTACTGCAGGTGGTGGTTCTGCAGGCGGCCATTTAGCAGCCTCTTGTGCGTTACTACCTAAATTTGACAGTCCAAATGAAGATTTAGCCGTTAGCTCACTCCCTAATGCTTTAATATTATTAAACCCAGTGGTTGACTTGGGGCCTGGTAATTATGCACATAAACGTTTTGGTGAACGTTATATAGACTTGTCTCCTATTGATAATATTGTAGCAGGAGCACCACCGTCTATCATATTAGTAGGTACTAAAGACCGTATTGTGCCTGTAAAAATGGTACAATCCTTTAAAGAAAAAATGGAGGCAGTAGGAAGTCGATGTGACCTTGTCCTTTATGAAGACCAAGCACATGCATTTTTTGCTAAGAAACCAATTAAATATTTTATAGAAACAACCGATGAAATTGATAAATTTCTAGTTTCTTTAGGGTTTCTAAACGGAAAATCAACAATTAATAATCAATACTAATAATTAAATACAATCAACTATGAAAAAATCACTCATTATTTTTACATTTTTACTTACTTTTTCTTACGTAAGTGCACAAGAAAACAGAAGTGCAGATAAAAGATCTTCAAGAGCTGTTGCTTTAATTTTATCTGAAATGGAATTATCAGATAATCAAGCTCAATTTTTAAAGAAAACACTGTACACTAAATATGCAGAAAATTCTTTAAAAATTAAAGGAAAAGGTCTTTCTCAAGAAGAAAAGAAAGCTGTATACAAAAATGCATTTATTACTACAAGGAAAATTTTACGTGAACAATTTTCTGAAGAAGATGTCAAGTCTATTGTTAAATTAGAACGTCAAAGTAATAAAAAGTAACAATAAACTAAATTTAAAAAAGAGGCTGAAATTTATTTCAGCCTCTTTTTTTTTTACAACATCTAATAATTTTAGTATATAAAAATTTACTTTATTGTTTAGTTGTTTGTATCCCTTACTTCAGTAGGAAGGTTTCCAAACTGAGTTTTGTAACACTTAGTAAAGTAAGAAGGTGATGAGAAACCAACTTTGAAACTAATTTCACTAATAGAATGATCACTACTTTCTAAAAACTGTTTTGCTTTTTCGAGTCGTATCTTTTTAATAAATTCATTAGCGGTGTTTCCTGTCAGAGCTTTAATTTTTCTATAGAGTTTACTTCTACTAATTAGTAATTCATCTGCGAGGTTTTCTACATTTAAACTTGGGTCGTTTATGTTTTTATGGATGTATTCAAGAATATTTGTAATGAATTGTTTGTCAAGTGAGGTGGTATTCAATAATTCTTTATCACTAACTCCATTATAATATTTATTAAACAATATTTGACGACTATTTATGAGTTGGCTTAGGTGTGATTTAAGCACATTCATATTAAAGGGTTTGTTTAAATATACATCTGCTCCGGAATCAATCCCTTTTACTCGGTCTATTTGCATTCCTTTCGCTGTAAGCAACAGAATTGGAATGTGGCTTATTCTTATGTCTTTTTTTATGCTACTACACATTTCAAATCCGTCCATTATTGGCATCATAACATCAGATATAACTAAGTCAGGGATAAATTTAATTGCCATTTGAAGCCCTTCTTTGCCGTTAATAGCCATCTTTAATTTGTAATCCTCTTTGAGCTCATTTTTTAAATAGTTACGCAATTCAGAATTATCTTCAACGATCAGTACTGTTTTCTTAACACGATTTTCAGCACTTTTTACATCTGAATCAGTTTCAGAGTTATTTATTTGCTCATAAATTTCATTATTTATTTTCGAGTCAGATTCGGTTTTGGAAATATTTAAATGCTTATTCCCCAAAGGAAGTAGTATCTTAAATTCAGTTCCCTTTTTTTGTTCACTACTAACTTGAATGGTTCCTTTGTGAAGGTCAATGAAACTTTTAACCACTTCCAGGCCGATTCCAGTTCCTCCATAATATTGCTTGTCCATTTCGTTTGATTGATAAAATCTAGTGAAAATATGTTCTAAATCTTTTTTGTCAATCCCTATTCCACTATCAAGTATACTAATTTCGATTCCATATTGATCTTCATCGTCACTTAATAATGGAAAATTAATCGGTTGTAAAGGAATCTGAATTTTAATAGAAACTATACCATTGTCTTTAGTCGCTTTAAATGCATTGGACAATAGATTAAATATTATCTTTTCAAGCATAGACGGGTCTGCCCATATGGATGTATTTTCTTCATTGCTTTCAACTGAAAGTATTATATCTCGTTGAGTGGCTTCTTCTTCAAAATGACTTACCACCTCCTTTATAAACGCAACGATTTCAAATTTTGAAGCATTAATAGCCATTTTGTTAAATTGAAGTTTTCTAAAATCCATTAATTCATCGATTAACCGTGAAAGTCTCTTCGAGTTTTTATAAATCGTTTCATGCTTCTCTGCGACATCATTAGGTAGCTTTACTGATTTATCTTCTATGATGGCCTCAAGAGGGTTTAGGATAAGGGTTAAAGGCGTTCTAAACTCGTGAGAAATATTAGTGAAAAATTGAATTTTTTTCGCATTTAGGGCCTCATCCTGAGCTCGTTCCTCACGTTCGTTTTTTATTTGCAGGCGTTCCTTTATTCTAGTGTTAAAAAAGTTGTAAACAATGAACACGAAAGTTAGTGTGACTAGCAAGAATGTGATTAAGGCTAAGTTAGTTTTCCACCAAGGAACTAGAATTTTTATCTCTAGCACCGTGGGCGTATCATTCCAGACCCCATCTGAATTAGTAGCTTTAACTTTAAAATTATAGTTTCCAGCAGGAATATTTGTATAGGTTGCATTCCTAGTTTTTTTTACATAATTCCAGTCTGTTTCAAATCCCTCTAGATAGTATGCATATTCAATATTTTTTGACCTAGTATAACCCAGTCCAAAATAGTCAATTGTAAACATATTTTGGTCATACCCAAGTTTGATTTTTGAAGTTTCACTAATCACTTTCTTTAGTGGAGAACCGATATCTGAAGGGGTGATACTTAGATTTGAAATTTTAAAATCCGTTAAATAAACAATAGGTGGTTTTGGGTTTGTAGTTATAGCTTTGGGGTCAAAGTAATTGATCCCTTTATAACAACCAAAATACAATATCCCATCGTCGGATAGATAGTTAGAGTTTTTGTTGAAATTATTTGTAATCAAACCATCTTGAGTGTTGTAATTAATGAACTCATTTTTAACAGAATCAAATTTTGAAATCCCATTGTTTCCAGCAACCCATATTTCACCTTCTTCTGTTTGAATAATGGACTTTACCGATTGATGGATAAAATTTTCTGAAGTATCGAACCATTTAAATTCTTGGTTTATGGGATTTAATTTACATAAACCATCTCCATCTGTACCAATCCAGATGTTATTTTGATTGTCTTCAGTAATTGTGGTTGATAAATTACCTCTAATTCTACTTTCTTTTGTGTTGTTTATGATCGAACTATAGGATGTTATTTTTGGAGTCTCTGAATCAGGTTTTTCAATTTTATACAACCCGCTTCTAGTCCCTATCCAAAGATTATCTTGGTGGTCTACAATAACTTTTCTAATATTTTTCGAGTTTAAGAACAACGATTCATAGGCTTTAGACTGATAGTGTTTTAAAATTCCAGACTTTAGATCATAAGAGTACAATCCTGTTAAAAAACTACCAATCCAAATACATCCTTTAGAATCTTCTGAAAAACTCATTATACGATTAGATTTGAGAATATTATTACTGTTTTTAATCTGTATGTTCTCAAATTCATTAGACCCATTTTTAAGTAAAAACAGCCCAGAATTCCATGTTCCTACCCATGTGTTTTGGTAGCTATCAATGAATACGCTCACCACATCACTGCTTATAAGTCCTTTGGCTATTTTATTATTTTGATCTAATAAATGAGTAAAATTTTCCTTTACAGGATCGTATACATCAACTCCACCATCAGAAATTCCGATCCAGAATCGTCCTTTTTTATCTTGAGTAATACTTGTTACAGATTTAGAGAATAAGGATTGATCTTTATTTGGAATACTTTCAATTGATTTAAATCGTTCATTCTCCTTATCATAAATATCTACACCCTGGTTAAAATAGCCCACCCAAATTCTGCTTTCATCGTCAATAAAGATAGACCATATTGAGTTGGATTTAATTCCATTGATATTTGACTTATTAAACTCAAACGATTTGACTTTTCCTTTATTATCTATTATTATAAGTCCATCGTTTTCTGTTCCACAAAAAATTGACCCATCTCTGTCTGTTTCTAAGGATAATATTCGTTTGTCTGTTATGTTAAAGGTTTTAAATTCAAAATAGTTAATTGGACTTGTTGATATCTGAATTAAGCCTTCATCAGTAGTTCCAAGCCAAATACTTCCATCCAATTTAGTGAGTATGGATTCTATAGGAGTTTTAATTGTTCTAGACTGATTTAAAGTTGTGAATTTCGCATAATCTAATTCGTGATTTGAAGAATTGTACTTTAATAAACCTATGTTTGATCCAAACAAGATGGCTCCTCTAGGCGTTATTTTTATATCGTTTATTTGAAGTTTGTTTATATTATTAAAGGCTGTTATTTTTACAGCTTCAGATTTTTGACTACTAGTATTTAACCTAAATACGCCAGATCCATGGGTTCCTATTAGTAGTGTTTTCTCTTCATTTTCTCCAATAGCTTGAACTAGATGTTTGGAATTTAAATCATCAAGTTTAATGGGACTAAATTGATCTAACTCTCTAAGGTATAAATTTAGACCTTCATCTGTACCAACCCAAAGGTTGTTCTTTGAATCTAAATAAACAGTATTTACGCTAGAATTGTTCAGAGTTTTTTTATTGCCCCACTCGTGTCTATAGTTTTTTAAATCAAGCCCATTAAATGAGTATATCCCATCACCTTTTGTTCCAATCCATACTATCCCTTGTTTATCCTTCACGATAGATGTAATCGCTCTTTGGCTCACGTTTTCAGCGATGGGTTTAAACTTTAAGTTATCAGTATAACTTTGCCCAAAAATCATATTTGAAATAAAAATGATCGTAATTGTTATGGTCTTGTAAAGGCTTTGAAAGGTCATTTTATCAAATTTAAATCGGTATTGTGTCTAAATTATTCATTCCAAAAAAAGGTACTAGTCAATATTAATTAAATTAATTAATATAAATTTTGAATCACAAATAAATAAGGCAGCTTGCTTCAAATTTTACACATATTTCCTCAAATTTAATAAAATTTACTATCTAGTGTGAGTATGTTTGTTATATATATAAAATTAGTCATATTAAATTAATAATTTCTCAATTATAGTTCTTAAAAATTATATTTTTGATTGAATTTTATATTAATTAATTAACAAACTAATTAACTAAACACACAAACAATGAAAATCATTCTTCGATTAATTATTTTTTCGGTTTTAACTCCTTTAATCGCGTTTTCACAATCAAAGACAGTTAGCGGTACTATTAATGATGAGTTAGGTTTGCCGCTTCCTGGGGTTACGATTCAAGTAAAGGGCTCCAACAATCTAGGCGCTGTTACTAACTTTGACGGAGTTTTTAAAATTTCAATTCCTTCTGAAGCTAAACAAGTTATAGTGCTTTCTTATGTTGGTTATTTAACTGAAGAAGTAAATGTGTCAATAAATACAACAGTTTTAGTGAACTTACAAGTGGATACGGATCAATTGGATGAAGTCGTGGTTATTGGTTATGGAACAGTTCTGAAAAAAGATATCTCCGGATCTTTATCAAGTGTAAAGGTGAGAGACGAAGTTGCCATTCAGTCCACTTCAGTAGATCAGCTTTTACAAGGACGTGCCGCTGGTGTACAAGTGATACAAAATGCGGGTTCTCCAGGTTCTGGAATTAGCGTAAAAATTAGAGGAACTAACAGTTTAAGAGGGAATAATGAACCTCTTTATGTTATAGACGGAGTGATTATATCTTCTGCAGGTGAAGATGTTTTGTCTATTGGATTAGGTAATGGAGGTCAAGAAACTCAAAATGGATTAAATGGAATTAATCCACGAGATATTGAGAGTATTCAGGTTCTAAAAGATGCTTCTGCAACTGCTATTTATGGTTCTAGAGGGGCTAATGGAGTTGTAATGATAACCACCAAGAAAGGAAAAAGTGGTAAGGTGAAAGTAAGTGCATTTCTTACAAGTTCTGTAAGATCTATTTACAATAAATATAATGTATTAGATGGATTTGATTATGCTAACTACGTTAATGAAATTAGAGAAAATAACGGATTTGCATTCCCTCGTTATTTAGTCGATGGATCTACCATTTACTCAATAGCAAATGGTGTTCAATCCACTGATCCTGTTGAAATTTTTAACTGGCAAGATGAGGTTTATATAAATGGAGTTAGTCAAAAATTTGGCGCTTCGGCCTCAGGCGGTAGTGATAACGGTAACTATTATATTTCTGCAGGATTTGATAACCAACAAGGGGTTGTTCAAAATTCTAGTTTTAAAAGTAGTGATATTCGAATTAATTTAAATCAAAAGTTAAATGATAACCTACAGTTAAAAGCACGTATGAGTGGAGTTCTTAGTACCAATGATTTTGTTCAAGGTGGAGATTTAATTGGAAACTCTAATCGAAGTTTCGTAAATCAAGCCGTAGCATTCAGACCTCTATTAGCAAATGACGATATTCCTGAAGAACAATTTCAGACAAATCCATACGCTTGGACTAATGATTTCACAGATTTTTCTAGATCATCTCGTTATATTGGTTCTTTAAGTCTTACTTACAAGCTTCCAATTAAAGGCTTGTCATATGAATCTAAATTTGGAGGTAATATTAGAAATAAGGATAGAAGACGTTGGTTTGGACTTACGACTTTTGTAGGAAATGATACGGGTGGACAACTTACAAAATCAACGTTAAACTCAAAATCATATCAGTTTAATAACTTAATAAAATATAACAGAAGGTTCAATAGGAAACATAGAATTAATGCGCTTTTCGGAATTACTTATGACGCAAGAAAAGTAGCAACTAGCACCTATGGAGTTGAAGATTTTATCACAACTCAATTTTCTATTGAACAACCTGCTTTTGGTCAGGTAATTAGAAGACCACTAACACTATTTAAATCTGATCAACAAATATTTTCAATTTTAGGACGATTAAATTATACTTACGATAATAAATATATTTTAACAGCTACGATTAGACGTGATGGTGTTTCAAAGTTTTCAGAGGGTAACAAATATGGTGTTTTTCCATCATTTGCTTTAGCTTGGAATGCTGGAAATGAAAGTTTTGTTCAAAACCTAGATTTATTTGAAAGTTTAAAATTTAGAGGGGGATGGGGTCAAATAGGTAACCATGGTATTGGTCCTTACGGAACAATTTCCAACTATGGGGTACTAACTAGCTTGTATGGAAATGCTGATGGCGGGACTAATATTCCAATCGCTCTAACAGGTCTTTCTAATCCTACTTTAACATGGGAAACAACTGAGCAATTAAATTTTGGTGTTGATTTTAGCACTTCAAACGATGTTTTATCAGGGACTATTGATGTATACAACAAAACAACTAAAGATTTACTTCAAAACTCCAATATCCCTCCATCATCTGGGTTTTTAAATATCTTAGTAAACAAAGGATCTATTTCCAATAAAGGAGTTGAAGTTGCTTTAAACTTCATGCCGATTTCAACAGATGATGTGGAATTAAGTTTCGGAGGAAACATCTCGTTTAATAAAACAGAGATTTTAGACTTAAACTCTCAGCCACTACAAGGGTTCTATGAAAACGGCGCATTATCTGATAGAAGGTTTTATTATGGTAATGTGATTAGTCGAGGTCAATATTTTAAATCCTTTGCAAATGTATTTATTGAAGGAGAAGAATCTAGTCTGTTTTATGGGTATCAAACGGATGGCATTTATCAGACAGAGGATACTGATTTAGTTCAAGGTGCTGTGCCTGGTGACGTTAGAATTACAGACCAGTTAACTGAAGATACTGATGGCGATGGTGTTTTAGACTCTGGCGATGGTGTGATCGATTTAAAAGATAGAACCTTTATTGGTAATCCGAATCCCGATTTTGTGTATGGTTTTAATATTAATTTTAAATACAAAAGATTTACAGTTAGAGCCTTATTCAATGGAGTATACGGAAATGAAATTGCAAATGGAAACTTATTACAATTAGATAACGCTGAAGGGCTTACTTTTCGAAATGTTTTACCAAGAGCCTACAACAATGCATGGAGGCCAGATAATCAATCAAATACACATCCAAGAATTGGATACAATACAATTAATGATCTTGCAATTACAGATCGTATTATTGAAGATGGTAGCTATTTAAGGCTTAACAACTTAACTATTGGGTATGATATTCCAGTAGAAGACACTAGTTTTTTTAATAGTTTAAATATTTATATGGCGGGTCAAAACTTATTGACCTGGACAAATTATAGTGGGTATGACCCTGAATTATCAACTTTTAATTTCACAGGTCTTATAAATGGAGTTGATTTTAATGGCGCCCCTAACGCTCGAAATTTTTTACTAGGAGTAAACATGAGCTTTTAAATAATAAACATCAGAAGTATTAAAAACAATTATATATTACTAAATTTATAAATTATGAAAAATTTTAAAATTATATTATTAACAATTATAGCGACATTAGTTTATTCTTGTGACATTGATGAAGACCCAATATTTCTGGATCCTACTGCTACCTATAGCGATATATCAATTGCTTCTGGGGCTTTAGATGGAATTTATCAAGGATTGACAACTTACAACTCAATGGAGCAACGTATTTTCGCAATTAATGGTTTTTCAGGATTCTTTACAACAGGAAAGCAAGGAAATAATATCAACAACGTAAACAATCAGAATTTATTCTCTTTAAAGCCAGCTTATGACAGAGATACAGAAAATACGTGGCGAGGGATATATGCTGTAATTGGGAGGTGTAACGGCGCTATTAATAATATAACGACTTTTGAGTCAACGACTAGCGATACAGAATTACGTTTTAATGATATTTCCGGGCAATCCTATTTTGTAAGGGCTTGGTCTTATTTTTCTTTGGTTCGTCTTTGGGGAGATATTCCATTATGGTTAACACTTCCAGATAGTGAAAACTTAAGTAAAGTAAAAACAAGTGCAAAAGAAGTTTACGCACAAATCATAGAAGATGCGCAAACAGCTACAACCCTTATGAATGGGTCTTTTGGGGCGGGATATCCGAAAAAGTTTGCCTCTAATATGTTATTAGCTAAAGTCTATATGACACTAGCTACAAATCCTGATTTACAAGCGGATGGTATGACTGAAAGCGATTACTGGCAGATGGCCTATGACCAAGCTAATATTGCCTACGGTCAATATAGTTTAGTATCAGATTATAGTTCTTTGTTCACTGATGAATTTGAGAACTCTTCTGAGTCAATTTTTGAACTTCAAGTTAGTCAACAAGCTGCGAATTCTCAAATGGGTAGGAATTATACTCCATGGAAATATAAACTAGGTAATCATTTTGGTTGGTTACGAGTGAGTGCAGATGTATTCCTAGACCATCAATCAACCTATCCAGATGACCCTAGACTTACAGGAACATACCTTTATGATTATGTAAGAGCGGATACTGGAGGTCCAGTTAAAGTATACCCTGCTTTTGCAAATAGAGCTACTTTCCCTAGAGCTCATCCATATTTATTTAAGTTTACTGAAAAAGATCCAACTCATAACAATCAATTTGGAGATCAAAATGTAATTATTTATCGTTATGCTGAGCTTCTTATTATGCTGGCTGAGATTTCTAATGAACTCCAAAATGGTCAACAATTAGGATTTATTACTGAAGTGTTAGATCGTGTAGGGATGTCAAATGATGCATATCTTGGAGATCAAGCTACATTTAGAGATGCTATTATGAATGAATATCGATTTGAAGTTTTAGGAGAGGGAGAAGATGCACACAATAACAGAAGACGAGGATTTGATTATTTTTTAACTCATACGATAAATAAACATAACAATAACCCAATTTTCTCTGCTAATGTAGATATACAATTAAGTACCGATCCGGCTCAAGTAATGCAACTACCAATTCCGCTTTCTGAAATTAATTCGAACGACTTAATAGACTAGTGGTTTAAATCTAAGTTTGATAAATTGTAAATTATTAAAACCTATAGCTGTCTCTTATACACATCTGACGCTGCCGACGACTCCTTACGTGTAG
>OJCR01000610.1_pt1 | contig 16085 bp, 11 predicted proteins | sample 1591611 | NCBI WGS metagenome assembly OJCR01 (sample SAMN05416815, study PRJEB24817) | seawater metagenome | isolation source: Sea water | place: Canada:Atlantic | collected 2013-07
CGACCCCACCGGCCTTCCTTCCTTATATCAGCTCCTCCCAACTGCTTTGCAGCATGTTTTCTATGCAGGCCGACTGGATTTTATGAGCGAAGGCTTATTGATCCTTACCAATGATGGTGCTTTTTCACATCAATTGACACACCCAAGTTTTGGCATACAGAAACATTACAGAGTTTGGTTGAAATCTATTTTAAATATTGAATCCTTCTTGAATACCATCACTAACGATGGAATCTTGGATAGTGGAGAGTTGCTCAAGGCTAAAAGTGCAAGAAAGATTTCAACAGTCAAAGGAGTGGATCTCATTGAAATCGTCCTTTGCGAAGGCAAAAATCGTGAAGTAAGGCGCATGATCAAAGCTCATGATGGTAAAGTCATCCGGCTAAAACGCATTACAATGGGCCCATTCTCACTGAACGATCTCAAAGCGGGTAAGTGGAGATCTTTTAATCAAAAAGAACTTAATTTTGTGAAACATATAGCAGACAACGGCAGAATTTAAACAACATGTCACATTTAAAGTTACATATTCCAGGTCCCGTCGAAATCAGTCAAAAAACCTTCAAAGCATTTTCAACCCCGATGGTCGGGCACCGAGGTCAGGAGTTCAAAGACCTTTATGGCCGTATCCAACCTCAACTTCAGCAGCTCTTCAAAACCGAAGGTCTCGTTTACCTCAGTACCTCATCCGCCTGGGGGGTAATGGAAGGTTCTTTAAGGAACCTAGTCAAAAAGAAAGTGCTCAATTGCATGTGTGGTGCCTTTTCCGATAAATGGTTTGATGTCTCTAAAAGATGCGGTAAAGAAGCTGATTCATTGAAAGTCGACTGGGGATCGCCCATTCTACCAGAAATGATTGATGAAAAACTGGCAACAGGTCAATACGACGTGTTGACCTTAGTCCACAACGAAACTTCAACAGGCGTGATGAGTCCACTTAGCGACATCGCTTCGTTGAAATCCAAATACCCAGATGTCATGTTCATCGTGGATACGGTCAGCAGTTTTTCAGTCGTGGATATTCCCTTCGACTCGTTGGGAATTGATGTGTTACTGACAGGATCACAGAAAGCCCTCGCACTTCCTCCCGGTTTGGGATTGTTTACCGTTTCAAAGGCAGCACTTGCACGTGCGTCAACAGTGAGTGACCGAGGCTATTATTTTGATTTTTGTGAATTTGAAAAAAATGCAGCAAAGAGCATGACTCCGAGCACTCCTTCAATTGGTCACATTTATGCATTGGAATCGAAGTTAGAAGATATTTTCGAAGAAGGGATGCAAAATCGATGGGATCGACACGCGCATTTGTCTCAAATGACCAGAGATTGGGCTGCTCGTAATGATTTTACGTTGTTCCCTGAAAAAGGATACGAATCCAAAGCACTTACCTGTATCAATAATGGGGCCAAAGCAGGTGGTCGCATTATCGATGTAGCCAAGCTTCAGAGGTTGGTTAAAGACCAAGGAATAATGATGGATGGTGGCTATGGTAAAATCAAAGGTGCGACCTTCCGTTTATCGAATATGGGGGATGAGACGGAAGAGACCATGAATCAGCTGTATCAGGTTCTCGATGACTGCCTCAAAAAACTCTAAGTAAGTAACAGATTTACTTACATTTCTACGCTGTCAACCAGGTGTTGGCAGCGTCTATTGTCTGGTGGGCATCCGTATGAATGATTCCTGACCAATTGCGCTCGATGGCCGTCTCGATATTTTCAGGTCGGTCATCAATAAAAAACAATTCTTTTCCGGATCTCTCCAGCGACGTTTCCACTTTTCGATAAAGTGCCGCATCGGGTTTCATCAATCCATGTTGGTAAGATAGGAACGTTACATCGAAATCACTGAAAAAACTGAATTTTTTCCGGATGAATTCTGTTGCCATTTCATTGGTGTTCGAAAACAAGGCAACTCGGTTTCTATTTCTCTTCAATTGTCTGAAAAAGTCGACCATTGGCTGGATTTCTTCAAATATATCCGAAAAATCCATTCGGAATTGATCTAAACTTTCCTGATATTTGGACGCTTGAGCCACCTCAGTGTAAAACTCCTCTGAGGATATCTCGCCTCGTTCAAATTGGTGCAACAGTTCTGATTGGTTGATCAGACTGACAATTTCACTTGCACTCGATTGAGCATGTTTTGCCAACTGATTGGCGGCGACTTGGAAATCAAAGGACAACAAGACATTGCCCAGATCAAAAACGATGGTTTTTTGATGGGTTTTATTCATGGGGCATACTGTTTCTTCCTTGCAGCGCTTTGCCGAGAGTCAATTCATCTGCGTAGTCCAATTCACTGCCGGCCGGCAACCCTTGAGCAATGCGGGTCACTTTAACTTCGAATGCTGCAAATCGTTGAGCTAGGTAGAATGAAGTAGCGTCGCCTTCCACATCGGATCCCAGTGCCAGGATTATTTCATGTATCTTTTCATCCTGAATTCTATGTTCCAATTCCCGTATGCGAAGGTCATCGGGTCCAACACCATTCATGGGGGATATCTGTCCACCCAGAACATGATATTGCCCCCGGTAAGCATGGGATTTTTCGATACTGAGGATATCCGTTGGCTTGACAACGAGGCAGATGCAATCTTTCTGCCTTGATGGATCAGAACATAACCCACAGGGTTGGTTTTCAGTTAGCCCTCCGCAAATTTCGCACAAGGTGACTTTTTCCTTGGCTTCTTGAATGGCGTGTAAGAGTTTGTCTATGGGATCTTTTTTACATTGAACAATGTGCAGCGCAATACGTTCCGCTGAACGTGGGCCGATATTTGGCAGCTTGTTTAATGCAGATTTAAGTTCCTGAATGGCCGGAGGCAGATTGAACATGTCACTCATATATTCAGGAGAGAGTGCAGCTTAAACAGACTCATCGTCCAGCAGCCACGGATCTACTCACAAAATGGTCAGGAGCAGTTCAGGTTTATACCAGCCCGGGAATCTTCAATCCCGAGGTTAATTTGCCCATTTCATCATTTGAAATTTCCTTGGCTTCTTCCAGAGCTTTGTTGGCAGCTGTTAATACAAGGTCTTCCAGTAGTGAAATATCTTCTTTATCCACTGATTCCGGATCAATGGTGATCGTCTTCAATGTGCCGTCACACTTTGCTGTAATTTTCACCGCTCCGCCGCCACTGCTTGCGTCCACGGTACGATCTGACAAATCCTCTTGAGCCTGCTCCATCTGTCGCTGGATGCGGCTCGCCTGTTTCATGAGTTTCCCGATGCTTGACATAATGAGGAAATTATATGTGCATGACGACTGGAGTTCAAGTCGATGATTCGACCTTTAGCATTCTTCCTTTAAAAACCTCCAAGGCTTGCTTGATAAGGGGGTCATTCAGAAATTCTTCCGGGTCGATGGGCACTTTGGGAGCACTGTGCGAAGGATCATTACTGCCGTTTGAGTCTTTTGGGTCCTCTGTGCTTGAGGATGCTTGCAGTTTTGTCTCCGTTGGTAGTGGAGGTTTTTCCAATGGTTTGATTTGATCTGACTTGATCAGTCTTATTTTCAATCCCGCATAACCAAGCGAATCGAACAAGGCTTCAATGGATAAATGGTTTTTTTTGTTATCAACCATTTCCATTTGATCTGTCTGGGACAGGGGATACCCCACGGTGATCACTTGTCCGTTTATTTCCAGCGGGTGACCGTCTATCAGGTAGCTATGCAGAAAAGGGTTTTCCTTGCTTACCCTTTGCAGTAACTGCTTCCAGAGCGAAGATAGGTCTATGTCCGAGGGGGAACGGCTTTCCTGGGCGGTTTCCTGTGGCTTTGGAGCTCTTGCAGGCGCTGCTGGAGGCTGAATTGCAGGTGTTTGAGGCGAGGAATTGGGTTTCTGGGGGGGCGTATTTCTTTTTGTGCTGGGTGTTGTTGGTGTCCGGTGGCTCCTTGCCGGGGCATTTGGAGCCGCTTGCCGTACCTCAGGGGCTTCTGTGGGGTGAGTGGATTCTTGTTTAAGATCCCTGAGTGTCCGGATGACCTCATCAATACTCTTTGATGCGAGGGAATCGGCGGCTTTGATCAGTCCAATTTCGACTGCAATACGTTTGGCACTTGCTTCCCTCAAGCGATAATCCGTCTCTGAAAGGGTTTCGAGCAGTCTGAGCACTTGACGTTCCGACAGCCCCTTTGAATGTTGAGCCAGTGATGCCAGTTCCGCCTCTGACAAACCCTCAAGCTGATCTTCACTCTTTGAAATTTTCAAGATCATTAAATGTCGGAAGTATTCCTGTAAATCCGACAGCAATCTCCCCAGATCCTTGCCGTTCTGGACCAACGCACTCAGTTCGTTCAAGATCGATAAATTATCCTGATGAACGATGGCCTCTGATAACCTTAATAACTGATCCCTTGATGTCAGTCCAAACATGGAAAGTACATCCCTCTCCTCCACCTGATCTCCACAAAAACTGATCAGTTGATCCAAAGTGGACTGGGCGTCTCGCATGCCTCCATCGGCTCCTCTGGCAATAGCTTGCAGGGCTGATTCTTCAATTTGTATCCCCTCGGAGCCTGCTATTTTTTTGAGTTGTGAAACGATTTGAGGAGCCGCAATCCTTCTTAAATCGAAACGTTGGCACCTCGAAAGGATGGTAGGCAATACTTTTTCAGGTTCAGTCGTGGCGAACATGAACTTTACATGCTCCGGCGGTTCTTCAAGAGTTTTCAACAAGGCGTTGAAAGCCTCCTTGGTCAGCATGTGAACCTCATCAATAATGAAGATTTTAAAAGGCGAAACAGAGGGTGCGTAATTCACCGTATCCCTTAACTCGCGTATTTCTTCAATGCCACGGTTGCTGGCTCCGTCAATTTCGATGACATCCAGAGACCTGCCCTCTGAAATTTCCCTGCACCTTGGATCATCTTCCGGGAAATCCGATTTTGGTCCGTCTGTGCAGTTCAGGCATTTGGCGAATATCCGTGCCAAAGTTGTTTTTCCCGTGCCGCGTGGACCACAGAAAAGATAGGCATGTGCAATCCTTTGTTTGTTGATTGCATGACTTAGAGTGCGCGTGACATGGTCCTGCCCCACGACCTCGCTAAATCGTTGAGGGCGGTATTTGCGAGCGATGACCTGGTAACCTGACATAATTCATGGATTCTGCCCTGCTGCAACAAAACAGGCAAGAGCGGAGCTAAACTTGCTCTTCACGCATAGATCCCAGACTTTAACTAGAGAGCCACCGTCCAATAAAAAAGGCCCCAAAAGAGCGATAATCAGACATCGCTGCTGGGGCCTTTGAAATGAATCGTTTTTGTGGTAATTGAACTCCATTATCATGGAGTCAGCTCTCATTTGCCAGCTGCTGTCTTTACCATGGCAACAAACTTTGCAGGATCTTTCTCTAAGTCAGGTTTGCAGTGATCACAGCACAGTTTGATCAATGTTCCCTCGTGAAGGTAATTCACCGACTCACCCATGCTTCCGAGTGCCTCTCCGCTTACCACACATTTTTTCAGAGGATAAACCGCAGATTGAGTCGCAATGATGGCTTCATCGGAGATTTGTTCCACCTTATTGGCCATTTGGTTTGATGCGTCTGAAATGGCTCCAGCAAGCTGGTTTGCTGTTTTGGCAGCAGAATCTTCACTTCCCGCTTCAGGATGTTCGTGATCATGATCGTGGCCTGTATGATCGTGGCCTGCATGGTCGCTTGCACTGCCGCAACTCGTAAGCCAGAGCGTGCAACTCAGACCGACCATGATTGTAACTATTAGATTGAGAATATTTTTCATACGCATAAGCAAACTTGTCCAATATCATTATCCCAAGTTTCTTTCAATGCAAGGCAAGTATTCCTTCGATTGCTTGCTTGCAAAATAAGGTTCTCAGGGATTGAATGCGCCTCATGGATGCAAAGAAAACAAATCTAACAGTTGCCGCCGTCATAGGTTTGATTCTGGTAGGAGCGATTATGTCGTGGTTTTTAGCTCCGGAGATCATTGAAGCTGGTTTGGATTCATCTTTTTCAGATGAAGAGAAGCACGCCTTGTTTTCAAGGTATGCTCACGAAACCTCCTACCCGAAAACGGCTACCGAGGTTTGCTTTCGGCTTGAACCGGGATTTTATGAAAAGGGTGACGTGTATGGCGAATATGTAAGATTTAAAGGTACTGCTGAAGTGATCGACACATTTGTTGAATCCACTCTGGGTTTAGGTTCTAAAAGAGCGGTGCCTACAGATTATGCTTCTTGGCACCAAGGAGTCGGGGATTACGAGTGGTGGCGCCCAATGTCTGTTACAGACCCTGTTTATTATGAGGACGGCAGGAAATTTATCACGGTGGATTCTGCAAACGGTATTGTTTACTACAGTTATGTGAGATCCTACAGTGAGGTTAAAGGAATCAGTGCCTACGGTGAATAGTCTTTACTGACATTCAGATTGTCCATAATGTTGCAATAAACAGTATGATTTTCTTTGACTGTTGAATATTTACCAAATTTCCTTTTCATCAAACACAGTGAACCTTCAACTTCTCCGCACGTTTCTTTCCGTGCGCAAACATTTGAATTACACGCGTGCTGGAGAAGAACTTTTCTTGTCTCAGCCAGCTGTTTCACGCCAGATTAAACAATTGGAAAATGAGTTTGGTGTACAGCTCATAGAACAGCTGGGGAAATCGCTTCGCTTGACCAAGGCAGGACAAACTCTTGTTGTTGAATCTGAAATGCTTCTGGGTGCCATGGAGCGTACTAAAGAGGCAGTTCAGGCACATAGTTCTGTTGCTCAGGGGTCGCTGAGGATAGGAACCAGTTCAACACCAGGCTGCTACATACTTCCTGAAGTATTGGGTATCTTTCATCAAAAATTCCCAGACATTGAATTACAATACATTTCTGATAATTCTCAGCGTGTTGAACAAATGATTATTGATAATTCGTTGGACCTTGGGTTTGTAGGAGCTTTTCTATCAAATGATGACCTAAGGTCGGAGTCAGTAATGGAAGACGAGGTTGTGTGTTTTACAAGTCCCGCTCACCCTCTGGCCGATCAGCGAAGAATAACGCCACACCAGCTCAGTCAATCATTGTGCATCGTCCGCGAGAGGGGGTCCTCTACTCGAAGACTGTTCGAGTCCTGGCTCTCTGGTCAAAACGTCAAGTTAGGTAAAGTCATTGAAGTCCACTCTTCGGAGACCGTCAAAAATCTGGTGACTGCCCAGCTTGGGTTCTCCTTCATGTCTGTTCACGGTCTCAAGAATGAATTGCGAGATCATAAACTGACTATTTTGAATGTGACTTCCATGCCACTGCCTCGTCATATTTACCTTGTTCACCACGCGAAAAAGCATTTTTCTCCCATCATAAAGGCCTTTTTAGAGATATTGAAGGATACCGATCAATCCAGCGGAGCTTCAGGGCGTGCAAGAGGATAAGTAAATTTCAATTTTAGTTTTGCCCAATTGTCACAAATTCTCCCTTCAATCGTTGCTTTCAATGAACACGTTATCCATCACGAATTTGGAGGTAACTGATTCAGGTAAGTCCCATTGACCGAACAGAAATCGCGAGTAATGGTTCACATCAATATAACGCTGGAAATGTAAGCAAAAAAAAACGCATGATAACTATGCAAAGAATGCGGTTTGATTATGGTTGCCTTTAGTTTTGCCAGCAGTATGATCCAATAATTAATTTCTACAAAGCATCCAGTATAATACTAGCGTACGCTAGGCATTCTCGCGCAACCGTTACAAACCAGATTTTTTTAACAACTGAAATATTTAAATATGAGTCCTTGGAATTCAACGAAACCAAATTCTCGCCTCCAAGTCAGATCTTCGCGGGGCTTCACTCTCATCGAACTGCTGGTCGTGATTGCAATCATTGCCATCCTTGCAGGCATGCTCCTTCCCGCATTGAGTCAAGCAAAGGAAAAGGCGAAAGCAACCAAATGTATTAATAACCTGAAGCAAATCGGCTTGGCTGCCATCATGTATGCCGATGATAATAACGACGAATATTGGAATAAAAGCGGCAGTTTTCCCAATCATGGCCAGTGGACCATTAACCCGAGGTCTAACGTGCAGCTTGAAAAAGATCATGATCGTGCCTACTGGGGGATTGGCTACAAGGACTACGTTGGCAATGCTCGCTCGATTTTCAATTGTCCAAGTGCGAAACATGTCGATGAGTGGCGAGAAACAGGCCTGAAATTCCCAGCTTCGTTCTGGCTTGATTCCGCATACGGGATCAACGGCAAGTTGACAGCAGGGGGCAAAAAACCGAAGGTTTCATCTTACATCGCCCCTAACACCACTATTTTCGCCCAGGATGCTGCTGAGCAAAAAATGGAAGGTGAATCAGACTCCATAGGATTATTTCCGGGACAAAGCGAAATACTCACGCAATGGCGTGTTGGACTTGCGGGTCTCTATCCTGAGCGTGAAATGTGGCTTGAGTGGTACAGGCACAACAAACGCAACAACATTCTTTGGATTCCAGGACATGTTTCAACTGTCAGTTTCAGAGGTTTTGATGTAGGCGTTGACTACCGTTGGTACACCGGCGAACAGCCACTTCAACAACCTTAATCATTTCTCAAGCCAAAATGAAGTTTTCCAACTCTATTTCCTGTTTATTATTACTCGTCGTCTCACTTTTCATGTCTGGGTGCGGCGAAGAAAAATACACGGGCCCCGAATCGGTCAATCCCGATCAGGTCAACACTGTGATGAACGAATCTTTTGCTGATGCATCAGAGGACGTCAAAAAAGTTGTTCAGGATTTGCTGGTCAGCTACTCAAAGAGTGAATTCACCAAGGCTTCTGCCATTATGCAGGCCTTGCTTACTCGCAAGGACATTACCGATTCGCAAAGACAGATGGCCAGTCGATGTTTGATGACTGTCAATGATGAAATGCAGCGAGCCATCGCAGAAAAAGGTGACCGCAAAGCTGAACAATATCTCCGCCACCTCAACGCCACTAAATAATCCATATTCGATTTTTTACACAATGACATTTCCGGCCCTCAAGGCATGGAAATACCTCAATGACCCCAATATAGATAAACCATGAAGACTAAGAGACTCGTAAAAAGTTCCTTCGCAGCCTTTTTGACTGCCATAGGAACCATTATCGCTGCTCAGGCCCAGGATGTAGGCTTGTGGCAGTTCAACGGCAACCTGAACAGTGCCAATGGGGGGGATCCCATTACTGAACTGTTTGTTTCAGGTGAGTTCGGAAGTACTGAATCGTTCGCAATCGGAGCAATCAACGGCGAAGTTGCTCAAGTGTTGAAATTCCCAGCAGTGACTGAGGAAGACACGGGATTTGTCATGCCTGTTTCCGGTGACGTGGCCGACCCGAATGAGTATTCGTTCATGGCCGATGTTTATTATCCAGCGGCCGCCAATTCTTCAGGCCGCGGTCTTGCTGATACAAGCCCAGACTATGCGGGTGCCGAAATCAGTGTCAATGCTAACAACGCTATTGCTGCCGGTGGTTCCAGTGGTGTGATCAACCCGGACACCTGGCACCGGGTTATTGTCACGATTGACGGAGCGAATCAGCTGATTTCAAGATATGTCGATGGACGTTTGACAGGTACTAGCCCCATTTCCGGTGATGAGTTACCGTTTGGGCGTTATACATTGGATTCACAGCTGGATATCATTCTGTTTGGTTTTACGGCTGAAGGCTATGTCAACAGTGTTCAATTAAGGGATACCGTGGTTACTTCCGGTCAGGCAATTGCCTTGGGAGAAGCCACAGCTGATGGACTTCCCGAAGAGCTGCCTGCTGTTCCTTCTTTCGTTGACAGCTGGACGCCATCAGGAAACGTTGCCAATCGTGATACCAACATAGGCGTCAAACTCAACCAAGGTGATTCTACCATCGATAAGAGTTCGATTGTTTTCTCCCTCGATGGAGAGCTTCAAAGTCCAGCAGTTGGTCAATCCGGTGATGAAATCACCGTGTCCGTTAATCGTGATTTACCTTTCTCTCCAGGCTCCAAGCACACGCTGGAAGTAACCTACGCCGATGATAAAGATGGAGGGCAAACAGCAACGCATGATTTTGATGCGGCTATTTACTTTGAAGATTTCGAGGGGCTGGCACTCGGACCCAACCAGGACGAAGGATTGGAATCTGACAATGCATGGACACGTGAAGGTCCTGATGGTTGGGAAGTCGACGACAGCGGTGTTCCCGGTGCAGGAGATCCTGAGGACGACGGTGTGACTGAATGGGCTGGTTGGAGCTATGCCGATCGTGATTGGTGGATTGCTGCTGCTGGTGACCAACGCCGCAGTGAATTCAACCTTGCTCAAGGAACGGTCATGGTGGCAGATCCCGATGAATGGGATGATGCCCCTCACGCTGACTCCGAAGAAAACGGCTGGTATAATACGTTTGCAACGACGCCTGCCATCTCATTGGATGGAATTCCTGAAGGCACCGCTTTCCTGCAGTTTGCTTCCAGTTGGAGAGATGAATTCGATTCCAACTATCATCAGACTGCCAATATTCAAATGTCGGTCGACGGAGGTGAGTTTGTCGAAATCCTCAAGTGGGAGTCTGATCCTGCAAGCCCCAATTTCAAGGACGACGTTCCCAACGAAACCGTTTTGCTCGATTTGAACAATCCAGCTGGAGCCAAAGAAATCGTATTCAAGTTTGGTTTGTTCGATGCCGGTAATGACTGGTGGTGGGCCATCGACAACCTGGTTGTCAATGCGGGAGTCAAACCTCCATCACTCGTTTCATCTCCAGAAGGTCAGGAAATCGACGAAGGCGCTGATGCAGCATTTACCGTGACAGTCGATGGCACAGGGCCGTTCACTTATGAATGGTTCTTCAATGGAGATTCCGTTGCAACCTCCCAATCAAATGATTTAACAGACACATTGATCATTACCCGAGCGAATGGGGATGCTGCTGGTAATTATCACGTCGTTGTTTCGAATGCAGGAGGGACGACTCCACCTAGTAACTCTGCTTTGCTTGAAGTCAGGACGGCGCTTCCGGGTGCAGTGCTTTTTGCCGAAGATTTCGAAGGCCTGCCATTAGGCCCCAATGTCGATGAGGCGCTCGCAGGAGAAGCCGTCTGGACAGACACGCTTCCTGAAGGCTGGGATCGTGTGAATGATCTCCCCGGTCTGGATGACGATGAAGTCGGTGTGCGCGAATGGGAAGGCTGGGCTTTTGCCGATCGTGCATGGTGGGCCGATACTGCAGGTGACCAACGCCGCAAAGAATTTGTCAAAGGAACTGGAACCATCGCTATTGCGGATGGTGATGAGTGGGATGACAAAGGCAGTCCTGCCGGTCAGGGAACGATGAACACCATGATAACCACACCTGAGATTTCCCTCATGGATGTGGAAATGGGCACTTTATCGCTCCGTTTTAACAGCAGTTGGAGACCTGAAGTGCTTCAGACAGCTCTGGTGGAAGCATCTTTTGATGGAGGTGCTCCGGTTGAGATCCTTCGTTTCAGCTCGCAAGATGATGAGAATTACAAGAATCATGCACCGAACGACACCGTGACGGTGCTCATTGACCATCCCGCGGATGCCAGTTCCATGAAATTGACATTCAGTTATCTCGAGGCAGGTAACAACTGGTGGTGGGCCATTGACAACATTGAAGTCAAAGGTGTCGTACCCAATAATAATATTCTCTTCTCTGAGGACTTCGATGGTCTAGCCCTTGGGCCTAACGTAGATGAATCGGTAGCGGGTGATGCTGTCTGGACCAAGACGGCTCCTGCTGGTTGGTCCATCGATGATTCAGGTGTTCCCGGAGTGGGGGACCCTGCTCAGGATGGAGTGACTGAATGGGCTGGCTGGAGTTTTGCCAGCAAGGACTGGTGGGTGGAAGCAGCTGGCGACCAACGTCGCTCAGAATTCGTTAACTCTACCGGTATCGCAGCTATTGCGGATGGTGATGAGTGGGATGATCAGGACCATGCTGAAGGCTATCTCGATACTTTCATGAGTACGGGTGCCATAGACATTTCATCGGCCCCTGAGCGCACACTGGAATTGAGTTTCGATTCTTCCTGGCGCCCAGAATATGACAGTTACTACCGTCAGACAGCCAACGTGACTGTTTCCTTTGATGGTGGTGCGCCAATGGAAGTCATGTTGTGGGAGTCCAACTCGGAAAGTCCCAACTTCCATGATGCCAACACAAATGAGCCGGTGGTGCTATCCGTGCCGAATCCTGCCGGAGCGCAGAGCATGGTCGTGACCTTTGGTTATTTTGATGCGGGTAATGACTGGTGGTGGGCCATCGATAATATAACCGTGGCTATCGGGGAGCCTCAGCCTGCTTTGGTTCCTGCCTCCGAAGGCTTTTCCAGTCTGGTGCTTGGCCCCAATGTGGATGAGGAACTAGCTGGGGACGCTGTCTGGACAAAAACAGCTCCATCGGGTTGGTCCATTGATGATTCAGGCGTTCCCGGAGTTGGGATTCCCGATCAGGATGGTGTGACTGAATGGGCTGGTTGGAGCTTTGCCGACAAGGATTGGTGGGCAGAAGCCACCGGTGACCAACGCCGCTCAGAATTCACCAAGGCGAGTGGCACCATTGCCATCGCTGATGGTGATGAGTGGGATGATCAGGATCATGCTGAAGGCTATCTGGACACATTCATGAGCTGGCCTCTGGATGTTTCTGGTGCTTCTGGAGCGCTTGAGCTTCGTTTTGATTCTTCCTGGCGACCAGAGTATGACAGCAACTACCATCAAACCGCTAATATCACCGTTTCCTTTGATGGTGGAGAGCCAATGGAAGTGATGCTTTGGGAGTCCAACTCTGATAGTCCTAACTTCCATGATGCCAATACCAATGAGAGTGTGGTGGTCAGTCTGCCTGATTCGGCAGGCGCCAAGAGCATGGTCATCACCTTTGGCTATTTTGATGCCGGCAATGATTGGTGGTGGGCCATTGACAACCTGATGGTTTTCGAAGCCTACACCGTTGGTTCGGTAGAGGGCTTTGATGGTCTGGTTCTCGGACCTAATGTGGATGAGGAGCTTGCCGGTGATGCTGTCTGGACTAAGACTGCACCAGGCGGTTGGTCCATTGATGATTCAGGCGTTCCCGGAGTAGGCGACCCTGCTCTGGATGGAGTGACTGAATGGGCTGGTTGGAGTTTTGCCGACAAGGACTGGTGGGCACAAGCCACAGGTGATCAGCGTCGTTCAGAATTCACCAAAGCGACTGGAACCATTGCTATCGCTGATGGTGATGAATGGGATGACCAAGATCATGCCGAAGGTTATTTGAATACCTTCATGAGCTGGCCTGTGACTATCTCCGGCGCTGCCGAAGGAAGTCTGGAGCTTCACTTCGATTCTTCATGGCGTCCTGAATATGACAGTAACTATCATCAAACCGCGAATATCACGGTTTCTTATGACGGGGCTGACCCTGTGGAAGTGATGCTGTGGGAGTCCAACTCCGACAGTCCGAACTTTCACGATGCCAATACCAACGAATCAGTGATCGTCGCCTTGAACAATCCAGCCGGCGCAAAAAGTGCAGTAGTGACATTTGGTTACTTCGATGCAGGCAACGACTGGTGGTGGGCCATTGACAATGTTCAGATTGTTGCAGCAGGAGGCTCAGGTATCAGTATTGCTGCCTATGGAGAGTTCTTCAGCGGGGTAACCGTCACCTGGGAAAACGGTGCTCTTGAATCAGCGCCAGCTGTGACGGGGCCATGGACTCCCGTTGAAGGAGCCGTAAGTCCTTACACTGTGGATTGGAATCAAGGTGTTTACACTAGTTTTGCAAACGCAGATGATGCGTTTGGTCTCCCTTATCGGAAAAGACAACTTCAATTAGAATCATCAGATTCAATCACCATTGAAACTTATCACGATCCTGCGATGACCATTCCCAGTACGATGGACACGCCTATTCGATTGAGTGGCTTAGTGGCTGAGGACGAATTGAATTATCGAGCTGAAGTAACTGATTTCCAAGGTCAGTTTTACAATTTGCCTTATACTCAGCTAGGAGGTTTAGTCACATATTCAGAGGACTACACTACACTGACTGTTGACATTGTTGCTAATACGATGCAAATAGTTCCCGATGAGACCAAGGCTGAGATTCAAGGTCTGGCGGTTGCCTTTGCCCCTACTGTCTACATTGACCCTGATGATGGAAGGATTCATGTTGTTTTCAGATTTTACTTGGGGGGGCAAAAATTCTTCCGTGCTCGATAAGAGTAGAAAATAGAATCAACGCCGGCAGATGTGGGGGCAATCCTTTGCAGCTGCCGGCAGCTTTAAAATATTACAATATTTAAGCTCCTGCTGAGTGGCAGAACAGCTTGGAACGGGTCTTGTTGGTGTGCAACCGTGTGTCACCACAAGGCCCGTTTTCTTTTGTGCGTTCTCATCCTCTCCATCATTACTTTTCAATCATTCGGTTCCTTCGCTTTTATTTATCTTCTCCATTTGTTTATCTACCTTGCAGTTCTTGATTTTGGCTCACGAACACATAGCGCCTTTTGTTGATGGACAAAAATTATCGGACCAAATGCATTCCAAGAGAACGGACAAACCAATCATTCGAATGGGGCAGTAATATGCCCTTTTCATCAGCTCAGGCCATCCTGGTTTTCGGGTGAATTTGTATTATCTGTTTGGGTTTGGATGAAATTTGCCTCACGACGGGGAAGGTTTGCATGGAATAAGTGGCCCTTTTTATTTGCGATTTTCAGCACATATAGAAGTTGTGCAGGAGGCTAGAATGATCCTCCCCAAAATTAAAAAACTATCGAATACCTCTGATGTTTGATGTTGGTTCTGTCCTGGAACAGGTTACGCTCTAGGAAACGTTACAGGTTTTTCTAGTCAAGGAGGCTCATGGAATCGGCGACCATGGATAATGCTTGAGAAATATTTGATGGACGCTTATCAGCGGACCTGCTCAGTCTCGGCTGTATTTAGAACGCAGCCTTTGAGTTTATTGGAATAAAATTCATTCCAGGAATCCAAAGCAGTCACCTATACTCAGCTACAGTGTATTCAGGAATAAAGTCAGGCCGGCGATACTGAAATGGAAAATATGATCATCCATAAAAAGAAAAATACTGGACTTGCTCAAATAATCATCATGTTCGCCTGATCTTTTTCAGACGGATACAATCTAAAAGTCAACTTTTTCGAAAACCAACAGAATTTATTTTTCATTTTTAAGTATGCAATCCTCAGAAAATATCCTCTCAAGAAGAAACTGGCTCAGACATTCGGCAGGGTTTGCTGCATCAGGGGCTTTGCTTTCAGTAAGTGATTCTCTGCCAAAGGTCTTAGGGCAGGAGAATATGGTTGCAATGCCTCTCTTGAATCGATTCCCACGCATGGTGCAGGAGTTTTATGTAAGGCGAGTGCGCGAGGAGGCTCAGAAGTCGGATGAAATCAGGGGAGCGCTCCAGACAAAATCTGACGCGGAGCTGTATATCAAAACGATCAAAAAACACATTCGCAGTTGTTTTGGGCCTGAACCAGAGCGAACCCCACTCAACCCACGTATCACAGGCATTCTGGAACGTGATGGTTATCGAGTTGAAAAATTGATTTTTGAAAGTAGACCCGGATTTCTGGTCACTGCGAATTTATACGTGCCAACAGGTGGTGCGCACCCAATGCCGGGAGTGATTGGAACCTGCGGTCATTCAAGCAATGGTAAAGCGGAAGCCGCCTATCAGAGTTTTTCCCAAGGGTTGGCGCGTATGGGCTACGTCGTATTGATTTATGATCCAATAGGGCAGGGGGAGCGTTTGCAATATGTAGGTGACGATTTTAAATCAACGATAGGCGTAGGGGTTCGTGAGCATCTTTATGCCGGTAATCAGCAGTTCCTGGTCGATGAATTCATTGGAGCATGGAGAGCCTGGGACGGCATTCGAGCTCTGGATTACTTGCTGACGCGTGAGGAGGTCGATCCCAGACACATTGGCGTTACAGGTAATTCCGGTGGAGGGACGATGACAACCTGGTTGTGCGGTCTGGAATCTCGCTGGACCATGGCCGCGCCAAGTTGTTTCGTGACGGCACTCAGACGAAATCTTGAAAATGAACTTCCTGCAGACACCGAGCAAT
>OJCR01000613.1_pt1 | contig 16049 bp, 7 predicted proteins | sample 1591611 | NCBI WGS metagenome assembly OJCR01 (sample SAMN05416815, study PRJEB24817) | seawater metagenome | isolation source: Sea water | place: Canada:Atlantic | collected 2013-07
ACGCAGCCACGGAGATTCTGATTCAAAGCGATGAGGTTGATCTGCCACCGGTCATTGGTGCTGTCGGTGTCATTCACTTGCCGGAAGACACGCCCGAGGTCACGGTTACTTTCACTGTCAAGGATGACTTCACACCGTTCGAGGATTTGGTCATCAGTGTGACCTCCTCAAACCTTTCAGTCATCCCCGTTGAGAATCTTGTTCTGGTTCCCATTCTCGAGGGAGGCTTCTGGATGCTGCGCATCCTTCCTCTGGCTAATGCGCACGGTGCAACTGACATCAACGTTGAAGTGAGTGATGGCGTCCATGTCTCGGTACAGCAATTCTCTGTTTCCATCTCCAGTAAAAATGATATTCCCAGCATCACTGCCATTCCTGCCATCATTGTTGCAGGTGATCAGGAAGTCGTCATTCCATTCGAAATCAATGATATGGATCATTCAGTTGGGGATCTTCTGGTCTATCTTGAAACGGATCGGATGGAATACCTGAATGCCGGCAATGTGATTATCAGGGGAACAGGATCAAACAGGGAACTGGTCATCAATCAAAAGGGAGGCGCCAGGGGGACGGGTGATTTCATCCTTGTAGTGAGGGATGATGAGCTAGCTAGCTCTTCAAGGGGATTCACGGTTCACTTCGGTGGAGAGGCGCCCGCGCCCGTGATTCCTCAGCTGGGGATCACTCGCGATGGTGCCAGCGGGTTCACTCTGAGCTGGGAAGGCGATGCGTTGCTTTACGTGACGCAGGATCTCAAAAAACCCTTTGAGTCAGTGCCAGCCGCGGTCAGTCCATACAAGGTGGATACATCCAGGCAGGCCTTCTTTAAACTGGGTTTGAAGCCTTGAATTCATCCTTGGTTTGAGGAGTTCTGGGTCCTGGTTTCTTTGATTCAAAATGATTCGTTCACGCACAAAGCTCCAGTTTCACATTTGGTAAGTGCATCCACTTCTTTCCCGAGTCTGTGCTGGTTTCCACCCTGAGCCACGATTTCAGTTGGTCGCTTGGTATGGTTCCATTTGGCTTCTCTTTGCAGATCCGGTTGCAGACTGGCGGAAGTATATGGCTTTTTGGTATTGATGATCTTTCTTCTGGGTGCAGGTTCTGATTCTTTCAACATTATCACAATTCCTTTTACTCCCTTATCTGACCTGATCGGATTCCATTGAATGAAGATTCAAAAATCTCCTGAATCAGATAGTCTCATTCGATGTTTCCCACATTTGTTTACCGTTTCAATGCACTTAAATCACTTTCATCACCATACCCTGCCAGTTCCATGTAGGCTTCACCAATGTTTGTCCCCTTGGAATCCAGCACATCGCAGGCACCTTCCCAATATTCAATACGGCTTAAATGACCCAGCATTTCCTGTCCGTCATACAATGGAACAATGTGTGCCTGAAATACATTGTCGCTGTCAGGATCTGGAATGTTAAGCTCGACCTCCACAGGATAAGTATTTTTCGTTTTGGGACTGGTCCATAGTCTTTTGACTTTCCACATCTCATCCAGCAAGCGCTGATGTGACGCGTCGCCATTCGCATCTACCCAGGCGAAGGTAGAAAACGGGTCTGCTTCCTTTCTGGTAGTTCGCATTCGATAAGCCATGATGTCTCTTCCGTCGTTCAATCGTATACTGAGCCAGTCCCAGCCTACCTGTTGTGGTGCAAGTTGACTGGAGCTGACCTCGTGGTCCATCCATGACCATCCCCGGACTTTCAATGATTTGCCATTCAATCGGATACTGCCTGTTGTTTGAAGACGGGTAAAAGTCATGTAATAACTGGCTGCGCTGGGATCCGATCCCTTTCGCGAATAGCCCTTATTCCCAAAAAGTGTGATGGGTTTGATGGCGGAAAGCTGCATGTTCAGACTGATATCTGCAAGAATACTTCCCTGTAATTCAAAATCAGGTCCTTCGCTATCGGCAATACGGCGCAATTTCCAATTTCCGTTTTTCAGCTCCATGTCTCCCTCTTTGGCGAAGGCCATCCATGGGCTTTGCTGCAGGCGTTCCTGATGATAGAATTTCTTAGTTTTGAAATCCAACAATGCCATGTGGGCCAGGTGGATGTCCTGAGAAACGGGAGGATTGCTTATACGGGATGTTTCGGGGTCAGCTGCCAATCTAAAAAAAGTGGCCTGATAACCAAAACGACGGTCGTCCTCCGATTTCAGATGGCCAGTGACATACCACCATTCGATTTTGAAATCTGGATGACTGCCGTAATCGCGCGGGAAATCGAATTGATATCCAGGTCTTGCAATCGCATGCGCTGCACCCTCTAGCTGCATTCCCACCACGGTCTGCAGCAGGTAAATGACTCCCAGCGCCACACGTAAACTCCACCTTGTTGCGGTGTCAACTCCTTCGCCGAAACTTTGATTAAACCGTCTTTTCATTCTTCTTTATGCATGCGTTTTGTGGATGCCCACCACCCAACCGGGATTGTGGTGATGAGAGTCGCCAGCGTCAGGGCCACGAGTAACCTGAGATGATCCCACCATGGAATGGCGCTTTGTAGTGTCCATCCGAAAGCTTGTTTGTTGATGACGGAGACGAGAAGCCATCCCAGACACATACTCAGGATCATCCCGAAACCAAATCCGGTCCATGCGCAGGCCAACCCCTCCAGCCCTGTAGCCACTGCCATCCGCAATCGTGTCATCCCCAGATTTTTCATCACCTGAAATTCAAGTTGCCTTTCCATGAGTGAAGTAATCATTGCCATCGTTAATCCTGCGATGGCCACCATCACCGCGATCCATTGTAGTACATAAGTCACCGAAAATGTCTGGTGGAAGATCTCCAGCACCTCATTGCGCAGTGCGCGGTTGGTGCGAATGGAGATACCAGCGTGTTGACTCAGGATTTCGTTTCGAACCCTGTCAGGATCGGATCCGGATTTGAGATGCAGAGCAATATTGACGGCGCGTTCATCCTGAAACCAGTTGCTGACCACGTGTCTGTCGATGGCAACCGTCCCGTGTTCATTGCCATATTCAGCAAACACTCCAACGATTCGCACTTCCTTGTAGCCACCGGGTGTCGGTAGCTTGATTTGATCCCCCGGGTGCACGTCAAATCGGGTTTGGAAACTCTCGTTCACTGCAGCTGAGGGTAAGTTTTTTTCCTCTAATGCTGCTGGGTCCAAATCTGGGGCCTCGATCCACATCGCATACTCCCAATCCAGTGGGTTACGAACGGGCATTCCTGTGAGATAGGTCTTTCGTCCTCGATATTCAATGGGGAACATTTGCCCTACCTCGGCTCTTTCGACCTTGGGGTGACCGGAGATGGCCTGCCATGTTTCTCTGGACATTCGGTTTTGACTTGAGACGCTGCCAACTCCCTGGCAGGCAATGTAAAGGTCGGCCTTGAGGGATCCTGAAATCCATTGGATCATGGTGGACTCAAAACTGTGGATCATGAAGGTCATTCCTCCAGCCATTCCGACAGCGACAGTCAAAGCCGCCACGCTGAGTTGATGACGCCCGGTGGGGCGTCGCAACTGACTGAAAGCATACATGAATACAGCGTGCGCACCGATCATTGGCCGAAGCAGGGGAGCGATCCAGCGAAGTCCTGCCGGTGCAATCAGCGTGGCCGACACCACCCATAGCAAGGCAGCAGCGTAACCGCCCACTGGAATCCATCCATTCGCATCAGCGTAAGGAGGCAAGCTGGCTGCCCCCCAGCCTGAAAGTCCAATCGCGATACCCCAGAGGGGCTTGTTCAGTGCCGTCATGAAACCTCCCTGACGTCCTTGCTTGAAGGTTTCTGCGGGTTGCGTTTCGGCGCTTTCACTGGAAGGAAACCATCCTGCAGCCAGGCTGGCCAGGCAACCCAGTGTCATGGCCAGAATTGCCTCCGAGTGATTCCAGTCTGCTGACTCAGAAGCGCTCTGAAGGTAAAGTGCATTCACGGTGGACGCAACAGATCGAACCATCCACTGCGCCCCGAACCAGCCCAGCGCCAATCCTCCCGCGCTCCCCAGAACTCCATACCAGAGGCTTTCCATCAGCCAGGCTGATTTCAATGCCCCGGGCGTCACTCCTAATGAACGCAATGTTGCAATCTCCATCCTGCCTCTGACAATGGCAGCATCCATTCCCTGCATGATGAGGTACATTCCAACCACCAGCGCCAGCATGGAAAGGATGGTCAAATTCAGTCGGAATGCGCGCGTCATTGAGGCATTGCTGTTCATGGAAGTTTCGGCCGTATCCAACTTCCAGCGCGGATCCATCCCCAACTGATCCCGTGCCGTGCTCAATAGCATTTTTTTATCATGCCCTGGAGGGAAATAGAGTTCCACACGATGAACCAACTTGGGCTGCTGCATGGCGCGCTGCAGATCGCTGATGCTCATGAATAAAACGGAAGACGGATGTGATACCTGGAAAACCTCGTCACTAGTGATATGCATGACTGAAAGAATCGTTTTGCGGTCATCGATGATTACCTCAAGAAGACCCCCGACATCCAGTTTCTGTTTGGTCGCTAAAGCTTCTGATATCACCACTCCGTAAATCGCCTCACTGGATGTCTCAAGTTGGCGAGGCTGTTCCTGCCAAGCCTGCCGGGCCAGGTTATTGACACGATCTGGATCATGGTAGGCAAGATTGGACATGGCAAAAGTGTCCAGGCCCACCACCAGGAATTGCTGAAGGTTGAGGCTTGCATCTTTCTGTGCGGCATCGGTAGCAGTGGTCTCAAGCACAGGCGCCATGACGCAAGGGGTCGCGTCCAGTTGGGCCTGCATTGAGAAAAGATCTTCTTCGGAAAACTGGCCTGATGGAGAGGTCAAAACAAGGTCCGGTCGCAATCCCAGGGAGCGGTCAAAGTAGGTGAAACCGCTGATGGCAGCTCGATTGGCCAGTCTGATGGAAAAGAATGCAGCGACACCAACGGCAATGATGCCGCAAAAAGCCAGGGATGTCAGAGGGTGACGTGTCCAATGACGAAGGTGAATAACTCGCAACAAGAGAAGAAATGGATGCATCAGTTGCTTCACGTGATCAGATTTCCATCTTGCATCTTCCAGGTCGTATTGCAAATGGCTGCGGCTTCCTCACTGTGGGTGACAAGCAGCAATGCAATATTCTGCGAGCAGAGGAGCTCCCGCATGAGGTCCAGGATTCGGCGGCCGTTCTGACTGTCAAGATTGCCGGTCGGTTCGTCTGCCAGAATCACTTTCGGACGAGTGATCAAAGCCCTGGCGATGGCGGCGCGCTGTTGCTCGCCTCCACTCAGCTGGTTCGGAAAAGCATCTTTCCTTTGCTCCATCCCCACCTGACTCAGTATGGTACCCACGCGTTCTTTTCGCTGACCGCCCGGCATCGACTGAAGCTGAAGTGGAAATGCGATGTTTTCTTCTACTGTCAGGGTGGGGAGAAGGTAGAAGAATTGAAAGATGGAAGCAATTTGAGCGCGTCTCAACTCGGCGATTTCATGAGCAGGCATACACATCATGCTTTCTCCATGAAACAGAATGCTTCCCGAATCAGCCTGGTCCACACCCCCGAGGCAATGAAGCAGGGTGCTCTTGCCCGAACCGGAAGGACCCATGATGGCGGTCATGGCTCCACTTGCCAGTTCAAATGAAACATCTCTCAAGACCACGCTTGATCCGTAGCGTTTATGGAGGTTTTCAACCTGATAGACCTTGTCCGATTTGTCTGTTTTGTCTGTTTCTTTAGGTGACACTTACGTGAATATGCCTCATCGAAGGCGGTTGGCAACAACCGAGGCTTTTTCTCCCCCCCACCGGGCCGTTTTTGGAGGGGGACATCAGATGACTCGTCGGTTTTCAGATCAAAAACGATGGTGGTTTTGCATGGTTGACCGGAAGCTCAACGCTGCGCATTCAGGCGTTCCATCCAAGTTCAACGACTGTGGTCCTCAGGTAGTCCCTCAGAAGCGCACCATGAATGGCCATCTAACATACATTGGTCTCGTTTCAGTAAAAAGAACATGGATTTCGAGACTCAGTGTTCCGACTGTTTATCCTCCAATGTCCTGAAACTGGACGCATTGAGGGTGTTGTCATTGATTTGCGTTGGTACTTGTCAAATAAACTCGATCGCGGGAACATGCATGCTCCATCATGAAAGAAATGAGCCCTTTATCCCATCTGCGGCGATGGGTCTGTCTTCAGTCTTCGGTTTTACTCGTAGTATCGATTGCTGGCTTGGCCGATCCATCACCCTCACCGTCGGAAATTAAGGTCTTGCCTGGTTTTAAGGTAAGTGTCGCAGCAGCTTCTCCTCTGGTGGATTATCCCATGATGGCCTGTCTTGACGACAGGGGTCGCCTTTACATCGCGGAAAGCGATGGGCGCAATCTGACCACCCGGGAGGAAATTGAAAAAGAGAGGCCTCGATTTGTAAGACGCCTGGTCGATCAGGACGGCGATGGGGTTTATGACACAAGCACGATCTTTGCGGACGAGATGACCATGCCCGAAGGAGGATTATGGCATCAGGGAGCGCTCTACATCATTTCTGCACCCTACCTCTGGCGGCTGGAGGATCTGGATGATGACGGTGTGGCAGACAAACGGGAAAAGATCCTTGGAAGTATGGAATTTGATGGAAGAGCCAATCAGCATGGCCCCTATCTTGGCCCCAATGGCAGACTTTATTTTACAGGCGGGCATTTTGGTTACGATCTGATTGGCAGCGACGGGAGTCGGTCCGGAGTGAGTCGTGCTGCTGGAGTCTTTTCCTGTTGGCCGGATGGTCGTGATGTCCGGGTGGAGGGCCAGGGTGGGGTCAATCCGGTCGATGTCGTTTTTACTCCGAATGGAGACATGCTTTCGACCTGCGCCATTTTTGACAGTTTCGGTGGTCGGCGTCATGATGCGCTCATTCACTGGATGCGAGGAGGGCTGACCCAGCGTGTGTATGGTAATCCCTTGCTGCCAGAGACCGGGTTCCGCCTGCCGGCCGTCAGTCGCTGGGGCCAGGTGGCTCCGGCCGGCCTCGTCCGTTACAGAGGGACGTCTTTTGGAGCCTCTTATCGCGATACGCTTTTTGCCTGTCAGTTCAATACGCACAAGGTCGTCCAAGTAAGCCTTGAACCGCAGGGAGGATCCTTTTTGACCGTTGAAAAAGATTTTCTCTCATCTGAACGCGCAGGATTTCATCCCGCTGACATCCTCGAGGATGTGGATGGATCCCTTTTGTTGCTGGACACAGGCGGTTGGTTGAGCTGGGGTTGTCCCTTTTCAAAAACTTCCAGGCCCGAAATCAAAGGCGCCGTGTACAGAATTCAGAAAAAAGATGCCCTGATTCCAAGCGACCCCAGGGGGAATACCCTGACCTGGGATTCCATGAGACCAACCAGCTTGATTGGTTTATTGAAGGACGCTCGGCCCGCGGTCAGGGATCGTGCAGCAGAAAAGATAATCGAAAAGGGAACCCTTGTTCTAGGGGATCTGGAGCAAGCCTTGCACGCGAACGAAGATCCAGTATTCAGAAAACGCTGTTTATGGGTACTGTCCAGAATACAGGGGGAAGATTCTCTAGCGATGATCAGGAGGGCTCTGACGGATGCGGATGCAGGTGTCAGGCAAGTGGCTGCCAGATCACTTGGGGAACGAAAGGATGCCGCTTCGGTTCAAGTGCTGGCAGGATTGCTGCAGGATACCGATGCCTTTGTGCGTGGGGCTGCGGCAACGGCACTGGGGCTTATTGGAGACAGGGAAGCAGTGCCTGATTTGTTTCAGCACCTGAACCCCTCTGATCCACTCCACACACAGCATGCCTTTGTTTATGCCCTGACAGAAATTGGAGATTTGAAGGGAGTGCTGCCTTACCTGCGGGATAGCAACCGGCCCTACGGACAGCGAATGGCACTCAGGGTCATCGACGCGCTGGATGCGGATCTGGAGGCAAGCAGCATTCTTCCGCTTTTGCACTCAACAGATCCTGACTTGCGTCAGGAAACGCGTCAGATGGCATCCAGACGCAAGGAATGGAAACCTGCCATGATACAGGTTTTTCGGGAGCTCTCCCTTGAGGCGGATTCCAAACAACTCAATTTGCAACTTATCGAGAGCCTCATTCTCTCCTGCGCTCAGGAAGATGATTTTCAGTCCGCCCTTCTGGAGATAATGTCTTCTGCCGGGCAGAAGACGGAGTTCAAGGAGCACTTGTTGAACTCCATTGCCTTTCTGGAGGATCTTCCGGAGACCTTGGAGGCGTGTGTTCTTCTGGGATTAAAGGAGGATGCTCCAGGAGTGCGATCGGCTTCACTCAAACTCGCAGCGCGATTCGAAATGCCTTCCACCATTCTGAGATTTATTGCTCAGCTTGAAGCCCGGGAGGGGCTTTCGAAAAAGGACAAGGTTGACGCTCTGAAGGTGTTGTTCAAACATCACGATCGGCCTCCCGATGGATCCATCGCTTTCCTGATTCGCCTGATTACCGATGAAAACAGCTCCGTTATTCTTTCCTTGCATGCCGCACAGGTCATGGGGGCACTCCGATGGCATCTGCTTGATGAGTCAGAACGCGATACTTACCTCAAAACAATCGCAAGAGCGCGTTCTTTTTGTCTGCCAGCATTGATGTACCCCTTCGAACATCAAGCGGGCATCAACGGAGAAGACGAGCGAGTGCTGGATGAAGATGCATGGGACGTTTTAGGTGTTCAGCTTGCCGCGCAGCTTGAGCGCAATCCAGCTGTCGGGTCGCTTCCCAACGGGACAGCTAACCTTTTGAGACGCATGTTTTCAGAAAAGGTTTCGCGTGCGCATGTTGCAATGAATGAAGTGCTGGGTGACGGGTTGCAGGCGGCAAAAAAACAAGAAATGAACCTTCGCTCGATACTACAGGAACTGGGGGAGGGAAACGCTTCCCGAGGTCGGGTATTGTTTTACAAGGAAAGGGTTGCATGTGCCTCTTGTCATCGTATCGATTCCCGGGGGGGGCAACTGGGACCTGATTTAAGCCAGATTGGCCGCATTCGACAGCCAAGGGATTTAGTGGAGGCTGTTCTTTACCCGAGTGCCACCGTCGTCAATGGATACGAGAATTATGCCTTTGAATTGTCAGGCGGCGTAACTTTGGACGGGATGATTCATCGTGAAACAAGAGAAGCTGTTTACCTGATCAACGGCGGTATGAGCGAGACGCGCATCGACAGGAAACAGATTGAGCATGTGCACAATTCGACTGTTTCATTGATGCCATCAGGATTTGAGCAGATCTTGTCGCGACATGAATTGCTTGATTTGATTGCCTACCTTCAAACCTGTCGGTGATACTTGTCGCTTGCCTGAATTATTTCCCCTCAGGGCAATTATAACAGAGGCAGCAAAACGGTATATCTTCGAGTGATCGGGAGTCGGCCCATCAATGTTTCATCGATCATCTATCCATGCGCTGAAACAGGGATTTTTCCTTGCGTTTCGCGGCCTGATTCTGGTTCTTGATCAGATCCCGTAGCGAGGCTTCAGTTTGTCCATTAATCCCCTTTGTTGTAGTTTGAGCTGAATCCTTTTGATTGTTTCCTGCATACCACTGTCCATCCTGAATGCAATGGCATAGATTTGATTTTCAAACATCTTTCCTACCACATGCAAATCGCCTGCTCCATCACCATTGGCATGGTGCAACAACAAGGGGGCATCGTGAATGAATGCATCCACATCTCCATTATTCAGCAGGTCGAAGGCCTTTTGGGCTGACTCCACCCGCCGTGCTTCAAACTTAAAGGTTGGTGCATAATGATTGATGATGCGCTCTTCAGAAGCAGTGTCTCCTTTGTAAGCCACTCTTTTGCCCTTGAGATCCGAAACATCCAGAACGTGCTGGCTGAGTTGCTCCATCGTCATCAGAGAGGATACGAGACCGGAAATGGACCCAATGACTATAAAGCCAATGAGACTGATGGGGATGGTAAAGAGTTTACCGAGCGGTGTTCTTGGTGCGACATCGCCATACCCAATCGTGGTTGCCGTGGCATAGCTCAGCCACATGCCTTGCCCTATTCCCGATTTGCCACTTTTGTGGTTCACCATGTATTTTCGTTCACAAAGCCAAAAGACAACACCCGATAGGATGATGAAAATCAGGAAAGTGGCGAATGTGTAAAAAATGGCTCTATCACGCAGTGCGTGCATGAGGCTTTTGAAAAACGGGACATTATCCCGGTTGACCATGATGGAAAGCCCGGATTGATAATAGCTATGTGAAAAGTCCAAGGCTTCTTCTCGGGATTCAGTCACCGAAATCCCACCGATGGCAAGCTCTACCTCGCCATTTTTTACAGCCTCCAGAGCAGTGTTGCTCGATTTGTAGAGTGAGTAATGCACCGACTTGCCCATCTCAAGGCCAATGCTTTCGATGTAATCAATGTCAAAGCCGTAGAAACCTTCGCCATCAATCATCACAAAGGGGGGGTATTCATAGATGCCAACTTTCAAGGTTTTTTCTTCCTCCGGTTGAGCGAAAGCAGTCACTGCAAGAAGAAAGAACATGCCACCACCCAATGTAGTGAAAAGCTGCTTCATGGGATTCATCTTTGTTACCATTGTTTTGCCGATACCAATAAAGGTGGTTACTTATATAAACTCATATCCTGTAAGTCAATACAGCATCAGATCAACATCCCTGGGTATGCGGCCGTGTAACCGGACTACTTGTCGATCATTATTAAGAATGCACCCTCGCTTCACCCAACAGGAACGAAATCATACCTAAAAGTAGTAACCTGTTCCTTACTTTTCCATCACGCATCTCAGTGATGCGAACCGCAGTGTTTATCAGGCAGGGGAAAGTTGTCACAAGTTTGGCTTGCCGTATGCCTGAACTTTCAGCAAATCCCTGAAAGTTCAGGAGCCATGCCTACATGTCTGAAAGTGCCATCTTTTTGAATGATGCTTTTTCAACCAGTCCAGAGGGGCAAGCAAAGAGATGACTCGGAAAAAGAACTCGAGATGGCTCAATTTTCAGGAGAGAGGGATTAGTTCGAGTGGAGTCTGACGGAGCTGTGTTGGGACATGTAGACCATATCCTTGTTGTTGGGGGAGGACACGGCGAGTTTGAGTTTGGAATTATTCCATGAAGGTATGGTTCGCTGGTCGATCCATTTGTGCATTTCAACATGCCCATCCGCAAAGCTCATGGCGCCGGCACCGTTGTGGTTGCTCGCGGGGTAGTCGATGATCATGATCCCTTGAGGTGGAGCACCATCATTCATGGCAACGGCGAGGTCCGCAAAATTAAGACTGTCCGGATGTTCATTGATGAAGACAAACGCCTCGGAATGTCCCATTCGATTGATATCCGACATCTTGCGGAAAACGACATAATCCTTTTTTGTAATGTGACTCAGCCAATCGTTCCTTGAATTCATTGCCTGGCTCATGGAAACGCTCCGAACACGTTGGTGACGCTTGCCTTTGATTGTAACATAGCTTTTGTCTGCCGGACAACGATAGATGCCTACAGCGGTTGTGTATGGCCACAGTTTGGCAAACTCCGGATTGTTTAAATTGACAATATTGGTGTTGTGGGAGTTGTTTCCATCATAGTCGAGTACTCCTCTTACCCATCCGCTTCCGTTTGCGGTTAAATCGTTCCAGACAAGCTTATCCTCGTAATCGTCGGCATACATGATCCACCCCAGTGTCAGTTGCTTTTGATTGCTGACACAACTTATATGCTGAGCCTTTGCTTTTGCTTTCCCCAGCGCTGGTAGCAACATTCCGGCAAGGATTGCTATGATGGCGATGACGACCAGCAGCTCAATCAGTGTAAACCCTGATTTTTTTTTTGAAGGGAAGGGCTGGATCTGGGGATAGTTACTGATATTGGTGTTGGAAGGTGGCACGGTTCAATATAATGGGTTGGCAGGTTTCAGTCGGTTGGTCTCGATATTTTCTGTTTGTATTCCCGCCGGTTTCAGCTCAATACCGCTGCTTGGGAGCAAGTCCCGCCCCGTTGGGACTTCTCACCTCGTCATTCCGACAGACAGTTCATTTGGATCTCTAAAGGTCGGCGGATTGTTGTTATCCTGCGTTCTCATCAAGCCTCTGTCAACTGCATGGTTCATGACGATCGAGAACCCCTTGCGAGAATAATCAATCATCTCACCCGTAATGCTGGGGGCAAGCAAGCTGGTTTCAACGAATGAGTTGCCAAAATAAGTGTTCATTTCAATCACCCGTTTCCCGATTGAATTTTTTAATTCCAATGAGCATAACTTTGGATACCTACCCCTCTATTAAAAGCTTGCAACCATGCCAGTCTTCAGCATTAAATCACCCATAAACCCGAAAAAAAACTCTCCATAAAAATATCTATGTATACGGTTCGCTATATATTGAACGCTTGTAAAGCAGGGCAAAGACGGTCTCTTGCTTTTTTGTTGTTTGTCACCTTGATGAGTCAGGCAGCTCTGGGACAAACGAACATTTTCATCGACTTTGGTGGCACTGAGGGCAACGGTGCCGGTGCTTCACCGCTGCCTTGGGTCACCATTGACAGTTTAAACCAGGATGAGCCTGTTGACCTCGCCGAAGGGATCACGCTTACACCTTTGGACGATGGTTTTACTGCCAATAACCCTGCTCCTCCCAATGAGGATGCAGAATATGATGATATCATTGTTCCTCAGGAAGCCCGTAACGACTATTTGTATAAGAACGTGGATGCGGCAGGCACAGAGGCGCGCATGAGAATCGATGGGCTACCGGCAGGGACTTATCGGATCACGGTCTTTGAGGGGAGAACCTCTGACGCGTCGCAGTCTGCCAAAATATGGACAGGCGAAGAGCCTGCGTCTGAAAATACCGGAGATTTTGCGGGTAAAAGTGCCTCGGTGCTCGTCACCGTGACTGCCGGAGAACCTCTATATTACAAGCATCTTGAGGATAACTCGGGAGGTATCAGTGGCATGCTGATCCGTCAGCAATCGGCTCCCAAATTTAGTTCGCTTCAAATTGACTTTGGAGGCACGGAAGGAAATGGAGCCGGCGCATCGCCTTCTCCTTGGGTAACCCTTGAAATCCTCAATCAGGACGAAACGGTTGATCTTGGTGGAGGTATCAGCCTGACTGCATTGGACGATGGTTTCACCCCAAATAATCCTGCTCCTCCGAACGAAGATGCCGAATACGACGGTTTTATTGTCCCTCAGGAAGCCCGCAATGATTACTTCTACAAGAATGTGGACGCCGCAGGCACGGAGGCGCGTATGAGGATCGATGGTTTACCTGCCGGGACCTACAATATCACCGTGTTTGAAGGCCGTACCACCGATGCCGGTCAAGTAGCTAAAATCTGGGGTGCAGGCGATACGGAACCTGAAAGTGAAAATACGGGCAGTTTTGCTGGTGGAGGTGCCACTGTTACCGTCACGCTTGGAGCCGGAAATTCTCTGTGGTATAAACATCTTGAAGACAACTCAGGAGGTGTCAGTGGCATGATCATACGTCGTGTCAGTGCTGCTGTAGAAGCTCCGATTCAGGTTGATTTCGGTGGAACGGAAGGCAATGGAGCGGGTGCTTCACCTGTGCCATGGGTCACTATTGATAGTTTTGACCAGGATGAAGTTGTGGAATTGGGAGGGGGAGTCACCATGACTGCTCTTGATGATGGATTCACTGCCAACAACCCAGCGCCTCCCGGAGAGTCAGCCATTTATGATGGTATCCTCGTACCTGTAGAGGCCAGAGACGATTATCTATACAAGAATGTGGATGCAGCCGGAACCGAGGCAAGATTGCGGATAGATGGACTGAAAGCTGGGACCTACAATGTCACTGTGTTTGAAGGTCGCACCACGGACGCCAACCAGGTAGCCAAAATATGGGTTGGGGGTGAAGAACCAACCGACGAAAATACCGGTACTTTCGCTGGAGGCAGTGCCACGGTAGAAGTTGTGGTTGCCGATGGAGATACACTTTGGTACAAGCATCTGGAAGACAACTCCGGTGGAATCAGTGGAATGATCATACGTCAGACCGACGCAGATGATTCGCAGGCCTTTCTGGCAGGTGCTTTTGGATCTGCTGGCGGTTTTTCCGCTTTGATTTCGGGTGCGGGAGGCGTTGATATTGCCAGCGTGAGCGCCCTGCTGAACGGTCAGGTTATTGATGTTACTGCTACAAAAGATGGCGAGGCCATCCGAGTCAATTACATGGTTGATGGATCACCCTTACCTGCAGAAAGTATCCACGATCTGGAAGTTTCCTGGAAACAGGGAGGTTCCATTCAATCTCAGTCCACGACATTCAGCGTTGGTCTTTACTCCTTGATTTCATCTGATGTTGCTATTAGCGATGTGGATACTTCAACAGCAGGTTTTCTGATGCGTGTCGTTCAATCTGAGGAAGGCCTGCCAAACAATACGTCTGCCCGTGAACAACATCTCAGAGGGGAAATCGGCGGAGAGAATGTTGCTGATGATTGGCAATCTGATAATTACATCTGGACCGTGGATTTGATCAACATGGATCAAAATGAAGGATCAGCCGGTGAGTTCTACGATCGAGCCGATGGCTCGACGCGTGATGTGTTTGATGAATTTATTCCTGGAATCCCGGGAGTGACGGACAGCACTGATAATTTTACCGCGGAGATCAAAACGGTGGTGAACATTCCAAGTGCGGGTCTTTACACTTTCGGTTTTAATTCCGATGATGGCTTCAGGACATCCATTGGTAATGACGCAGCCGACTCCAAGATCGTTGGTGAATTCAACGGAGGCCGTGGCGCTGCCACAACCACGTTTGATGTCTATTTCCAAGAGGCAGGAAACTACGCCATGCGAACCATCTATTATGAAGGGGGTGGAGGCGCCAATCTTGAGTGGTTTACCAACGAACCAGCCAAAGCTTTGCTGAACGATCGTGATAATGGTGGATTGGAAACGTTTGCTTACGAATCTTCCTTTGCTGCTCGTGTCACGTCCGTGGAGCCCGGTGGTGGAGCTCGTGGAGTCGATCCGGAGTCAAGCATCAGTGTCCGCATCGAAGATGAATCAGGTTCAGTTGATCAGGGATCTGTTTCCTTAATGCTGGATGGACTTGACGCAGGCGCTCAAATCACAAAACAGAATGGAGTGACATCGGTGACAATCGATCGCTCTGGTCAGCTTTGGCAACCGAACCAAGTCGTCACCGCTTCGCTTCAGTACACGGTGGATGGTGAGACTCGTGATGTCAGTTGGTCCTGGACAGTAGGAGATTATCTGATTCTTCCAACAGCCGGTTATCGAACGGACCTTGGTTCCGGAGAAGACCGGGGATTTACGATGCGCGTTCACCAGCTTGCGGGTATTCGTGCCAACAGTACGCCTGAAGTCGAAGCGCAGCTTCGCGGTGAACGGGGAGATAATCTGGCTGATCCATTGGGAGGAGTCGAATCTTCGGATCCAAATCGGCCTGGTGTCATTTTTGATGTGGATGGAGTCATCAACTTTGATCAAGATGGTGCAGCTCAAGGAGTATTTCGTGACCTTGGAGATGGTAGCCTGATTGATCGTTCGGATGATTACATTCCTGGTATTCCAGGCTTGGAGGAAGGTACGGACAATATAGGGGCTGAGATTTTAAGTTATATCGAATTTCCTGAGTCCGGTTTTTATCGAATGATATTTAACTCCGATGATGGTTTTAGAGTCACACTCGGTCATGAAGCATCATCCGATGCGATACAGCTAGGCGTTTTCAGTGGTGGTCGTGGAGCGGCTGATACCGTATTTGGTTTTGCTGTTGTCAAGCCAGGTCTTTATCCCATGCGTGCCGTTTGGTACGAAGGTGGTGGCGGTGCCAATCTGGAATGGTCAAGCACAGATTTGAGTACGCGTGTTCTCATCAATGATCCAGAGGGAGGCCTGAAAGCTTATCGTGCTCGTACGGGAGATGTGGATACGGAGGAAGAAATCTCAGGAGCCATCAGCTCAATAGAACTTTCGGAGGGCAGTGTCGTCATAGCATTTGAAGGCATTCTGAAAAGTTCCTCTGCGGTGGGTGGGCCATATGAGGCAGTGGCAGGTGCTACTTCCCCTTATTCGGTCTGTCTCTTAT
>OJCR01000616.1_pt1 | contig 16001 bp, 15 predicted proteins | sample 1591611 | NCBI WGS metagenome assembly OJCR01 (sample SAMN05416815, study PRJEB24817) | seawater metagenome | isolation source: Sea water | place: Canada:Atlantic | collected 2013-07
TCTACACGTAAGGAGTCGTCGGCAGCGTCAGATGTGTATAAGAGACAGGGTAAATCCGTTGACTTACTGTAAATTTAATGCTTCTAACAACCACTTATAATATTATGATTGAGATCGAACGTAAATTTTTAGTAAACTCAAATCGCTATCGTGAACAAGCTTCAAGAAAGTCTCTTATTATTCAGGGCTACTTAAATACCGACCCTCAACGGACTGTAAGAGTTAGACTTAGGGATCAAATAGGGTATATCACAATCAAAGGGGGTAGTGGTGACAACGGGTTAAGTCGATTTGAATGGGAAAAAGAAATATCTAAACTAGAGGCGGAAGCGCTTCTAGAGCTCTGTGAAAAAACCATTGTTAGCAAAACACGTTTTGAAGTGTCGGTAGCCAATCACTTGTTTGAAGTTGATGTGTTTACTGGCCCCAATAAAGGGCTTGTGATTGCGGAGGTTGAGCTTAGTTTTGAAGACGAGGAGTTCTCAAAGCCAGACTGGCTAGGTAGAGAAGTGACTGGAGAAAAAAGATATTATAATTCCAGCCTCAGTAAGCAGCCTTTCGTTAGTTGGGAATGATTAATAAATTGCCATTAAATCGGCTTTAAAATTATTATATTCGCAATCTGAATAGATTTAAAAAATTATAAAATGAATACAACCTCTACTGATTTTAAGATTCAAGAAGCGCTAGATGCACTTGGAGTAAAAAATGTAAACTTAGGGACATCTACAGGTGTTAATAGTTTTGCAAACGGGCCTACTATCGATAGTTTTTCGCCTGTGGATGGCCAAAAAATTGGAAGCGTCATTTGTACGTCTAAGGATGATTATGAAGCTGTAATGACCTCTGCAACAACTGCGTTTGCTGAGTGGCGTACAATGCCTGCGCCTCAAAGAGGAGAGATTGTTCGTCAATTTGGGAATAAACTGAGAGTCTTAAAGGAGCCGCTAGGAAAGCTCGTTTCTTACGAAATGGGAAAATCACTTCAAGAAGGATTTGGAGAAGTCCAAGAAATGATTGATATCTGTGATTTTGCTGTTGGTTTATCTAGACAACTTAACGGACAAACCATTCCGTCTGAACGTCCTAGCCATGTCATGAGAGAACAATGGCACCCTATTGGGGTTGTTGGTATTATATCTGCATTTAATTTTCCAGTAGCGGTTTGGGCTTGGAATACCGCTTTGGCTTGGATCTGTGGCGATGTGTGTGTGTGGAAAGGTTCTGAGAAAGCACCTTTATGCTCAATTGCTTGTCAGAATATTATTGCCGAAATATTAAAAGAAAATAATTTACCTGAAGGAATTTCTTGTATCATTAATGGAGATTACTCCGTCGGAGAAATGATGACTTCTGACACAAGAGTGCCTTTAGTCTCTGCTACAGGCTCTACAAGAATGGGGCGAATTGTTGGCGCAACAGTTGCGCAGCGTTTTGGAAAATCTTTGTTAGAGCTAGGTGGTAACAATGCCATTATTATAACACCAACTGCTGATTTAAAAGTGGTAGTTCCCGGCGCTATTTTCGGCGCTGTTGGGACCTGCGGACAACGCTGTACTTCAACAAGACGATTAATTATTCATGAATCTGTTTATGACAAAGTAAAAGATGCTATTGTTGGTGCTTACGGGCAATTGACAATTGGCAATCCATTGGACGAAAAAAATCACATTGGACCCTTAATAGATCACGACTCAGTAAACACTTATTTAGCCGCTATTGAAAAAGCGAAAACCGAGGGTGGCAAGGTGTTAGTTGAAGGGGGTGTTTTAGAGGGTCATGGCTATGAAAGCGGCTGCTATGTAAAGCCGGCGATTATAGAGGCTGAAAATCATTTTGAAATTGTACAACACGAAACCTTTGCGCCTATTTTGTACTTAATGAAATATTCTGGCGTAGTAGAAAATGCTATCAACAAACAAAATGAGGTAAACCAAGGGTTGTCTTCTGCAATTATGACTAATGACCTGAAGGAAGCGGAGAAGTTCTTGTCTTATGCGGGGTCTGATTGTGGAATTGCCAACGTAAATATTGGAACTTCTGGAGCAGAAATCGGTGGTGCATTTGGTGGAGAAAAAGAAACAGGAGGCGGGCGCGAGTCTGGTTCTGATGCTTGGAAAGTTTACATGCGAAGGCAAACAAATACCATTAATTATTCTGATGAATTGCCTCTAGCGCAAGGAATAAAGTTCGACCTATAAACTGATTAAGCTTTTTTAAGTCATGCCCATTGGCTGTGACTTTTTTATTAGAATCATACACTACCTTTGAGGCTAATTATACTTTGCTTTTCTTAAAATACGCATGCTTTCTTTATAAAGACTATGCGCATCATCGCTGAAGCTATACAGCAGCTTTTTGGCTGACTGAAGCCGAGTTAAAGCCGCTTCAATTCCGTTAAAGTAACAAATCAAGTATGTGGCAGGCACATTCATTAAATCCTTAGTCTGCTCCGGTGTAAGGTCAGCTCCTTGCTTGAGGCGTTCCATAAGAGCATTGTTTGCGTTAAATATGTGGTATAAAGCCTTTTTGTCGTACTGAGGAGGCGAAAAAAGCAGTTCTGAGTCAATGCTATAAGCAGCATTATTTCCAAAAGTAATGGTCGTTTTTTCTAACTTAAAATAGGTGTTTTCTCCATTTAAACCTAGGTTAACGTATTCTATGATTTCAAAAGAATCCTTGTCATATGAGATCTCTACAGCGTCTAGGGTTGAATAAAACAGCCTTACCTGTTCATTAATCAGGGCAATATCAACTCGAGAATAAAACGTTTGGTTTTCAATAGTTTTTTTGTGGCCAGACCAGCACATAACGAAATACTCTTTAAACACCTTGTATTTCGGGTTGTAGTCCTCTCGCTGGGCCATAAAATCAAACACCCCATCTAAAGTATATTCAATATTGTTTTGCGCATGAGCTTCTATTGCAGAGACAATTTCAGAGTTCGAGTCTGTTAATTGAGTATCAAGAACTTTAGGCATGCTCATGCTTCCTTCTCTAAAAAAAACAGACCCTCCATAATATTTCCAAATATTCTTGCTAAGGGATGTAACTTCCTGTGTCTCTTTTGGTCGAATTGTAACCAGCCCAACAACCTTGTCATCACTAAGGTGAGGAAATGGTATGTTTTCATATTGTATAATAGGCGGATATCTCAAGTAAGCGTTGATGAGGTTTTGAATTTTACTGTCATCAAAAAAATCAACCCCAATGATGTGATTGTATTGGTCGTCAACCCCAATAACAATGTAAGAATTATTATTAGGGTTGCTGTTTGATAATGCACAAATATGTTTTAAAAACTTAGCCTTTCCTTCTTTGCTGCTGATATTAATTTGCAGTTTCTTGTCATAAAAACTGCTTTCGTCATTATGAGCAAGTAAGTTTTTGATAAGAAGTCGCTTATTAATCATTTTTGAAGCTTAATGCTATTGTTCGTATGTCTAAAACCGATCTTTCTTAGGTTTGGGTTCTTAAATTTAGTAAACAACTCGGGGAAACAAGTTGAAATGAATTTAAGTTTTAACCATTTGTTAACAAGGTGAACGGAAATATTTTAACAAATTGCAACGTGTATCTAGTTGTACCAATAAATAGTTAAAATAAAACACTGTGATGGAGGGAGATAAAAATGGGATTGATATTCAATCAATCAATGAAAAAATTGAAAAAGAGAGTGCTTTTGTAGATTTACTTACACTCGAAATGAATAAGGTGATTGTGGGGCAAAAACACATGATCGAGCGTTTACTTATAGGGCTTTTAGGTCAAGGGCATATCCTTCTAGAAGGAGTTCCTGGACTTGCTAAAACACTGGCCATAAACACCTTGTCTCAGGCAGTGGCGGGTAGTTTTAGCAGAATCCAGTTCACGCCAGACTTACTTCCTGCAGATGTTGTTGGGACAATGATTTACAATATAAAAGCTAATGATTTTACGATAAAAAAAGGGCCTATTTTTGCAAACTTTGTGTTAGCTGATGAGATTAACCGGGCTCCAGCTAAAGTGCAATCAGCTCTATTGGAAGCAATGCAAGAAAAGCAAGTCACTATTGGGGATGAAACCTTTATACTAGACAAGCCATTTCTTGTAATGGCTACTCAAAACCCTGTAGAGCAAGAAGGTACTTACCCGCTTCCGGAGGCGCAAGTGGATCGATTCATGTTAAAAACAATTATCGATTATCCAAAACTTGAAGACGAGCAACTCATTGTTAGAGCCAACCTTAAAGGTGCTTTTGAAAAAATAAACGCCGTGGTGACTGTCAAACAAATTTTATCCGCACAGGCTGCAGTTAGGGAGGTTTACATGGATGAAAAAATTGAGAAATATATTTTAGACATTGTTTTTGCCACTCGCTATCCAGAAAAATATCGTTTACCTGAATTAAAGCCTTTAATTTCTTTCGGTGCCTCTCCAAGGGGAAGTATTAATCTAGCAACTGCCGCTAAATGTTATGCTTTTATAAGGCGCCGTGGCTATGTCATCCCAGAAGATGTACGTGCAGTCGTGTATGATGTGCTCCGTCATCGTGTTGGAATCACTTATGAAGCAGAGGCAGAAAATGTAACGTCAGAAGATATTATCGGCAAAATTGTCAACGTTATTGAGGTTCCTTAATTGGTGTTGCGCTTATTATATGGCTTAATCTACTCCTCCTTTCATTAACAGTACACCTATCAAATGGACACCAAGGAATTACTTAAAAAAGTTAGAAAAATAGAGATCAAAACACGTCGGCTTTCCGATCATGTGTTTGGTGGTGAATACCACTCTACTTTCAAAGGTCGTGGGATGACTTTTTCAGAAGTAAGACAGTACCAATATGGTGATGATGTGCGAAACATTGATTGGAACGTCACAGCCCGCTGTAACGAGCCCCACATTAAGGTTTTTGAAGAAGAGCGTGAACTAACACTTGTGTTAATGGTCGATGTGTCTGGGTCAAAACTATTTGGAACAGAGGCGCAATTTAAAAATGAAATTGTTACTGAAATTGCAGCAACACTAGCTTTTTCGGCAACACAAAATAATGACAAAATTGGTCTCATTTTGTTTTCTGACGCCATAGAGTTGTACATCCCTCCCAAAAAGGGTCGCTCGCATGTATTGAGAATTATTAGAGAGCTGATTGAGTTTGAACCAAAAAGTAAAAAAACAAATATTGCTGAAGGCCTAAAGTTCTTGTCTAATGTTATGAAAAAGAAAGCAATTGTATTTCTTCTTTCTGACTTTATGGCTAACGGCTATCGGCACAACTTGAAAATTGCATCCGGGAAACACGACATTACAGGAATAAGGGTTTATGACAAGTACGAAGCTGAAATTCCTAATTTAGGTATGATACAGGTTCAAGATCAAGAAACGGGCGCCTCTTTTCTTGTCAACACCGCTTCCAAATCCGTTCGTAAGAACTATCAGAAAAACTACAATGGAAATGTTGATTACTTTTCTGATAGTTTTAAAAAGTCTGGTGCTGGAGCTCTTGATTGCAGGGTGGACGAAAGCTATGTGAAAAAATTATTGGGCTATTTTAAACAACGTGGATAAATAAATGAAACTAGACTCAAACATAAAACGATTTTCAAACCAAGGCGTCCTTTGTGTGGTTTTTTGTGTCCTCTTTTCTTTAGTGGGTGCTGGTCAAGTAGCTTCGAGTATAGACTCAACTGCCATAAAAATTGGCGAAGAGTTGCGTTACAGGATTCAAGTAGATGTAGACTCTACATCATTAGTCGTTTTTTCTGAGGAGCAGACATTTCAACCGCTTGAAATCATTAATAGCTACCCCATAGACAGCACAAAAAAGGGAGGTTATTACAAGCTAACCAAAACATACGGGCTTACTCAATTTGATTCTGGGGTTTACGTCATTCCTAAACAAAAAATTATAATTGGTGACAAAGTCTTTTATACAGACTCTCTCAAGGTCCAAGTAAATCCGGTTGTTGTAGACACTACAAAACAAAAGCTATTTGACATTAAACCGATTACAGATGTTCAGAGAACGCGTTCCAACCTTTGGGCTTACATCGCCTTAGTCCTCTTGACTCTACTGGCTGTTACCGGTCTAGTATACTGGTTTTTTTGGCGTAAAAAGCCCTTAACAGAGGCTGAAAAAATTGCAGCTCTTCCTCCGTATGAGCGCGCTAAACTTGCTCTTGAAAAGTTAGATGAAGATCACTATTTTCAAAATGAAGATGTTAAAATGTTTTACTCAGATTTAACGCTAATCCTAAGACAATATCTTGACGAAAAAGTATATGACCAATCGCTAGAGAGCACAACAGATGAGCTAGTGTTTCGTTTAAAAACCCTCCAAGCCGCAAATCAAATTAGTCTAGGGGCAAATACAATTCGAAATATTGAAACGATATTGAAACGTGCCGACTTAGTTAAGTTTGCAAAATCCAAACCCGACTTTGAATTAGCAAAACTAGACAAGGGTACTATTGGGCTTGAAATTAAACAAGTCAAAGAAGGCTTGCCAGAACCTACAGAAGAAGAGTTGTTACAAGACTTAGAATACCGAGAGGCTCTTGAAGGCAAACAAAAGCGAAAAAAGCAAAAGCAAATTGTCGCGGGCGTTGTTGGGGTTTTCGTGGTCGCAATTACTTTTCTTATTGTTCAATCTGGCTTCACAAACGTAAAGGACACTGTTCTCAGAAACCCAAGTAAGCTATTGTTAGAAAAAACACACTGGGTTAAAAGTGAATATGGAGCGCCAGGAATTACCCTCTCAACTCCTAACGTTTTAGAGCGTCAGACGATTAAAGTCTCTGAAGAAATGAAGGATAAGGTTCAGCTCGTTGCCTTTGCCTGTGCGGGAAAAGACACTCCTATCGATGTGTTTGTAACAAGCTCTAAATATGCCTCGGAGACAGTTGAAGATGGCAAAGAAAAAGAAGTGCCAATTGATGTGTTAGAATCTACTGAAGCGGTTCTAAATCGCTTTGAAAAAGAAGGAGCGAAAAATATTATTTCGAGAAACGAGCAGTTTATAACACCCAACGGACAAGAAGGTGTTAAAACTTTCGGGACTGCAGAATTTATTATAAACGATACGCTTACTAAAGGAGTGTATGTTGTTTTAGGTTTTTCTACTCCTAATTTATTACAACAAGTTATTTTAATTTGGAAGGAAGACGATGTATATGCCGATCAGATTATAGAGCGGATTTTAAACTCCATTGAACTTATTACACTAACTGAAGAACAAAAATAATGTTTAAAGGAATCGATTTTACTCAAACAGAATTTTTATGGCTACTTATGTTGGTTCCAATATTAGTGCTTTGGTACGTCTTGAAAAACAAAAAACAAACGGCACAGTTAAGTGTTTCAAACATAGGAGGGTTCAAAACAACTTCGATTTGGACGAGCGTTAAACATTTACTTTTTGGGCTTCGAATAATCGCTATAATTCTTGTTATATGTGCTCTTGCGCGTCCTCAGACTGTAGATGTTTCTTCAAAAACAAAAACAACTAGAGGCGTTGATATTGTTATGGCAATTGATGTCTCAGCAAGTATGCTAGCAAAGGACTTAAAGCCAAACCGTCTCGAGGCTTTAAAAAATGTTGCTGCCGATTTCATTAAAGGGCGTCCCAACGACCGGATTGGTCTCGTGGAATATGCCGGAGAAAGCTATACTAAAACACCTATTACAAGCGACAAAAGCATTGTATTACAGTCATTGAAAAACATAAAATACAACTCCATTATCACTGGTGGCACAGCAATAGGCATGGGGCTGGCAACTGCCGTAAACAGAATAAAGGACAGTCGGGCAAAAAGTAAAATAATTATTCTATTAACAGATGGAGTAAATAACGCCGGTTTTATTGACCCTCAAACCGCTAGTGAACTTGCTTTAGAATATGGAATTAAAACATATACTATTGGACTTGGCACAAACGGAATGGCCTTGTCTCCTGTAGCGCTCAATAATGGAGTGTTTCAATATGGACGAATTCAAGTAGAAATTGACGAAGAGCTCTTAAAAGAAATTGCCCTAGTAACAGGAGGAAAGTATTTTAGAGCCACCAATAATCGCAAGTTAAAAGAAATCTATAAAGAAATCGATGCGCTTGAGAAAACAGAAGTAGAAGAGTTTAAATTTTATAATTATGAAGAAAAGTTTAGGCCCTTGGTTCTACTTGCTTTGGGGTTATTCCTGTTTGAGTTCTTGTTAAGATTCACCTTGTTTAGAAGCTTTATTTAATGTATCAATTAGAAGAAAAAATATGGTTTTGGGCATTTATCATCATCCCAGTGATGTTGATGGTGTTTTTATGGACTTTTTTCTGGAAAAAAAGAATCCAGAAATCTTTTGGAAGCGCCGTTGTCCTAAAGAGATTGAGCCCTGATTTATCATTTTTTAAATCATCTCTTAAATTTATAACTCTCTGCCTCGCGGTTGGCTTTTTAGTGATTGGATTAATAAACCCTAAGATTGGCACAAAACTTGAAACTATAAAAAGAGAAGGTGTTGATATTGTTTTTGCTATTGATGTCTCTAAAAGCATGTTGGCTGAGGATGTGGCCCCCAATCGTTTAGAAAAATCCAAACAACTCGTAACGCAAATAATTAATAATTTAGCAAGCGATCGTGTTGGTATTATTGCCTATGCCGGAAAAGCCTTCCCTCAACTTCCAATAACAACCGACTATGCGTCTGCTAAAATGTTTTTACAAAGCATGAATACAGACATGCTATCCTCGCAAGGAACAGCCATAAATGAGGCCATTGAATTGTCACGAAATTATTTTGACGATGAAGAGCAAACAAATAGAGTTTTAATTATAATTTCTGATGGGGAAGATCACAACGATTTAAGTGTTGAAGTTGCAGAGGCCGCTTCTGAAGAAGGAATAAAAATTTATACCATTGGAGTTGGAAGTGAAAAAGGAGGTCCTATCCCTCTAAAAAGAAATGGTGTGGTCATGAGTTATAAAAAAGACCAAAACAACGAGACGGTCATAACAAAGTTAAACGAGGAGACTTTGAGATTGATTGCAAACGAAGCAAAGGGAGGCTATATCAATGGAAGTCAAACCGCTGATGTGGTAGAGCAGATAAGGGCTGTTTTGAGTGCAATGGATAAAAAAGAATTTGAGGCGAAAGAATTTGCAGAATATAAAGATCAGTTTCAGTGGTTTTTGGGGATCGGCCTGTTTTTCTTGATTTTGGATGTCTTGTTGTTAGAACGAAAAACAGCCTGGTTAAAGCGCCTTAACTTATTTAACGAGAACTTATGAGTTTAATAAAAAATTTAATAGCCCTTTTTAAAGGCCTGGATAAACTGAGTTATAGCCTTAAAAACTTCGGTCTAATTTTATTTCTTTTAGTAAGTATGAGCGGAAGTGCACAAGAGGAAGCGGCTCAACTTTCCCTGTCAAATAACTATGTGTTTGAAGGGAACTCGCTTGTTGATGAGAACTTTATAGAGGCAGAGAAAAAATACCGTTTAGGAGTATCTGCAAAACAAAACAACGCCGCAGGCTCCTATAACCTTGGAAACGCCTATTACAAATCTGAACTTTACGATGAAGCAATGCTTCGGCATCTAGAGGCGGTTAATAATAGCGGTTTAAAATTAGAAAAGCACAAAGCATATCATAATATTGGAAATACCCTTATGCGGCAGAAACGCTGTAAGGAAGCGGTGTCTGCCTATAAAAATGCGTTAAGAAACAGTCCATCCGACGATGAGAGTCGTTATAATTTAGCACTCGCTCAAGAATGTGCAAAAGAGCAAGGGGATGGTGATGGTGAAGGCGAGGACGAAGACAAAGACAAGGACGAGGACGAAAATAAAGATGACAAAGAAAATAGCGACGAAAATAAAGATAACGAAGAAAAAAACAAAGATAAGGGAGGCGAAGACGAAGAAAAAAAAGAAGGAGACGATAAAGAAGATGAAGATGGAAAGCCTAAAGATGATAATGGAAATCAAAATGATAAAGACCCAAAAAAAGACAAAGGACAACCAAAGCCACAGCCTGGAAAAATGTCTCCTCAACAAGTAAAAAACCTACTTGAGGCAATGAATAATGAAGAAAAAAAGGTACAAGAGAAAATGAATGCCTCCAAAACAAAAGGGGTTAAGATTCAAACCGAAAAGGACTGGTAAAATGAAAATAAAGGCTCTTATGTTTACGTTTTTTATCTCTGGACTTCTGTCGGGGCAAGTCTCTTTTGGCTCAAAAGTTAGCAAGAGAGAGCTTGGCATTAATGAGCGTCTTCGGGTAGATTTCACAATGAATAAAGATGGAGATGACTTTGAGCCACCTGGATTTGAAAACTTCAATGTGGTTGGCGGACCTAGTCAGTCAATAAATAATTCTTGGGTTAATGGGGTTCGGTCATTTTCAAAAACCTACAGTTATTTTTTAGCTCCGAAAAAAAGAGGCCAGTTTACCATAGGGCAAGCAACTATTAAAATTGATGGAGAGGTGTATAAAACACTTCCTATAAAAATATCCGTTAGCGCGGCTATAGACAAGCCCAAAGACCCTAATGACCCTAACTATATTGCATCTGAAAAAATACACCTCGTCGCTGAAGTTTCAAACGCAAACCCGTATTTAAACGAGGCGATAACAGTAGTGTATAAATTATACGTAGCTCAGGGTGTTGGGGTTAGAAACTCACGAGAAATAGACAAACCTCGGTATAGTGATTTTTGGAGTCAAAATATTGACGTAGAAGGCCTAGGGGCACAACAAGGAACTTATAAAGGAGAAGACTACCTTTTCGTGGTTCTGAGAAAAACAGTTTTATATCCTCAAAAAACTGGAAAATTAAATATCGAACCTTTATCTCTTGATGTCACTGTTGAGGTTCCGTCTAACAGGCGTGACGTCTTTGGGCGGTCTTTTATGAGCAATGTTAATAGAAGGGTCTCCGCAGGCAACAGAACAATAAGCGTAAAACCCCTTCCTGAAAAAGACAAACCAGAGAGTTTTTCTGGTGCTGTTGGATCTTTCGACTTTAAACTGACAACAAACAAAAAAGAGTTAAAAGCATCTGAGGCATTTGAGGTTAAGCTAGAAGTGTCTGGAAAAGGAAACTTAAAGCTATTTAGGCTTCCCAGGCTAGTCCTCCCTAGTGCGTTAGAGGTATACGAACCCGAACACAGTGAAAAAGTAACGACCCTTATTTCTGGAATGAGAGGCAGAATAACTGACTCCTACACCGTTGTACCAAACGATCCAGGGAACTACCCTATTCCTAGTGTTTCTTTTTCTTATTTTGACCTTAAAACAAAACGCTACAAAACGCTAGGCTCTGAGCGTCTAATCATCGCTGTTGATTCAGGGCCAGAGGGAAAATCAGAAAACATAGAGACAAGTGTTGATGCTGAAAATATTATCACTGCTGACCGAAAGCAATTTAGGTCCTTTAAAACGACGGCAGATTTCACAACAATCAGCTCCAAGCCTTTTTTCAGGTCTATTCTCTTTTGGATAATGCTTTTAGGTCCATTTTTGTTGATTCCTGTTTTTATGTTTATTACAAAAAATAAAAACACAAGAGCACTAGATGTTGCGGGAAATAAAATTAGAAGAGCAAACCGATTAGCGCGTAAGTATTTAAGTGATGCAAAAAAATCTTTGGGCAAAAAAGAGCAATTTTACAATGCCTTAGAGCGTGCGCTACACAATTATTTAAAATCAAAATTACACATAGAAACTAGCGATTTTAATAAAGAAAAAATCAGTGAATTATTAGCTGAAAAGAATGTGGGTCTCTCTGATTTAGAGGGGTTTGTTTCTGTTTTAACTGCCTGTGAAATTGCCAGATACACACCACTATCCTCGGTAGATATGCAAAATGATTATGAAAAAGCCGCACACGCAATTAACATGTTAGACAAGCAATTAAAATAAAACAATGAAGTATTTTCTTATTTTCTGGGCGGTTGGTTTAATTGGTTTTTCTCAAGCAAATGAGTCGTTTAACAAAGCGAATCAGCTGTATAACTCTGGTAACTATCAAAAAGCGGCTTCTAAGTATATGTCAATAATAGCTGCTGATCAGCACTCCTCAGCATTGTATTACAATCTTGCAAATTGCCATTATAAGCTAAATGAAATAGCATTAAGTATCTTTTATTATGAGAAGGCGCTTTTACTAAACCCAGACGACAAAGACATTGCAACCAACCTAGGTTTTGCACAAAAAATGACCATTGACTCTATTCAAAAAATTCCTGAAAATAGACTTTCAAAGTTATTTAATCAAACCTTAAATAGCTTGAGTATAGATGGTTGGGCTGTAAGAAGCGTGGGGCTGTCTTGTTTGTTTGTGTTGTTATTTATGTGTTATTTCTTGTCTTATTCGGAATCAAAAAAAAGAGCGTTTTTCGTGTCGAGCAATCTTATTTTGCTTCTATTAATAAGCTCTCTTTGTTTATTGTTTAAAAAAGATAGTATTGATCGTTCCGTTCGAACAGCAATTGTTTTTGCAAAAGAAATAGAGGCTAAGTTAGAGCCAAACTTTAGAGCTGAAACATCCTTCACCCTACATGAAGGCACTAAGGTCATGGTGATTGAAAACTACGAAGCTGATTGGTCAAAAATAAAGCTTCAAAATGGCGAAACAGGATGGATTGCGAATTCCGAACTAAAAGAGCTTTAATTTTTAGTATAATTTAGTTTTTAACTATCTTTTTTTAAGATTTGTTCTATATTTACAAATAATTCTCCGTTAAATGCCTGTCTCAAAATTTATTTATTTAGTGTTTTCTGTTTGTTTCCTGTTTGTTTTAGCAGGGCCTACGCTTGTGCTTTTAACATCCGGACATGAAGGGCTCTCTATTACTTCATCAATGGAAAAAGAAGCTGAAAACAAAGATCTAGATGACACTCGAGAATTTTCGGAGCTAGATTTTGACAAAAAAAAATTTTCGGAGGTGTGTTTTTTTACAGCATTGTCTTCGTTGACTTATGGGTTTTCAAAGCAAAACATTAAGACGCTTGATAAAAAAAACATATTTCCTCCTCCAGACTTCATTTAAATTTTTTTGAGTAAAAGTTGCAAAGCTCATCTGCTTTGTAAATTCTAATTAAAATTTATAACAATGAAACAATTTTTTTCAAATATCAAAGGAGATGCCTTTGGGGGTGTCACCGCTGGGGTTGTTGCGCTCCCATTAGCTTTAGCTTTTGGAGTCTCCTCTGGCCTGGGTCCTAGTGCAGGGCTCTACGGCGCTATATTTATTAGTTTTTTTGCCGCTCTTTTTGGGGGTACCAATACACAAATTTCTGGGCCTACTGCGCCAATGACAGCAGTGAGTATGGTTGTGGTTTCAGGAATTGTTGCCGCCAATGATGGCGATATTAATATTGCACTTCCTGCAATATTAACGGTGTTTTTGATCGCCGGGCTGTCTCAGGTAGGATTGGGAGTATTAGGCCTTGGGAAGTATATTAAATATATCCCCTACCCCGTAGTTTCTGGCTTTATGACCGCCATTGGGGTTATTATATTATTAACTCAAATTTTGCCGTCACTTGGCTATAGCCCTAAGGATGATGCGGACTATGTGAATCAATTTAAAGCACAGGCCGAGGAGGTGATTCTTAAAAACATTTTAAAAGATGAGGCGGGAGAGGGTGTTATGGTTTTAGAAAACTTTGAAAGCACGATTGACAGGGCTTCTTTAGTCACAAACAAAAACATCCTTAAAGAGGCTAAAATACTTGCTTCAAAAGAAGCTTCTGGAACTGTAGGCGCGTTAAAAATGATCCCTAGGGCATTGCAAAATATCAATTGGCTGGAATTATTGCTGGCATTGGGAACCATTCTAATTATTTATGGATTTAAACGTATCACAACGGCAGTTCCAAGCACATTGGTTGCTTTAATTGTAATGTCTGGGGCCGCCATTTTGTTTGGGCTCGATTATAAGCCCATTGAGGAAATCCCTAGTGGATTGCCAATTCCGCAACTTGCTATTTTTACTCAATTTAAACTCGCAACAATAACGCCTTACATATTTACAGGGTTCACACTCGCATTACTAGGCGCCATTGACTCGCTGCTTACTAGTGTTGTTGCGGACAACATGACCAAAACAAGACACAATCCGAACAAAGAGCTTATTGGGCAAGGAATTGGCAATAGTATTGCGTCTATTTTTGGTGGTATTCCAGGCGCTGGAGCGACTATAAGAACCGTTGTAAACATAAACTCTGGGGGGAAAACAAAGCTTTCAGGAATGATAGCTGGCATTATGTTGCTTTTTGTGTTGCTTGCCCTTGGGCCTATTGCTTCTAAAATTCCTACTGCGGTTCTTTCGGGGATATTAATAACCGTTGGAATCGGTGTTATGGATTATAAAGGATTGAAGGCAATCCCAGCCCTACCTCGAGATCTTTCTTTTGGACCACTCAAGGTAAGTTCAGAAGTGTTAATTATGCTCGTCGTACTGTTTTTATCTACATTCTGGGACTTAATCTTTGCTGTTGGAATAGGGTTGATAATATCTTGTTTAATGTTCATGAAAAAAATTGGAGATTTAACAACTGAATATTCTAATGTTAAGCCTTTAAAAGAAAGGGCTTGGCCAGATGAGAGTGGTTTTCCTAAAACACTAAAAGATACAGTGTTTGTTAAACATATTAAAGGCCCGTTATTTTTTGGGTCTACATCTGATTTTCAACAGTTGTACAAACAAATTCCCGATACTGCTACTACGGTTGTTTTGCGCCTCGGAAAAATGCAATATATGGACCAATCTGGACTATATGCAATGGAAGACATGATTCAAGAGTTGCAAACTAAAAACGTAGAAGTTTTCTTTGTAAACGTATTAAAACAGCCGAGATACATGATGGAGCGAATAGATATTATTCCAGACTTTATTCCTGAAGAGCATATATATACTGATTTTGACGCTTGTATTAAGGGGTTGGTTAAATAACAATTAAGGTGGTATTACTGATTAGGGGTGCTTGGCAACTCTATTTTGGTCGCAGCATTTATGAATTCCGGCAGAACCATTGGCGCTAACGATTTTATAGGGCTGTAAAGTAGCGATGTCTTTATTTCATCGTTGGATACAAAAGGTATCGATTTGTTTAAGGTGCTAAAGATTAATAGTAATACGCTTATTATTAACGCAATTTTGGTGCCTCCAAAAAGAGCTCCTAATAATTTATTTAAGAGTCCTAGTGCTGCAAAATCAGCAAGTTTCGTCAATGCTTTTCCAGCTAGAGAGATCGCTAACACAATAGCTACAAATGTAGCTGCAAAAGCAGTGATTTTTGTGGTCTTCGCGCTCCAGTCAAAATTGTTTAATAAAATTTCAGCTGCGTAATTACTAAAATGTACCGCTCCATAAACACCAACTAGCAGCGCTAATAAAGAGGTCACTTCAACAAAAAGACCCTTAAAAAGTCCTTTAACGACTCCGTAAAGTATAAGTGCTCCAATAATAATATCAATAACAGACATGGTGTATGGTTTGTGTTAAAAATAGCATTAACATTCTAATACAAATGTTTCTTTTCTATTTTAATACACCCTAAATTTACGAAATAATTATGGCTCGAGACGAAGAACTTAAAAAACGATGGGAAGAGGTGGTGGAAAAACTATCCTCACAATTTGCTGATGGCGAATCTTTGGACCTAGACGGAATCATATACCTTATTGGGGTTCAGGAGCTTGGGCAGCTTCACCGTCGATTTAAGAAAGACGAAAAACTTAACCTCATGCACATTGCAATTTGTCGGCTTTTAGAGCCTTACGGGTATTATGAGTTTGATTATTTTGACGAACAAGGCTGGCCTCATTACACCATTAAAGAGGCGTTGCCAAATCTTAAAGCTGGTGAGCAAAGTGTCCTTATGAAGGATGCAATTGTAAACTATTTTCTTGAGGCAGAATTTATTAGTTAACTTTTCTTAAATTTGGTTTTTATTTTACTTTATCATGATAGAACACATCCATAAACTTATAGAAGAAGCTGAAGCCTTCAATACACAATC